>Ga0315315_10006159_pt1 | contig 11074 bp, 21 predicted proteins | sample M140m3416metaG_FD_203699 | JGI IMG/M metagenome (GOLD analysis project Ga0315315, IMG submission 203699) | Ammonia-oxidizing marine archaeal communities from Monterey Bay, California, United States - M1 40m 3416 | ecosystem: Environmental > Aquatic > Marine > Intertidal zone | place: USA... | reverse complement strand
CATGATGGAGTAAACGTCATCATACACAAATTGTGTTAGTTCTTGGAATGACATGCCATTAACAATATAGTCTGCCAAATTCTTAATCATCTCATGCGTTGGTACTGTGGTATTACTCATCTTCATTACTCCTCGGAACATACTCAACATTGATAGACCAAGCAAAGCTAGTAAAATCAATACCGCTTTCTCGCAGAGAATCATAAATAGTTTCGGTGATAAAGTCGGCATCCTGATGGTTCATATCTTCGCCGCACAGTTCAACTTCTTTTGTCAAAATATTACTCATCTTCATCTTCCTATATAGCGAATGATCCTAAAAACAACACTAAGCAAACCACAAAGAACCAAAATGGTTCCCTATCTAAAATCTTCTGTAACATGATTAACCCCTTACCACCAAGAGTTATAAACTACTGTGTAACCCTGTTTGATTGCCGCACGAGCCTCTCTGATAAACTCACGGTCTTGCTCTGCGTAGTGATCGTCAGAGTTTGCACCGAAGAAGAATCCTACTGTATCTGGTAGTGCTTCCTCGTCAAGACTCTGTTCCAGAGCGTCCAAGTCCTCCAGTGTCAACTCAATATCAACACAATTAAACTCACCTTCTCCACCCTTCTCATACCAGAGTTCTTCCATCCAGCCTTGCAGGTTAGGATGCTTACGCCAGTACGCCAACTCCATAGAGTCCTCATATTCGTAGTAATGCTCTACTTCTTCTTTTTCAGTACCGTCTGCAAGGGTCACGGTAAACGTATTTTCAACCTTTGTTGGTTCTCCCCTGCGTGCGGTTGCATATTGATCTAGTCCCATTTTAATTCTCCTCTTGGTTGGTTATCCATACTTTGTCGTTAAAGTTTAAGTCGCCAAAGCGTTTCCACTGTCCATTCATTATAACATCTATCGGCTGATTGTCAATGGGGTCTTTAATCTTTTTTCCAAAATAATCCATTGCCATCTGCGTGAGCAACAACGTCAAGACCAACAAGTTTAGCAGTTTCCAAAATGAGTTCGTCATCGCTACTCCAAAGCTGATCGTTCACGGTTTGCACAATCTCCTCGATCATCTCTCTTTTGGTCAAGAGGTCGCTTGTCTCGAAGATGCTATCACTGCAAAATAAATTTAATTGCTTGGGCTTTGTCACTTTCTAATTCTCCCTAATAAGTTTTTATGTTTGTCAACGGGTTCTTCTGTTTTATCTACAATCATTTGCTCATCAGGATAATAGAAAACAAAATATGAATGTACAATCTTAGTGTTAGGACAAAATTCCCCTAGTTCATACGTTGTTTGCCAGATATTGATTCTATATCGTTGAATGTTACCCTTCTGCCATAGAAATGCTCCTTTCATCTTAGATATATTTTTTAGTTGGCTAAAGTTACACTGTTCCTCTAAAAAGTCTTTCAAAATTTTCTTAGGTATTTCAGGCTTGCTCACCTTTGCCTCGACTGGCTTAGGTGCGACAGGCTTGGTTCTTGGTTTATTCTTGGTTCTCACGGATAGTACCTCCAATATAGTTTGCGATCTTTGTTTGGTATTCCTTGTCAGTTGACTGCATCTCCCAGTCTGACAAGAATGTAAGCATCTCGTACTTGACGAAGAAATCGTCCATCATATCCTGAATCATAGTGTCCTTCTCCATGTTGGTAACATCGTCAGCACGATCCCTATTGAGGGCAGATAGCCAGTCAGCTATCTCGCTGTTGCTATGCTCCTCCACAAGCGTCATCATGTCACTGATGTCGTCCTGTTGCATGTGTTCGTGCATCTTCTTGAACACACCGAACTGACGCACATTGTACTCGTAGTAGGTCTTTGGTGAACGTGCAATTAGCTCACGTTTGACGTAATCTGCAAAGTCGATGAAGTTACCGTCCTTGAACTGCTTGGTCTTGAGAAACGCTGACTTCAGGGCAACAACTTTTGGTGCGTCGATGCCACACTTTTCTAAACGAGCTAATGCTCGCTTAACATCGCTGTTAGAGAAGTATATACGGTCGCCACCCTGCGGTTGCCAACGGCTGATCTCGATGTATACTATCTCGTCGCCATCAATAGTTAGCTCGGCCTCATCGAAGTAGTCTTTGTCTGTCCATCCAGAGAAGTTGCGGTCAAACACGAATGTCTTGACTGTGCTACCTGCTTTGGCGTAACTCTGACGTACAACTTTCGGCAAGTCCTCCAAGTCCAGCAATACGTCCTCGTCGATCAAGCACTCAGCGATTTGCTCGTCTGTTAGGATGACCATTGTTAGCCTGTTCTGATCCTTGATGTACTCTCTGATACGAGTCTGCATACGATCTTTGTGACGGTAATACTTGATGTTCTCGCCTACTGGTACACGTTTGGATGTAGCCTTGTCGGTGCTACGATAGCTACGCTGAAAGTAGGTGAACTCTTTGCTTGCCTCTGGCAGATCGTACTGCTCAAGGTCTGCTTTGACATGCTTGCCAAGATTACCCTGACGCAAACGGTTTGCAAGAACAGCCTGCTTGAACGGAGAGTCCAACGCTGCGATTTGCTGACTCGCCTCTGTAGCCAACTTATCTTTTACTTGTTGGAACTTATCCTTGATAGCCTGCTTGGTCTTGTCGTCCATAGCAAGGTTTTCACGGGCAGTATCAAAGCTCAACTCGCCTAGATCAAACTTGAGATAACCTTTTGTGTTGAACTCGTCTAGCTCATCAGGAATCTTGTAGGCGATGTTGCCCATGAGAGCATACATGCTACCCCAACTGGCGGTCAAACCAAAGTCCTCGCCCTTGAACGCATAGTCGTCACGGGTTTCCTCGATGGTACGCACAACGCTCTTGTCGTTGATGTTTGGTACAGTACCTTCCCAGAACCGGAACACGTTAGCCGCTTCTTCTGAGAACTCATACCACTTGCCCTGTACGGATAAGCTGACCTCCAGACCGTTAGCCTCGTCAGTCGCTAACTCTGTAAGTAGAGCTACCACTGGTTTGCGATCTTCGTCACGGTAGCATGTGTAGATACGACACACTCCGTCGATATAACTTTTTACGGTAAAACTATCTGTCATAGAGTATGGCGACAGACTGCCGATACCAAAGCAACCAATGACCTCGTTGCTGTCACGCTTGGTACTGATACCAATGCCAGCAAAGATGTTGCGTACCTCGTCATCTGACAGACCTGTGCCAAAATCCCGTATAGAGAAGTGTGGCTCTAACTGTGTGGGTAGATGCACATTGAATGGTACGTCTGTTGTACCAGCCATCACATGGCTGTCGTGTGCATTACAAGATAGCTCACGGATAATCGCTCGCTCTTTGTGAGAGTACACCTTGTCAGCGAACATATCTACGATAAATGCGATGTCGCCAATAGCAAAGTCGGATGTCTCGAAATCGCCGTGTACTGCTACGTCCTGATCTTCTGTGTAAAGTTTCATGTCCTAATCTCCTGTGGTTGGTTGGTTAGTATGCCTCGATTATAACATAGTTATCGGCATTGTCAATAGGTCACTTTAATATTTTTAACAATTTTCCTCACGTTTAGCAAATCGAATAGCCTCGCTCTGTGCATATCGTATTGCATTAGCAAGTACAATCGCCAATCTTTCGATAACAAATTCTTTAGTAGCTGTAACTTCCTGATACATTAGTGGGTCAAGCCCTTCTATCGCCTTATTGTAATCGTAAGCTACATTAGGGATCAGGTGATACAGTCCTCTGTCGTCATCCCAACGAATCTTGATGTAGGCACGATCATTGCCACCGCAATGCTTTCCAGCATATCGTGTCTGTGGAGCGTAAAAGCTCTCACTCTCACCAGTATTATCAAGATGTCTACAACCCTTGAATTGTATGTTAATGAAAATTTGTTCCTCGCCTGTATACTTCTGCTGTTGGTAAGAGCGTTTTTTCAGAACACCATCTCCCTTGAACAACCCGATGCTGTATCCAGCTTCTTCGATAGCGGGCTTAATTTCATCACGAAGCTCTTTAAGAGCTTTACGTTGACGTTGTAGCTTTTGTTCAACTAACATCTCTTGATGGTTTGATTCAGCGTCTAAGACCGCAATATTATTACTTATCATTTCTTTTAAGTTCATCCTAATTCTCCCGTGGTTGGTTGGTAAAAAGCTGGCTTATCCGACTTACGCAGTCTCCTCAAAGGGATGGTGTATCATGCTGCTCGGTTACGGTTTTGGGTCATCACCGGACTTGTGACCTCGCCAGACAATTCAATTATACAATACTTATCGTCATTGTCAATGGGGTACTTTAGAATTTTATTGAAGTTTTGTCATTTCTTTATACTTTAGCACTCCGTACTCATACCCCGAACTAGATATTACCCTGTAGTCCAGAGATTCATCTTCAATAAGTTCCTCTAGATAATCATATACATCGCAATCTAACACCGTTAGTTCCTCGTCACTGTCTCCATTGGTTGCCTCAAACTCTAATTCAATTATTACTTTGTGACTCATCTTTAATTTGTCCCTCTACTGGTGGAAGAAAAAGGTTCAGCAAAAACAATACAACGGTGGTCACAATTAGACCTCCATAAATATACCAGTTCATTCTTCTATCTCCTCTACTTCCATAAGTTGGTTGAACGCTTCAATTCTAATTACTTCGTACTTCTTACCTTGATGCTCGTATATATCTCCTATGCTATAACCATCTTTTAAGTCTACATAATAACTTTTTAACTTACTCATCTTCATCTCCTATCACATCGTCCCAGTCTGTTTCAAATGCTTCTCTGTCGTTCCTGTAATACTTGTATTGATCTTCATAGAAGTGTTGAACAATAGTATCTAGATCGGCAGAATCGGTAATTTCTTGAGCTAGTTTTTCAATGTTTTCTTCGTTATATTTAATTTTACTCATCTTCAATCTCCCAGTATTCGTAAACGTCCTGACCATATACGGATTCCGTAACCATCTCATTCCAGCAATCTTCGCAAAAGTCACCGACCGTTGCATCCTCACTGTGGCACATCTGACACTCACTCATCACTCACAATCCTCACATATTGGTGCAAAGAAAACAGCATATCCTACAATGATGGCTGATATAATCCAACCTCCAATAATTAGACCTATCATTCTTCCTCCACTAATAGTTCGATCTCGCCCTTTTGCAGTCGCTCGATATACCAAGCAATAGCTTGTTCACGAGCATCTTCTTCTGACTCTGCTTCAAACGCACAGCCTGACTCAATATACATATAATACGTCATTGATGACCCTTTGGAAAAAGTATTTGGAAGCATGAATAACAACTTCCAGTCACTAAAAGTTCTCTATCTTCATCGCTCACACCTCGTAGTACGTCATCGTCAAGCAATCCCTTTTGCCAACTATTGTAACATTCTTTACTTACCTCGATACTATACTGTTGACCACAGATATTACATTCTGTCTCTAAGTTTGTTTTACTCATAATACCTCCTTTACTTGTGCCTTCATTATACTATAGGTATCGTCAATGTCAATAGGGTGTCTTTAATATTTTTGCAAATTCTTTCCAAAAATAGGTAAATGAACATGACCTCTATTACACCTACAAGTGGCAACTGCAACGTCATCAATACTGCCAAGAATCCTATTTCCCTGTTCTTCATGTTACTTTTTCTTCCAACTAAATAAGTTGTTGAGCCACTTCTTTCTTTTGTTACAATTACATTCCTTCAAATTGAACCAAGACTTGAATCGCTCTTGAGTAATACCAAATGTTTCCAACGTGTTCTCTACGATGTCACCAAGACCAGTATACTCATCTTCTTTTGTATTAAAACTTATGCCTCTTTTCTCTAATTCACTGATTACGTCATCCATTTCGCCCTTGATTTGATCGTTATCTTTTGTCATGATTTTTTTATCTCCTAAAATAGATTTTTTCTCTGATTTTCTTTTTTAATTTGGGATGCTTGCCCAAAAACCAGAAATACGCTTATGACACATGGGTTTCGTACCCAATGTATTATACACGACACAGGGCGGTTTACCAAGTGATTTGTTTTCATAAACATCCAATAAATATAGTGATATAATACACATACCACATACATAAGCATAGGATAATATTCAAACTCCCTTTTTTACTTTTTCTTTTTTTCAAGGTCGTCTACTCACAACAAGCAACAAAAACATATATTTATCTACAATAAAGAGTAAAAACGTGTCAATAAGCCTCCAAAAGTGTGATATTTGATGTCTGTATATGTATATTGTATAGTATGTATACCTGTATGTCAATGGGTATGTATTAAATAATAATGATGATCTCGCTGACTATACTTATGTTCGCGATCTTCGTCGTTTGGGTGATCCGTAGTTTGGGTGAGCCGCACCTTTCAACAATATGACTTTACACGGTGCTTTTGTAATCGTATCGAGCAACGGTGATGGGCAACTTTTACCCATATAAAGATAATTATAACCAGTATTATTATAAGCATGTATACCTAGATTATCAGTCTCCTCTACTACATATTTACCTCTATCAATAAGATATGTTTTCTCTCCATTATAATCTGTGTGGTATGACCCACTTCCGCCCACAACACGAATCACATCGCCCCTTTTAAGAGTCGTATGATCTTCTACTTGTTTCTTTTTAGGTGTGCGTCTACCCTTCTTCATCTTAAAGGGATAATCACATTGTTTACATTCATAGGCACGCACTCCATTTACACACCCACATTCACTACATATCTTCTGTCCACGTTTTTTTTCTGTCATTAAATTTTATCCTTTTCGCTGACTATAGACATCTTGACGACCCATCCGGATAGGGTAGTACAAGTATATCTCATTATAATATATATATCGTCCATTGTCAAGGGGTAACTTTAATAAAAATGTAAATATCACTAACTATAGATAACTTGGCGATCTTCTTAGTTAGAGTAATACATAGGTATATATCAATAAGTACCTAGGAAAAGTTACACACGAATCTTCTATGAGCCAAATCTCGCTAACCGCTGGCAGTGCGTAGCTTTGCGATATGCATAGATAGAGTAGTACATTATATCATATATATTTTGATTGTCAAGGGGATGAAAAATTGGCACAATATTTGCGGGCCATTTTTTGCTCAAAAACTGCCCTCCCCCGCCGCCGCCTAAAAGTCAACCCCAAAAATATAAAAAGGGCAAAAAAAAGAGACCCTTTCGGGTCTCAGTGGCTAGTGCCAGTCTTCAGCGACCCCATGCAGGAACGCTAAAATAAAAAGAAGAATTAATAATTGAGTCATGACCTTGCCTTCCCAGAGTATAAAAACCCCAAGCGGCCTTATATGCTCCGTGAAGCTGGCCGCAAGGGGTACACACAACAGAAAGAAAAGGTTAGGCCGCAAGCTCTAGTGCGAGCTTCTCAGCCGCACGCACCTCTTGCGAGTTGGACGCACGAAGGATACGGTCAAAGTCGCCTTTGAAACCTTCCTTCGCTTGTGCATCATGCTGGACGAATCCCTGAATAGCGTTGTACGCTTCCCAAGCGGAAATCACGTTGGTCATCGCTGGACGACCTGTGATGTTACGCTCTTTGTTGAGACGCTTCCAAATTGCCTCAGTACGATTTTGGTGAGTAGTCACCGCACGTACCTTCTCGCCACGGTTGGCACGATCCAACTGCTCATCCGTAGGACGACCGTAGATGGAATCGAGAAACTCAGTCATGCGAACCTCAGTGGATTCTAGACGGTCAATCACGTCAGTGAGTGTTGACCAGCTATTTTTGAGAGTCTCAAACGTAGCGATCAATTCGTCCATGTTGGTACGCAAACCGGAAGTGTGACGGATGGAAACGGTTGTACCGTTGACCATACGCATCATAGCCAGATTGCTACACGCATCACGGAAGTAACCCATAGTAGCGGTGAACGCCTTACCATCATAGCCAGCGTTAATCATCACGCGAGGCCATACGTTATCCGTATCACGATCCTTGAAAATCGAACGACGATCCTCAGCCGTGGGCTGAATGGAAACGTAGTGACCATTGCGGAAGTGAGTATTGCAAGCAATCTCACCGTCAAACGCCTCACCAGCGGCATCGACCAATGCACAAACGTCATCAGTCGTATGCGGAACGTAGCGAGGTGAAACGGACTTCACCCCGTTAAGATAGCCAGTGTCAGAACGGAACAAACCGTACTGATCTGTAACCATGTTGTCAGGCCCGAATAGAGGAAACTTGTCAACGGTGAAATCGAAGTCAGAACGAACGGAAGCTGAAACGTCAGCGGATTGAATGTTAGTCATAGTAAAACCTTTCTGAAGTGTGAAGAAAACTAACTTACCCTATCATTGTATAATAATTATCGGCAATGTCAAGGGGTGAACTTTAAAAAAAACGGGGAATTTTAGCCGATTGAGTAGTTAACGTCAGAGCTGGCAAAACTCCACACCCCGAAGGGAGACGGTCTAGCGGTTACTCATCCTCGGAAGGAAAGAGTTCATCAAAGCAAGTACCACAAGTACCTGAAATGAGTAACTCCCGCTCATCACAAGATAGCTCAGGAAGAGCGTCTTGAATGAACTCGCCAGCTTGCCAACTCACAAACCCTTCGACATTGACTGTCAGGTCGTGAACCGTGTCGCAAAGCCGACAAGGAACCGCAACGACGGCTGTCATTGCTAACATATTCTTATTATACTTTAATTATCGGCATAAGTCAAGGGGTATCTTTAACTTTTCTTGGATTATTTTATTTTGGGCTTTTTTAGGATTTGGGCTTGACTTTTGGCAAAAATCGGGGGGCACATGTTATGCCAAAAAAAACCGGCGACCCTCATGTTGGCGATGAGAAATCATTTGAAACCTGTTATCCCGACGCCCTCTCTCATCTTACAGTTTACCGCTGTTAGCGTAAGCGACGGGCAGGTCCAACATAAAGGTCAACCGGCTCTCTTGAAAGGAATACTAAGACTGGTCTGCCTCTTTACGCATCCCATTAAATAAGACAGACGCCATATTCACTATGTCTAAATCTTCTTTATAGGCTAGAATCCACATACCATCATAGACACCAAAGTCTTTAGATGTGTCAGAGGGATTTACTACCGAGCAAATATACTTGTCGGCCTCTTGTCTCTCAATGGTTAGTGCCTGCCCTTCTTCGAGCAAGGCGAACTTCTTCTCTGCATACTGATCATAGAATCCTCTGTGTCCTTCTTTGATTATTGCGTTAATCATAATATCTCCTAGTGAAAGAATGGTGGTTTGTGACTGAAGGCCATTACTGCATTGTCGAGGATTGACAAGTCAGCATAGTCAGCGTTTTCTATTGGGCTTGCGTCGTACTGCTTGATGAACGTGTCGCAGGTGTATGGGTTGTAGTATACCTTTTCCCATCGTGTTTCGCCGTTGTCGATTTGCTCATCAGTGAGATGACCGTCAACCTTCTGGTCGGTCGCACGAGTATCAACCACATAGCCCTCAATAAACGCATGTACGTTTTTCTTCTGTTCATCCCTGACTCTCCTTTGTCCTGCCTTGGACACAATGAATTGACAACTTCTCAACGTAACATTCTCTGCATGACAGCGAACGATGCCGCCTTGCTTCACACTGTAGCAATCCCGATGCAGATTACGATAGACTCGCACCTTCTTGGTCGTGTCGATATGCTCTGCAATCTGGAAACTCTTTTCAACTCTTGGCTTTTTCATAATCTTCCTTTCGTGTTACCCTTCCATTATATTATATATATCGGCATAGTCAAGGGGGTAGCGTTAATTATTCTTGGGTTTTTTTTGCCGATTGAGAAAAAAAATCAAAAAAGCCCCGCCCGATTTTTGGGCAAAAACCAGTCAGCGGCCTAACTCGTTCGGATAAGGTAAGACACCGCCACCGGCTGGGATTCAGTCTCCGTAAAGACACCCAACCGGCGACGGCATAACAACACAACATAAAACTTAAGCCGGTAGGAACGGCGAAACCAGAGAACCCACAAACGGGATTTTGATTCCCCAACGTTGACGCTCTCTGTAAAACGCCTTTATACCTTCACGGGTTTGCACCGTGTCAAGGTCACGCGACCGTTTAAATTCGGGGTCGCTCTTTCGATACGCTCCCGTGATCGTTTCCCAACTAAGCGGCTGCTTGTTGGTGTTGCGTCGTTCTTTAAGAACTCCCCAGCGAAACTTAGAACCTTCAACCGGCTGCTTGTAACTGAATAAAACTAAACTTTTCATACTAATAACCTTTCGTATACTTATCTGAAACACCATGAAACGCTGAATATATTAAAACTAACAATATTAGTTGTATCACACGGATACCGCCTTTCTGCTATAGCTGTGCCGCACCTTGTCCCGTTTCAGCACCTTTAAGGCATCGGCGGCTTCGCTGCCTTTGGGCTGTGTACCGTGTAGCATCAATGCAAATGATTGATTGCGTAGACTTGGCTTTGCTGCGTGCGTGTCGTCGTGGTCGATAGCTAATCCGAGATTGTGAGCCTCTTGTTCACTGTAAACCACTTTAGCAAAACGTAAATCAAACTCGTCGATACGCCAATCGTCACGACCACCATATGATGCGGTCAAAACAAAATTGTGCAAGGTTGGCATCTCGTTTATATCATGCCAGTATCGTAGCGACTTTGTATAAGCATAGAATAGCGTGCTTGGATTTGCAAGTGCTACAGAATACCATGCTCGCATATAGTCAAGGTTGAAGAAGTCGCCAGCAACGTGAATCCGTACAATGCCAGCATTTTTGGGCAACGAGTCATTGATTAGGGTAATCATCTCGTTGGCTGATAGTTTACGCAATGAGTCAAAATTGTGCTTGCGTAGATTGTAGACACCATTATACTGTACTTCCTGAGAAGCTGAGAAGCAACGGAATTGTGTCTTATGTCCGTCTTGTATTTTGCGTTTACCGTTTGGCTGTACAACAGCCTTAGACAAGCAAGCCTCTGCAAATGGGCACGAGTAGCCACTGAGAAGATCCAGAGAATAAACCTTACGCTTGTCTGTCAGATACTCTGATAGTTCAGCGTCGTTTTTAAGTGCTTCGATTTTAGCGTTTGCCGGTGAGAATTTTAACATGCTTTTTTCCTTCGTTGTGTTGCTTACAA
>Ga0315315_10006157_pt1 | contig 11075 bp, 14 predicted proteins | sample M140m3416metaG_FD_203699 | JGI IMG/M metagenome (GOLD analysis project Ga0315315, IMG submission 203699) | Ammonia-oxidizing marine archaeal communities from Monterey Bay, California, United States - M1 40m 3416 | ecosystem: Environmental > Aquatic > Marine > Intertidal zone | place: USA... | reverse complement strand
TGGCTGGAATCCTTACACCAAACTTCATTTCGAATTTAAATGCTTGTCTGCGAAAGTAAGAAATTGCTGCCAATCAAACGCTGTTACATCGTGATCACCCGACCGTAAGTGGTAACCAATGCGTGTGTGTATGGGAGTGTTGGGCTCAGGCAGATCATGATCTCCGAGCCCCTTCCTGCCCATCAACTCATACACGGGGCTAGCATGCTTGGCAGCAAGAAATTCACCTCTAGGATCTGCCCAACGATCATTGGTTGCGCTTGCAACATACAACGGTCGTGGCGCGACGAGAGACAGCAGCATGTGCTGATCTGCGGGCAAGGTCTGCTCTTGCATCTGATATTCCCGGTGATTCCTGCAAAACCAATAGCCAACCGGCTTGAGCATGTGATGAATTCGCTCTCCGTAGCAACGGCGATAAAGGGCGGCGCCGCCACAGCCCGAATTGTTACTGACCACCATCGCGAAACGGCGGTCTTGTGCGCCAGCCCAGAGTGCTGTTTTCCCAAGTCGTGAATGACCGATCACAGCAACTCGTTCTGCATCAATCGAATCCTGTGTCTCCAGCCAATCCAGAACACGAGACAAGCCCCAAGCCCAGGCTCCAATCGCACCCCATTCATCTGCCTCAGGCTTTGCCTGATCATCCTCATAGAACAATGGGTGAATCCCGTCCGAAAAATCATTGCGATAGTTATCGGGATCAATTTGATCGCGATGGACGGTTGCCAAGGCATAACCGCGTTCTATCAACATTTCCAATTGCCACCGACCTGCAAACGATCCACGTTTCTTGGACGTACCTCGTTGCAAAATTCCATCCTCTGCATGAATCGTATGATTGCCGTTGAAATTCAACCCCAGAAATGCAGGCGACGGTACAGCGGCTTTGTTCGGGACGTACAGAAGGATATCGATTCGGTATCCTGCGTCTCCGAAATACGCGGCGATCTGCTTTCGTGTCGCTCGCCCCTGCAAAGCATTTGGATCCTGTTCAACCAATTCGTACCGAACTTTCAACTGCTTCTCAGGCGTCTTTCCGTAAACAGAATTGCTCAATAACTGAAGCACCTCGACCCTACGGTGTCCCATCCACTCCGACTGCCCAACGGTTTTGCCTGCTTCATCGACTAACAGAGCAGGCAATTCATACTCTGGAACCTTTGCTTCATCATAGTTGGTATCTGCAGGCTCTTTTGCAGCACAAGAACCAACTTCGAACACGATAAGAAAAGCAACAAATCTGACCATCATAAGGCACCCACGTCATGAATTCACGCTAGCAAGAAGCAATCACCATCATAGCAAATACCGAATCCAAATCCTCTCCTGACGAGTGATTGGCCGCGAGAGCATTTTCTTCGCATCCGTTTTCTATCGAACATGCACGCACAACGGTTACCGGCTCATCGACAACCGGTGGCTCTTATCCCCATCACTCCCCAATATCTTCATCCCACAAACTGGGGCTTTCCCGAATGAACCGCTTCATCAGTTCAATGCAATCGCTGCTGTTAATCAACTCAACGACAACACCCTGCGTTCGAAGATGATCCTCTGGGCCTTGAAATGTCTGATGCTCGCCGACGACCACTTTTGGGATTCGGTAGAGCAGGATCGCGCCACTGCACATCGAACAGGGCGAAAGGGTTGAGTAGATCACTGACTGCCGATAATCCGACGCGTTGAGCCGTCCTGCATTTTCAAGACAATCCATTTCAGCATGCAAAATAGCACTGCCCCGTTGAACGCGCCGATTGTGTCCGCGGCCCACAATCTCACCATCAATCACCAGCACAGAGCCAATGGGAATTCCACCCTCTGAGTAACCGAGGCGTGCCTGCTCAATCGCGGCTTCCATAAAATGATCCATTTGCAACCCTGGCAGTAGAAATCGAATGATTGGCCCTGCCTTCAAGGCTCTCACGTCAACGCATGCAGATAACGGCAACCAAAACCTCTCAGACCATCTCAAGAGCCGGAATGGACTGCAAGTATTCAACACAGGCGTTGCCTGCGTCGACTTACCATTTCAGCCAAAGTGACTTCCAGTCAACAATCTGTTCCTGCACTACCAGTCAGTCTAGAAACCAAGTCAGCACGCCCCACGGATCATAACAAAAAAGCAGCCACACAATCGCTACTACGGCACAGAAAACACCGAGCGAAATGAATCGTGCTGTAACCGAGACATCCGGCGTCGCCACACAGCCAAAGGGCCTCCAAACTGCGATCCAAAACCCAAAGGGCAGAACAAGTGGCGCAATCATCAGGGTGATCCCACCCGTATAGCCACAAACCAGAATTGCCAAGTTCTCTGGATAGTCACGATATGCCACAGGGGTACGTCCCAAAGCAACGGCAGACAACCCCCACGCCAAGTAGGCTCCCGCAACCGGCAGTAACGGATAGCAGTACAAAAGAACAGTAAGAAAAGTAAACCTGAACCCGCCACCTCGCTTGGCGATTGACTGCGATCCGGGCGTGAGATACGGGTTCACTCTATCCACCCTACGAACTTAGACGACATTTTCGTTTTTCCTGCATTGCTTCAGCGAACACTTCACTCTTTCCCCACAGCGTAATTTCTCAAAACTGATAATCAAACAAATCGATATCGGGCTGATACTTTTCCCGGACCATCTCCACCAATCGAGCATCGTAATATTCTTTAAATGATCGTGTCTGCCGCGAAACATTAAGCCTCGGCAATTCTGCGGACACGCCAATCTGCATACAAACCGATTCGAAGTCTCGCTCCAAGTTTTCAAACCGACCAATGAAATTGACTAGCTGTTCGCCGTCTTCTGAAAAGAGAAACTCTTTCTGCAACGGGAGTCCGTCCTCACACTGCCAAGCAATGTAATTCTGAAAACTGCCCAAGCTGAGAAAATGCTCATGAAGCCGATGGTCGGGTTTCTTCAGCACATAACAGTAGATCGAAACAAGCCAGTCCCATGGATTACGCACAAATGCGAATGAAAAGAACGAACTGAAGTCTGGCTTCCCCATGGCCGTCACCAAATCTGACGCGGTCACATGCGTGTCAAAAGGATTGGGGTCCCAACTCGTTGGGAAAGGCAAGTTCAGTTGCTTAAGAACTCGCACTGTTTCACGCTGATACTTGGTAACAGCAAACGGGCTCAAAGCCTTTGATACGCTCATGCCTGCGTTCTTGTAGACGTGCACAAACAGGAAGTTATGTTTCCGTGAAATCAGCATGACAACATCAACTCAGACCTAGACAAACGCCATTCGCGCAACCAAGAATAAAAAAGCGATCGCGGTCACATTAGCCACCAATGCAAGACCGAACCCTGACCTCAACCCAAAGCGTCCTATGAGCGAATAAGCGGCACTCTCAAACAGAATAGCCAGCGACAATTCAACAGCCAGCAGACCAAGCCCCCACCACAAACCACCAGCCCAAATTGCCAGATGACACAGTCCCCAGATAATTGGGCCAGCGAACAAGTTAAGCAGAGCGCAGCTCGCCACAACACGAAATAAAACCGGCTTCTGCTTCATAACCAACACACCAATTGCAACAACCAAGCATTCCATACACAGAGCCAGCAGCACAGTGAAGGTCAGACCGCAGGCAGCAATACCCAGCATGGTATCTGCCAGCCACCGCCCTGTGTCGTCGCGGGTCAGGACAGCTGTCCCATCATCACATACATCAAGCTGATAGCGATTCAATAACGAGTGGACCTTAACTTCGTTACTGATATAGATTTGGTCCTTGGCGGGGCGGTAGACGGCAACTCGAAAGCTCTTCGGAAGGTCACCATTGAAGCCACGAAAATTGAAGTGGCCGTCAAGAAAACCGCCGCCCCAGCTATACGACGCGTAGGTCCAAACGCCGTCTACACCTGCAGGCGGAAGTGCATCCTGCAACCCAGCAATTGCAACCCCTAGGTTGTACGGCTCACTCCTAACGGATTGTCGCTTGCACAACATCGCGCCCAAAACCAAAGACTCTGAAATCGGTGCACCATCGACGGTGGCGTAAACCAATTGAGAATCACCTGCCCAAGACTGAAGCGGTACAACGAACAAAGCCAAAAGCGTGAACGCGACAATTGTTTTTGATGGAAACCACATTGCAATTACCCAGCCCAACCCTAAGCAACAAAGCCTACAACCTACCTCTAAACACTGCCTTTGAGGACTCACATTGTCCTTTACACACATCAATGCAAATAACTCACACCAGGACATAGCCCAGTACAGAATCGCGGAAAGGACACTGCCTCGATTGGCAACGCACAGAGCCACACAACCCTCGTCAAAAACATCCTAACGATGCTCATCGAACCATTGTCGCACTTGCGTTCGACATTCACTTCTCCGATGCATCCACAAATCGGTATGCGGATGAATAACTTTCCCGTCAGGAATATCAAAGATCTGCGCAATTGGCGGGCGAAGAAACGTAAAAGCGGCTAGCTCCCGATGCTCCTGCAAGAAGTCATTGGCACCACCGCATACCAGGACGGGACGCCCTTTCAAACGTGACAGACGCGTAAGTGCTGACACGCGATCACTTGCTGGATAGCCCCACTTGCGTTCACCATCAAAGTGGTCATGCGTAAAAAATCCTTTCCACAAAGCGGCGATCTCATCATCAGCAAGCCCAATATAGCTCGCCCCAATCGCCCCTCGTGAAAAACCGCAGATGAACAGGGACTCAGGATCACCACCAAACTGTTCGCAAATGCGAGGCAGATTCATTTTGCAATAATCTACGGTCGCCTGACGGTCCCCCCACCAAGTTCGCGTATTCTGCCGCTTTCCCCTTGCAACATAAGGCATCGATACCCAAATGAATCCCTTGCCACCGCTCACACCATACCCGAGATTCGCGTCCTTCACTTCTCCGGTGGACCCGCATGCAGCAAACTCATTTCCCGTGTACTCAACGATCACGGGGTACTTTCCTCCCGGCTTCCAGTCCACTGGCAAATAAAGAGCATGGTAAACCTCTGTGCCCTCATACTCTGGAGCAACCTGACGCACCCTCCTGCCAGCCGCCGGATCCTGCCTTGTCATCTTGGGCGTGGTCAAGTCGTTTTCGACGCGGCCTTCAGCAGCACACAGCGAGCCAGCCAATGCGACCAACATGAACAATTTGCATTTCATAGTTTACTTTCAGCAAGACCGGTCGTTCATTGCGTCCATGCCCAAAACAGACTCATCCACAGTTCCAGCAGTCCCAGAGCTACCAGATAGATAGTACAAGCCCCCACGACTGTACCAACAGCCCAGTCAGGCACCCAAACAACTAATGCAACCGCTATTGAGCAGACAGAAGCTCTGCAATGTTGGGACGTTCAGCCTCGATACGTTCATAATCCAGCTCCAACCCGAGCGGTCCCATGATCTGCAAGATAAGTCCATAAATCGGTTTCACATCGTCAAACGACCCTGCAACCCCATCATAGGCAGTGGCCCCTGAACCGTTTCGGATCATCTTGTCAGCTCCATTTGACAACAAGGCGCGAACGATGCCTTCGTGACATAAGAAAGCAGCCGAGTGCAGGGCCGTCCCGCCATCAGCCTTCTTCGCATCCACGTCCACACCAGCAGCAAGCAACAGCGTGACAACCTCATCATTCCCTCTTGCTGCCGCAGCATGCAAAGGCGTTCCTCCGTCTTCACCTCTCGTATTCAAATCAGTTCCCGCCGCGATATGCTGCCGCACCGCTTCAAGGTCCCCTGACCAAGCAGCATCAAGAATCTTCACGCTTGGTGCTGCCACCACTGTTTTGTCGATTGGAGCGACATCCGCTTCAACGCCAACATCGGGGCCTGAAGGTGAAGTCGCCTCATCGTTAGCACACCCCATTAGCCCCACGCATGCAAACAAAACGACAGCACAACGGCCACACGGATAAAATTCACGAGACACACGCCACCTCCAAACCAAAGTGAAACGAAGCAGATGTTCTCGCTGCCAAGACATGGCAAAAGACGGCAAACATCAGTGCGGAGGATACAGCAGTCAACGCGCATCGTCACCTTGCAAACAGTAACAACATGTAAAACAAGCCCATGAAGCCGTGCATGGAAGCTGCCCTCTTCATTACCGGCCCACCAGCCCAAATGCGAAAATCAGTTCATTTGCGTCCTGAAATACAGAACGGGCGTCTCCAGCCCAAGCCAACTCGCTGCCTTTGTTAGTTTCCTCGCTAGGGTGGATACCAACCACAGCCACGGCAACATCCTGCTACCACTTCACGGTTCATCCGACTTAGACACCGTTGTTCTTCAGGAAAAAGCTTCTGAGCCTACAGCAAACATTTGTTGCTGCTGTACTTTGCCAAACACAGCCACACGATGGACAACGTGATCACTAACAACGGCATCACTGCACCCGACGGCCCCATGACCTTCAAGCCACCAGCAATCAACATCGTGTAGCCCATTTGCACGACAACCGCAACAAAACTGATGGCGAAGCAATGCACTGCCAACCGACGCCGCACCAGCAGCGCAAGACTGCCCATCACGCCGCTAACCACAGAAATTGCAAACACAACATAAATCCAAAATGGAATATCACGGGACCACTCTTTCTGCTCTTCAGTGAACGATTCCATCATCGCCTCTTTGGCAAACACTTCCGATAAGAAAATCATGCATCCCATCAGGTTCCACAGCAAAGCGATAATCGCGAAAATCCAAAACCAGCGTGGAACGGACATCTTCGACTCCTCATTCATGGTCGCCCCTTTTTGCTCCTACGTTTTTATTAACAACACATCTTGATCTGTCGTGCGTGCCACCGTCGCTCAGGAACCTCCAGACAACACGGTCGCGGTCAAGGTAGGCAAACCCATTCCTCGCCAACTCATGGACAGGAATCAAATACTCCGCCCTTCCATTCCCACATAAATTCACCGAAGCGGCAAGCAGCCCCAGACCGACGACGAATCAATCGATGCGATTACGTCGCTTCCGCGATTTTGTCATACGATCCACCAACTCGCAGACGATGACATGCATTGGTACTGAAACGATGATAATTCCGACGATCGCACCCGGGCTTCCAACCAAAAGCCGCAAACCAGCAAATGTCGCCGTCAGCAACGTAACCATCCCCCAAAACTCTGCCATCGAAAATTTCATTACGCTAACCTCAAAAAGCATTCGCTCTCAGAAAACGACGATCACAAAGACAACACGTCGCCCAACCGTGTTATCCGAAACTTGACACGAACTTTCAGCCAACTCCGCGCTATTAGCGGAGGCCTCTTTCACGAATTGTGTCCAAAGCACGTGCAGTAAAATCCGTGACACCCCGACTAGGGAGCGTCTGCTGAGCTACTCCGTCGACAAGTCCGTACCGCAAGTGTAACAAACTTCCGTTCCAAACGTTTTATCAGACACACGAAGTAAAACTTCATCGGGGCGTAGAATCGTCGAGCAGCCACATTGTTCACAAATGAGTTCATGCTTCCCAAGAAGACCCGTGACAAATCTCGCATAACGTCGTGAGATGACAATCAATGAAACGATCGAGCACCCCAAAATCAGGGGAATGAGAAAATTGCAGTACTTGGTTGGGACCAACCAAATACTGACGAAGCAAACAGCAACAGTAAGAACGACCACGACTGCCAAGATTCGCAACATCCTGCGGTGCTCGGGATCAGCATTAAATTCCATGACTGCCGCACTGCGTTTGTTCACGGTCGTTACGTCCTCACAAGAACAGAAGAACACCCATACAAATGCGTAATCTCAGCAGAGCCTGCTCAGCACACTCGCATACCACATCAAACCAAGTCAACCTTTCACACATTCCTCACCGTAGAACTCACGAGTCCGCACAGCATGCCGCAAAAATCAAATGCGACAATTGCACAAGCTGAACACACCGCTCCACTGGTTACCCACACATCCCCTGCATACTGACTGCTCCAGCTCTATGCACTGAGCTGATAAAAACAGCGTAAACAAAGAGGTACCAGACACAACCTGCGACAGGCATAGTGTAACGGTTAACCAACCGACGACCACGCAAAAAGAAAGCGACCGGCATGCCAACGACACCCGGACGACCCGCCACTCCCCAGCAAGGCATCATCTTGACAATGAGCGCAACCACCTGGACAGAAAACACATCGGCTATGCAGATGTCGACCGGCAAAAGATCATGCCGTTTCACAAGCAACCACTTCAGTAATGAGCGCCGGTAACACCATGCACGCATTTCAGAACGCCTTGCGATAAGAGCCTCTAATGAACAACGTAATTGAAGCATCAATCGTCGAAGGTTCGCAACGATTCCGCATCATGCTTTGCTTCCAGTGGGCAAAACGTTCTGGTGCAATTCAACCATGTATCGCGTGACTGAGCCACCAATGACTTTAGTCAACTCTCACCTCAGGCAAACACAACGCCCCCACCCCTCGACCGAGTCCCCTACTCAAACTTGCTGGCATTCGAAATCTCTGGGCATTCACGTTACATGCAGTCAAAGGGGCAATCGCAATTCGTCATTGATCATCACCTTTCTATCCGCGTCAATCGAAAGCTCGTCCCCTTCCTCAATCGTGCCATATTCTTGCGAGTTGACTTTCAGAGAAATTGGTTCAAATCCATCGGCGGCTAATTCTATCGTGACATCGCCAGCAATGACCTTCTGTTTTGCATCCAAGGCTCCCTTGGATGCGGAAACGCCACCTACAAAAGTCGAACTGATCCCACCGCCATTGGTTCCTGCAATATGAATGCGTACTCCCCAGACCTCCCCGTTGGCCTCCCCCTCTAAATTTGTCATCGTGCTTCCAGTCGAAAAGCGAGGTGCCTTCGTGGGAGCAAGGGTGGAAGAAAAGCTGGTATCACAACCAGCACAAAAACTCGTCACCAAAACGACAAGCAACAAAGCCTGAATGTAATTTCCCATGATTAACCAAAGTACGAGGTTGGGCCCTCCTGCGGGCCAAAGGGATCACCTTAAAACGCATCGTCAAATAACTAAACAGTTAGCAGTTCAGACCACTTGGCAAGCTAAACCAAACGGGCGAAACAGACTCATAACAGACGGCCTCACCTTAAAAAAACACGCTTTCAGCGTGCAAAGACGGAACTCGTCCCCCCGGCTTGAGAGACCCTCGGGTGAATGATTGCTCTTCCGTCCTCTCCACGCTTAGTGCAGGCGATTTGCTCCTCGCTGCTAACAACAGGAAGAAGGTAAACGGCACCAGCGTAAATCAGGGTTCAGACTTGCAAGCACTTCTCCGTGATTCATACATTGAGTCAAATACTGAACGCCCCACATAAGCGACTTGAGCGAACGATTCGGCTGAAAAGGAAGCACAAGGAGAAACATTATTCAAAGCACAATCAACCGCGAGCACCAAAGAATCCGACTTTCACCCCCTGAGCTTTGAGATAACCCGTGGCTCTTCCATTCGCAACAAACATCACCAACAAACCGATCAGCGGTGCAGGTACTAAGACGCCAACCGCGTAGATGTACCGAGTTGACCCGGGAAACAACACGCTTCCCATACGAAAGATACCGAAGCTGGCACAGCTAGCAGCAGACAACAGCCCCAATAACGCCAAGACCATCAAGACGCCAAAAGCCGGTGTAACCGTCGGCTTCCCGGCAGTGTGGTCAAGGAACACGTTTGCGGCGAGCAGCACCGGTAGCGAACAGAGGTAAATACACATCCCGAGGATCAGAATACGCTGTCCACTTTTCACGTCATTCAAACCTGCTCCCGAAGTGGCACCGAAACCTTGCGATGCCTTCGCAGCAGGACTTTGGTATGGGCTGACTGGCTGCTGAAATGAGGCTGCGGGCTGCTGAAATGAGGCTGCGGGCTGCTGAAATGAATTGGCAGGCTGCTGAATTCCAGAAATCACTGACACAATCTCAGCTTCAAGAACTGGCTCATCCACCGGAGCCGCTGGAACTCGCATTTTCTGGCCACAGGGACACGCCACGACCTTCCCTCTTGCTGAGGCGGGTGTGGACAACGATTGCTTACAAGACGGGCACTTCAGTGCTACCGTTGATTCGCCAGAATTATCCACGACTGACCCCCCTTAGTATTTCCCCGAAACAAAACCTTTCGCTGCTTGCACTGCAAGCGTTGCAAGCACTGCACACGATTAATTCAAACGGTAGACGAAGGACACCACAAATGCAAACAAGCCACCCTACAGCAGGGCAGCATCTCTTCCATGAATCAACCACAACTGCATGTTAGTCGGCCACCCCTTGGCCCAACGCCGTGTTATCTGGTGGCTGCAAATTGAATCGCAGGCACATCGCCTTGCCACTGAACCAACAGTTCGGCCTCACCGGTCGCGTACTCCGGTGTGACATATCCAGCCAGAATGACCCGCTTTCCCGTTAACCAATGGTGATCCACCACCCAAACCCAGTGATTACCAGAGTGCATCGCACCCGCGTCATTGACAAAAACCCGATAAGTTTTTCCCGCAGGTGAACTGATTGGACTTAACTCCCGGGAATAACCGACGAACGGTTCCAATGAAGCGCCTCGCGGAACAACCGTGTAATAAAGACGCGTGCAAAAAAGAGGCACCAACAGGATGCACGCCATAGCAATCAAGAGCTTATATTTCATTCGGCCCTACGCCCGAAGATACAGAATCAAGGAAAAAACCAGATCCAATGCTACCACAGTCCTTATTGAAGCAGCAGCAACGCCTGCATGATCCTGCGTCAATCTCACTGTGCATGCCGTGCATGGCAAAGAACCACTACTTGCGACTTTGAGTTGTTTCGCAGTGCCAAATCAAGTTTTAGCGGCAAATAAAGCTGCCACACCTAGGCGACACCCCGGCTTGCACGTCCTCTCACACGCACGCCTCTCCTCTTCTCTCCTCACGCTCACTGCACACCTAGGACACGCTTTCATTTTCATATTTCGCCTCAAGCGAGGGAGACCTCAAGAAGGTCCCCGTGGCGACAAGAGCAATAGCACCCGCCCAACATAAACTGGAAATAAGGCCACGTATCAAGTACGCATAAGAGATCATCTCGGGCGAAAGTCCCTTGATTAATCGCGGCATCACCAGAACGC
>Ga0315315_10006153_pt1 | contig 11078 bp, 12 predicted proteins | sample M140m3416metaG_FD_203699 | JGI IMG/M metagenome (GOLD analysis project Ga0315315, IMG submission 203699) | Ammonia-oxidizing marine archaeal communities from Monterey Bay, California, United States - M1 40m 3416 | ecosystem: Environmental > Aquatic > Marine > Intertidal zone | place: USA... | reverse complement strand
GAAGAATTTCATTCCTCCAGTCATAATCTCAATATTATCATGTGTAGATGTAGCAAAAGAAAACCAGATAGGTAATACCATGAGAAGAACTCCTAATATTAAGATTACATGGGTCAGTATTTCTGTAGGTTTAAATTTCATTTATTTTGAAATATTCCTTGTATAAACCATTTTTGTAAAAAAATGATAATTACTACTGGAGGTATCATTGACATAATTACAAAAGCAAAACGATGGGATATAGAACCATACATGGTCTTAAGACCCATGACGACAGTCCAATATTCTTCAGTTGTAGTCATAATTAAAGGCCACAAATATTGATTATATCCAAAAACAAACATAAAAATAAATACAGCAGCAATCATTGTCTTTGAGAGGGGCACTAGGAAATCTATAAAAAATTTCCAGCTATTAGTGCCATCTAGTTTTGCCGCTTCTAATAACTCTTCTGGAATAGATTTATAAAACTGTCTAAAAAAAAATGTAGCTATTGCTGATGCGGAAATAGGAATTATTAAACCAGCAAATGAATTTAGCATATTCAATTTAGACATAACAACATACGTAGGCATTACCCTTAATTCTAAAGGAACTAATAAAGTTACAAAGATTAACCAAAAGAAAAATGATGCATACTTTATCTTAAAATAAACCAGTCCATAAGCAGCCAGGAGAGATGTAATAACGGATAATGTTGCAATTCCAGTTGCCATTATAAAGCTATTAAAAAACATTTTAAGAGCAGTAATTTCATTAAAAAACCCTGCCTTCTTAAAAAGAACTTTAGAATAGTTTTCAATAAAATTATCACCTAATGAAAACTGTAGTCCGTTAGTATTAATAAACAAACTTGTGTGAGTAGAGCTAGCAAAAATAATCCATATTGGGACAATCATTAAAGAAAGACCTGTTAAGAGAATTAAGTGGTTTATAGTTGACGGCATATATCTACGCATCTAATTATAATGAATCTTTCCTTCAATATATCTAAATTGAAAAATCGTAATAACAAGAACGATTAACATCATTATAATTGATTGGGCACCTGCACTTCCAAGATCAAGTCCTCTGAATCCATCAATGTATGCTTTGTAAACTAATGTTTTAGTTTCACTACCAGGAGCACCAATTGTAGTTGTATCTATAATTCCAAAAGTATCAAAAAAAGCATATGTAATATTAATAATTATTAAAAAAAAAGTTGTAGGCATTAACAATGGAAAAGTGATAGTCCAAAATCTTCTTATGTTGCTTTTACAATCAATAATCGAAGCCTCAATGACTGTTTTCTGTATGGCCTGCAGACCAGCTAGAAAAAAAATGAAATTTGCGCTTATCTGCTTCCAAGAACCAGCAATAACGACATAGATATAAGCATCAAAAACATCTTCATACCAATTAAAACCCCATAAGTTGTTGAATACATGGTGTAATAATCCATATCTCTCACTAAAGAAGTAGTTGGCCATTACCCCAACTACTGCTGGCGCAATAGCATAAGGCCAAATCAAGAGTGTTTTGTATACACTTTTACCGTGCAAGACTTTGTTTGCTTGAACAGCTAACAGTAAGCCAATGGAGCCTGTGATAAGTGTAATCACAAAACTATACATTATTGTAAATTTAAATGACGTCCAATATGAGGGGTCTGAGAAAATAAATAAAAAGTTATCAAAACCAGCAAATTGTGAACCAAATCCAAATGCATCTTGCATTGTAAAGGCATCTTTAAATGTTTGTATTATTGGCCAGTACAAAAAAATCAATAAAATTAATAGCTGAGGGGCTAAGAAAAAATACTGAGAATACCTAGATGAGAATTGGACTTTTTTCATTATTTATAATGGGAGGGCAATAATACCCTCCCCTAAATTAATAAGATTAAAGAGTTTTAGCAAACTGTTTTAATAGTTTTGCTGAACCCTTATCCATATTTCCTAATGCTTTTTCGACGCTAATATCTCCATTAAGCATTGGCTCTACATTTTCATAAATCACTTCACGAATTTGTGGCCAGTTACCTGCTCTGTATCCACCAGGGATAGTGGATCCTTCAAGACCCAACTGATCTCCAACAGCTTTATGATATGGTGATGTTCTGTAGAAATTAATTGTTTCTGCAAGTTCAATACCACCTTTAGTTACAGCTGCGTAGCCTGTCATATTATGGTAATACAAATCCATCTCTGGAGAACCCATAAATTCAATGAATTTTGCAAGTCCTTTATATTCTTCTTCTGTATGACCATTTAAAATCCAGTTAGCAGCACCACCAATAAATGTTGGATATTCTTTACCACCTGTTACAGAGTCCCAATATGGAATTGCATTAGTTGTAAAGTTTGGAAGAACACCTTTCATACCACCAAAAGAAGCAGCTGAACCAAACCAGAAGGCAGCCTCTCCATTTGTAAATGGTGCTTGGTTATCACCCCAAGCTCTACCTTTATAGCCATACCAGCCTTTTTCATACCATTCCTTAACTTTAGACCAGTGCATTACAAACTCATCTGTTTCAGCAAAAAGTGTTTTTGTTGGAACATCATCGTAACCATTGTTTCCATCAGTCATAAGTAGATTATGCCTTGAAAAAAAGTTTTCAGTCCAAATCCATGGGCTATGACTTTGAAGTAAAGGAATATATCCTGCATCTGCTATTTTTTGAGCCATAGCTTCAAATTCTTCATATGTTTTTGGAACTTCTTCAATGCCAACTTCTGCTAATATGTCCATATTAGCATACATTAAGCAGGTTGAACTGTTAAACGGCACACCAACCATCTTTCCATCAGAGTCAGCATAGAAGTTTTTAATACCTGGGATATAATTATCAGCATCAACTGAAATGCCATATTTCTCTGCCATTTCTTCAAAACCAATAACAACTCCGTTTTTAACCTGTGCTACCATGATTGCAGCACCAGCATCATAAACCTGCGAATAGTGAGGTTGATCGCCCGCTCTAAAAGCAGCGATTGTTGCAGCCATATTATCTTCATAGCTACCTTTACCTGTTGGAATGACCATGTACTCATCTTGAGAGTCATTAAATCTATTTGCAATTTCAATAATCACATCACCTAAAAAACCACTATTACCGTACCACCAATGAATTTCGGTTTTACTGTAACTGTTTGAGGTGAAAGAAAATGATAATAAAAGCGCAAAAATACTAATTAGTTTTTTCATTTTTCCTCCTATAAGAAAATATCTAAGTAAGGACTATACAAAAAAGTCAACTAGAAACGAAGTTAATTAAGATAAAAATAGTCTGTTAAAGTAAAAAATATATGAAATTTTTGTTGATATTTTGTTAAAACTTTTAATTAAATAATACGCTATATCCGTGATCGCACAATTCTTCCAAAAATTTCAAAATTAGTTTTTTTTATTTATAAACTTACTATGTGTCTCAAGGCATACAAATAGCCTGTGCTTCCCATTCCTATAACTGAAGATGTACAAGCATGCGCAATTATTGATTTATGTCGAAATTCTTCGCGAGAGTATATATTTGAAATATGAACTTCTATTTTAGGAAATTGTTTTATTTCCAAAGAGTCATGCAATGAGACAGACGTATGAGTCAACCCACCGGGATTAATTATAATTCCATTATAACTATCATCTAGACCATTAATTTTATTAATAATTTCACCTTCAATATTATTTTGAAAAAATTCTACTTCACATCCTAATTTAGATGCCTCATCAGAAAGCATAGTCATTAAATTTTCAAGACTAAAATCACCGTACTTAGATTTATCTCTTTTTCCAAGCATCTCTAGATTTGGACCGTTAATTATTAATATTTTTTTAACCATTATTAAAACTTATATCAAAAAAAAAATTAAACCCAACCAGTAATAGTTTTAACTTCTAAGTATTCTTCTAGCCCCCATTTGCCACCTTCTCTTCCGTTTCCAGATTGACGATAACCCCCAAAAGGAGTTCCTGAGTCCATTGAATTTCCGTTAATATACACAACCCCGGAACGAAGTTTTTTGGCAACTCGTTGTGCTTTTTCCAAATCGCTTGTTTGAATATAATTACCTAATCCATACTCTGTATCATTAACTATTCTTATTGCTTCTTCTTCAGTATCAAATGGAATAATTGATAAAACAGGGCCGAAAATTTCTGATTTAGCTATTTCCATATCATTAGTAACATTTGTAAAGATAGTTGGTTTTATAAAGTACCCTTTTTCTAATCCATTAGGTTTTTCTGGCCCACCAATAGCTAAATTTGCTCCCTCTTGTATACCGAGATTAATAAGATTAATTATTTTATCATATTGCACTTTAGAAACTACTGGACCAATATGATCTCCTTTTTTATTGGGTGAATCTAAAGTTATTTTAGAGGCTTCATCGGTGGCTTCCTCAACAACTTTTTCATAAATTGGTCGTTCAACTAACATTCTAGTTGGAGCATCACAAGATTGACCTGAATTACTCATAACATTTCTTATACTATCTCTCACTGAAGTTTCAGGGGCGTCTGCAAATACAATATTTCCTCCCTTGCCACCTAACTCAAGACAAACTCTTTTTATGGTCTCAGAAGAATTTTTAAGTATTAAACGACCCGCTCTAGTTGAACCAGTAAAAGAAATCATATCAATATCTGGGTGACTAGACATTGCATTCCCTACTCCGTCACCATTACCGTTAACAAGATTAAACACCCCTGATGGAAAACGCGCCTCATCAACCATTTCAGCAAAAAGAATTCCAGATAAAGGGGCAATTTCAGACGGCTTCAATACCATTGTACATCCAGCAGCCAATGCAGGTATCACTTTGAGTGCAATTTGATTAATAGGCCAGTTCCATGGAGTAATTAAACCACATACACCTATAGGTTCATGAGTAATATAGTTGTTAGAGTCTTTATTAAAGTTTTTTTCAAATTCAAATTTTTTTAGCTGTTCAATAAAATCATTTAAATGGTCTAGTCCTGATTGTGTTTGTACTTCTGATGCAAAAGTGTTGGGACATCCCATTTCTTGTGTAATGGCATACGTCATTTCATCAAATCTATTCTGATAAATATCTTTTAATTTATTTAAGAGCTCTAATTTCAATTCAACCGATGTCATTGACCAAGAATTAAATGAATTTTTAGCAGAGTTGACTGCAGCATGTAAATCGTGGCTATTGCCTAATGATATTTGGGCAATGATTTCCTCATTAGCAGGATTGATAACATCTAAAACGTCTTTTGAAATTGGATCCACCCATTTACCGTTAATATAAAATTTTTGATTATTAGTCATTTTAATTAGAGATCCTTTTAATAAAATTTATAGTAAAATAATACATTAAGGAGAATATACAAATGAGAAAATTTATAATTGACATGACTATGTCGTACGATTTCCAAGTAACTATTGAAGCTGAGTCTGAAGAAGAGGCAAAAGCAAAATTTACTTCCACGCCATTAGAAAAATTAGGAGACTACCAATTCAAATCTTTTTATAAAACATTTAGAAACATAAAATTAGATGAGTTCGATCCACGTTTCTATAAAGATGATGAAAAAGTAAAATAAAATATACTTAAGGGTTGGATAGTCATCTAGTATCTCACGAAGATAAATATCTTCTAAATCAATTAACTAATTACCCCATCAATAATGATGGTAAATTTTCCAATAAAGGTAAGGTACTAGATTGGCCAGGTTGTACTATAATTTATAATATTAAGGAAAGTTCGAAGCTTTCTTTAGAGCTGCAAAAAATTCAAAATAAATTTAAAAAACTTTCGTTCTCAAATAAGTACTCGTATTTACCTAAATCAAGTTTTCATATGACCTTGTTTGATTGCTGCAATATTAAGACTCATAATTCTAAATTTTGGCCTAAAAATATTTCTCAGTCTGATGATTTTCTAGAAATAGCTTTTAAATTATCTGAAAAATTAAATAATTACTCATTTCCAAAAAACATAAATGTCAAACTTCAAAAATTTTTTGGTGGTTTTAGTACCTTACTACTACCAAACACACTAAAAGATAATCAAATACTTAGAAGCTGTAGAGATGATTTAAGCAAAATATTAGGTATTAAATATGATAACCATATTGCTTATACTTTTCACATTACTTTAGCCTATTTACTAAAGCCCCTTACACCGAAAGAAGTAAAAAATTTACAAATAATTGATAAGCAGAATTCACAAGAATTCAAAAAAGAAGTACCTTTTATTGAATTAAATAATCCTGAAATTTGTGTATTTAATAATATGTATAAATTTACAAATGTAAAAAAATTAACCCGTATAGCCTAACATCTTAGGTAGCCATAATACAAGGTCTGGAAATAAAATAAGAGTTATTAGTGCTAAAATTAAAACACTAAAAAATAACCAAATTTCACCAATAATCTCTTTGATAGGAATGCCCGTGACAGCATTGATAACAAATAATAATATTCCATATGGAGGTGTAATTAGACCAATCATGGAATTAACCACAACCAGTACTCCAAAATGAACAAGATCAATACCTAAAGCTTTACATGCAGGTATAAAAAGAGGAACGATTACCAAAATAATAGTAGTTGCATCTAAAAAACATCCTAAAACTAAAATTAAAATATTTATTAATAGAAGAAACAATAAAGGATGAATATCAATATCAGTTAGTATCGTAGACATGAAAGCAGGAATATTTTCTGCAATAACAATATAATTTAAAATAAAAGCACCACCAATAACCACACCCACTGCGGCAGAAGAACGAGCACTATCCACTAATATTTCATATAATGAACGGAAGGTTAAAGCTCTGTACAAACCTCCTGCTAAAATTAAAGCATATAGTGCAGCTACAGCAGCAGCCTCTGTTGGGGTTGTTACGCCTCCATAAATACCGTATAGAAGTATGACTGGCATTAATAAGGCTGGGAATGCGTTAAATGTTGTTTTAGGTAATTCTTTTAATGGAACAATTTTTTCAGTAACAAAATTTCTATTCCTAGATATCCATCCATTGATAAACATTAAAAAAGATCCCATCAGTAGTCCAGGAATGATTCCTGCTAAAAATAAAAAACCAATAGAACTGTTGGAAATTACTGAGTATAAAACCATCGGAATAGAGGGTGGAATTATGGGGCCGATAGTAGCTGATGCTGCAGTAATAGCAGCAGCATAGCCTCTTGTATATCGACCGCTCTTAGTCATCATTCCAATAATAATTTTACCAATACCGGCGGCATCTGCTACAGCAGAGCCTGACATACCAGAAAAAATCAAAGAAGCGACTATATTGACGTGACCCAAACCACCTTTAAATCTTCCTACGACAGCTATACAAAATTTTAGAAGCCTATCAGTTATTGTTCCTCCATTCATGATATTTGCTGCAGTAATGAAAAGAGGTACAGCTAGTAGTACAAAAGATTTATACAAACCTTGTATTATTTTTTCACCTGTTAGGGCTATATCAAATCCCCCTACTGTAAAATAAATAATTGATGCCATCATGATTGAGTAACCAATTGGAGTACCAATACCAGCCATCCCAAAAAGAGTTAGTAAACATAAAGTTAATTCAAGTGACATTTTATTCTTTCTCTAGGTCTGCAAATCTATCTTTATCAGGTAATCCAAACTTAATTAGTTGAATTAGTTTCCATATATATCTAATGATTAAAGAGACTAAAAAAATTCCATAAACAGAAAAAATTATATTCAGGGGTATTTTTTGGCCAACAAATGGAATTTTGACAGTAGTAGTACTTCTCATTTTCATCCAATCAATGTAATCAATAGTAGGTAAAAAAGACCATCCCATTATTACAATAATTCCTACTGCAGATATTAAAGAAAAAACTAACTGTACTTTTTTAGGTGTTGCAAAATAAAATATATCAAAAGTAACATGATCTTTATCTCTTACAGTAAAAGCACAGCCAAAAAAAACTATCCATAACCATAAAATTAAACAAAGTTCTAAAGTCCAACCAAAAGGAGATCTTAGTACGTATCGAGAAAATATTTGAAAAAGAAAAGTAAAAAACAAAACTGCCAACATTGAGGCAGTTAGAAAATTAGAGGTCTTTTGGAGCCACTTTAAGAATTTATCCATAAAATGGCTCCACTATATCATACCAAGAGGATTTGATATAAATTTTAAGCTTAATTACCTAAAGAGTTAATTTTCTCTAGTACGCCTTCTGGCCAAGTAGCAGCAACTTCACTTCCTATATATGCAGCCTGAACTTGAGTTCTAAAAGCTTCTAAATCAGGTGTATATATTTCTACACCTTGAGATCTAATAAAATCAGCTAAGTTATTTTCTTTGTCTAGTTGTTTTAGTCTTCCCCAAGCAGCAGCAGCATCGGCTCCTCTTTGAACTTTCATTTGCTGTTCAGGAGAGAGTGAATCCCATGTCTCTTTTGAGAAAGCTATATAGTTAAGATCAACTAAATGTGACGTTAAAGCAATTTGTTTAGTCACTTCATAGAATTTTTTATCTACAACAGTTGGTAAGGGATTGTCTTGACCATCAACCGCTCCAGTTGCTAATGCCTGATAGACTTCATTAAAGGCTAGAGGTGTCGCTGATGCTCCAAGAGCATTTCCTAAAAACTGCCAAGCATCTGTTCCAGGCATACGAAGATTAACACCTGCTAAATCAGCTGGTGTATTGACTGTTAATTCATCTTTTGTTTGTCTTAAATTAACATGTCTTTTACCCAAGTACATCACAGACAATAATTTTACACCTAACTTATCTTCAGCTGTTTTTTTAAATGAGTCCATTAGTGGGTCATTGAAAACTCTGACTTGATGAGCCGCATCTTGATGAACATAACCGGTTGCAAAAATTGAAAATTCTGGGAAAAACTGAGCTAACTCTTGAGCAGAAGCAATAGACATTGTTAGATTACCTCTGCTAATTGCATCAAGTTCAGTTCCTTGATCAAACATTGTTGAATTGTAACCAATTTGCATGTCAGCAAAATCAGATACCATTGGTGTAAATACGTTAACTATTGCAACTGATCTCATATCTGTTTCAGAGCCAGATGTTGCCATTGTAAAAGTAACGGCGTTTGCAGTAGTAAAAGAGCTAAGGAATAAACCCAAAGCTACTATAGAGCCATAAATAGACTTTTTGTTAAAACTAATAGACATAGCTATCCTCCTAAAAAATACTTTTATTTTGATATGATTATTACTGATTTTATCTGTTTTGCAATATTTTTAGAATAAAATCAGATATTTTAAGTTAAATTAGATATATCTATAGGGGATTTACTAGCAATTGAAGATTGTATAGCTTCAATAACTTGAAGAGATCTTACTCCTTCAAGACCAGAGACTAGGGGTTCAGTTTTACCTAAAATAACATCTCTGAAATTTTCTAACTGTGTAATTAATGGATCAATATTTTGAAAATCATATTTCTCAGTAATTAAAGGAGTCCACCAATCAGGTTTTTTTTCGTGTTTCCACAGTTTTAAATCTGGAAGAGAAAGTGAACCCTCTGCCCCCCCAATTAAATAACAGCTATTGTTAGTATTTGGATATACAGGATGTTCGTTAGATGTAGTTTCCCAACTCCACGGAGATGAGATGCTGTCTGAAACGGATACATTTGCAATGATGTCATTTTTGAAAGTCAATACAGCAGAAGCTACATCTTCATTGTCATATCCTCTTGTTGACCGAATAGCGTTTGCATAAACTGTCTTAACCTCACCGCAGAAATAACGTAACAAATCAACATCATGAATAAGATTAACATAAATAGGCCCAGCCCCTTTTAGTTTTCGCCAGGGAGCAGCATCAAAATAATGATCAGGCTTATAAAACCAGCAAGTTGCTTGAATGGATCTAATCTCACCTAAAACACCCTCGTCTAAAATTTTTTTTGTAGTTTTAATAATTTGGTTATGTCTTCGATGTTGACCAATCAATAATGGAACATCTAACTCTTTTGATCTTTTAATCAATGTAATGGCATCTTTCGCATGCACTGAAATAGGTTTTTCAATAAGTAATGGTATTTTTTTTTCAATACATTTCATTGCTTGATCAATATGCAAAACTGTTGGTGTTGCTATGATCAGCCCATCAGGCTTATTTGAATTTAAATATTCATCTAAATCATTGTGAGTTATAAATTTTAATTCTTTTTCTGAGCTTTGAAGACTTGTTGGGTCGTGTTCAATGACATCTTTTAATAATAGACCATTAGTTTTTTCTAGTGCTGAAGCGTGTCTTTTCCCAACTAAACCAAATCCTACAATTCCAATATTTAGATCGCCCATACAAAAAAGAATTTAACATTATTAACTGATATTTATCAATATATCATATACTTTTATTTTTTAGTGATTTATTGATTAAAACCAAATTTTATGAAAATATAAAAATTAAGCGAAATATATGAAAACTTTAGATACTATTGGATCAACGATATATAAGAAAATTAAGAATGATATTATATTTGGTAAATTACTTCCTAGTGAAAAACTAAAGCTAGATGATCTAAAATCTAAATATCCAGCTAGCCTATCTACACTAAGAGAAACTCTAAATCGTTTAGCAAGCGAGGGTTTTGTATTAGCTGAAGAGCAAAGAGGTTTTTTTGTTACACCCTGTACCCAAAATGACTTAATTGAAATAGCCAATCTTAGAATTCTTCTTGAATCTCATGCCATAAACTTATCTTTTAAATATGGCGATACAGACTGGGAAGGGAATTTAGTTGCAGCTCACCACAAATTAAGCCTGATGGAAGAAAGAATGGAAAAAAAAGAAAAAGGTATTATTGAATTATGGAAACAATATGACTGGGAGTTCCATTTAGCTTGTATTAGCGCATGTGGCTCGAAAAACTTATTAAGACTTCATTCAAATTTATTTGACAGATATTTACGTTATCAATTTGTTGTTCTTAATTATCGTGGTCAAGGAGCAATAGAAGAGCACTATGAAATTTATCAAGCAGGATTAAAAAGAGATTCTGCTAAAGCCAATAAATATTTAAAAATACACATTGATAAAGGCGTAGAAAACGCCCTAGTAAATTTTTCCTAAACGAACCACCTCATC
>Ga0315315_10006151_pt1 | contig 11079 bp, 3 predicted proteins | sample M140m3416metaG_FD_203699 | JGI IMG/M metagenome (GOLD analysis project Ga0315315, IMG submission 203699) | Ammonia-oxidizing marine archaeal communities from Monterey Bay, California, United States - M1 40m 3416 | ecosystem: Environmental > Aquatic > Marine > Intertidal zone | place: USA... | reverse complement strand
GACATGCTGTCGGCTGAACTCAAATCTTATTTGCGCATTCTGGCCACGGGTGGGCGGTTCTTTGCGGGCGAAGGCGTGACCCACGACCAAATGATTGCCCTTCTGGACCACGAGAACTTGAACATGTCGCACAGTGGTCGGCCGGCGCGGTGCGTTTACGATTCGATCAACGTCAAGCTGTCAACACGGTCGCCGACGGCGGAGCTGGAAGACGTGTGTGAGCTCGTTTGCGGCGCCCTTCAGGTTTGGGGGCGTTTGCACTGCTCGATGGATTCGACGTGCACGGTGGGTTCATATTCGCACACGCTGTCGGTCGACTCGACGCGTGCGAATATTTGCTTCCCGCCTTGTTCAGAAGCGGTGGACGTGAACGAGGCCGACGCGTCGAAGATCGTGCAGCGCTGGCCATCGTGGCTTTCGATGACGATCGGCTGGATCGGGCGAATTCATTACAGGGTCTCGAACACGACGAGCCTGAGCTCTGGAGCGCGCGACGAGGTGGCGTTCCGGATACTCGCCAAGGCGGTGGAGGACGATCCGCTGTCGTCGTTGTTGGGGTGCCGGTTCGACGTACCAAAGCAATTGTTGAAGGGCGACCATGCGAAGGAGAGGCTTCACGGCGAGCGCTTTGCACACGAAATCCGGCGGATTCTGAACCCGAAGCGACACGAGGAGTTCTCGGTGGAAAGAGACATGCATGAGCAAGCGGAAGGCCACGAAAGCGCGGAGACAAAGGCGGTAAACCACCAATTTGCTACAGCCATCATACGATACGCGACCATGTTGGCGTCCGCAGCGCCGTGTTGCAACCGGATTTTCTCGGGGGCTTGTGCCACCAGCGACGGGAAGACCGCGGCGCGCAAGATTCTGGCGAAGAGCCTGAAGAGGCACAGCGTGACCGTGCTGCATTGGAAGGAAGAGTACGAGCTGCAGCAGATGAAGGCGAACGGGGTGGCGCTGAACCCGTTGGTTTTCCCGCCGCATTATAATCGCAAGCACGTGGACTTGTGGACGACTGGCCCCATGGTGCTTTTGTCGTTTGACGCGCGCCTGAAAGTGTAGTTGTGCAGTTTTTGTGCAGTGTAAAAACATAACGTCCGTTCAGAATCAAGAGGTGGGTGAGATGAGGCTTTTTTGCGTCTGCGCGCTGCTGCGCCTAGTTGTGTCTGGTAGCAGCGATGCCGTGGCTCGCTTTCCGGAGCGTTTGCGGCGCCTGCAGGATCTCGAAAGCGTTGTTCACGTCGCATCCAACGAGACGCAGTACGCCGATCTGCGCCCTCAGCACGGCCGCGCTCTCGCGAGCACCCCACTGACCCAAACCGGAACGCTGCCCGGCATGAGCGTCGACCAATGCAAGCCTTATGAAGCACCCTTCCACGTGGACTGGTCCGTGGCCGACGAGTGTTCCAACAATAGACCGTACATCAACCGAATGGGCGGCGCCGGGGCGCAGTCTGACTGTGATTCCTCTCTGGATGCGTCGGTCACCGGCGTGTCTTGTAGTGACACGATCATCTATTATCGAAACGTGATCGCAAACTACGGTGGCGAGCGCGTAGACCTCAAGCTCGAACTCAGTGCACGTTACACCGGAGGACCAGCGGATGCGGGATACAGTGAAAACTACGACGTGAACCACGACAACGACTTTTTTGACGCGTTTGGTGTCGTGTTCGACGCGCAAGGCTGCTTGAACCAGAAACTTATCAACCTCTACGTGTGGGGTCGACAGGGCACCTTTGTATTCCAATTCGTGCGACCGGACCAAACTCCCGTCGTGCTGCCCGCGTTCTTTACGTCATTCTTTGACATCGACTCATCCGACAGCGATGGCACGCAGAGCGACCACGTTGGCGTCCGCCCCGAACTCAACGGCGATAACACGTCCCCCAGCGCGATCCTGTTTTCATCGAGCACCGAGTTGCGGTGCTGCAAAGACACGCCCAATGCTTGCGGAAACTACAATGGTGCCAGGCACAGCAAGAGCAATTGCGCCAGCCTCGATTCTAATGAGATGTTCATGGCGACCATCTCCGGAGAAGCAAGAATCGACCACGATGCCCTGCCCGATAACGTCAATGCCGACGGCGCGCAGCATTTCATGTACATGGCGGAATTCACAAACCAGGACAAGTTTGTGCTTTACATAAAAGGCGGCGACTACCGCCTTGGGTTCATCGGCGGGTGGTCAGCAATGATCGACCAGTGCCCTCCCGCGCCGCCGCCCTCCCCGCCACCGCCCTCGCCGCCGCCGCCGTCGCCGCCTCCTCTGCCCCCGCCGCCCTCGCCGCCGCCGCCCGGCCCGCCTCCGCCGTCGCCGCCTCTGCCTTCGCCGCCGCCTCCCTCGCCTTCGCCGCCGCCGCCGTCGCCCTCACCGCCGCCGCCCTCGCCGCCGCCACCCTCGCCGCCTCTGCCTTCGCCGCCGCCTCCCTCGCCGCCTTTGCCTTCGCCGCCGCCGCCCACGCCTCCGCCGCCGTCGCCGCCGCCGCTTCCGCCGCCGCTTCCGCCGCCGCCGACTCCGCCGCCGCCCGCGGTGCCACCGTTGATTTGCGAAGACATGTGGGTGACTTCGCTGGACCAGTCTTGCGGACCGACTGCGCCCGCGGCGGTCGCTGGTCAACCGTACACCTTTTCCGACGCGGTGACAGACTACGTGTTGAAGACGACGTACGATCTTCGCGTCACGCCTCTTGGTGTCAACTCGTTGGGACTGATCTCCGGCGAACCGCACACCGCCGACGGCTTGACTGGGACATCGCAGCAGCTCGTTGGGTGCGCAGGGAACGAACGCCTTGGCGAGCTGTTCGCAGCTCCGGCGTCGGGAAGCGCGGTCGGGTGGACAGACTTCAAGTTCGAGTACCTCGAGGCGGGCACGTCGACGCCAGCCACTCCACCGTTTGCACGAGTATCCTTTCTGGACATCGACGGACCGGCGGACGTCACCGGTGAACGGCTCTTCTTTCCGGAGGAGTTTGGACACCAACCACACGCCCTCTCAACGCCGTCGACGACGGCACTGTCCCAAAGTCGCGAGACCTTTGCAGACCCTGGCGTCAACGGCATCACCGTTTCAAACACCGAAAGTTCGACTCCGTCGACGGCGGACCCTCGCGACTTGGACAGCACGCAATCCAAGCACACGATCGACCTCAACCTTAAGAATACGCAGCAGTTCGTCGTTTCGTTCTACAACGGCGACCCTGCCATCACCAGATCAGTGCATTTCAACGGCCAGACGAGCGCCTCTGATGTGTACTGCGTGGTGCAGTCGCCCTCGCCGCCGCCCTCGCCGCCGCCACCCTCGCCGCCGCCGCCCACGCCGCCGCCGCCCTCGCCGCCGCCGCCCACGTCGCCGCCGCCCTCGCCGCCGCCGTCGCCGCCGCCCTCGCCGCCGCCGCTGCCGCCGCCCTCGCCGCCGCCCGCGCCGCCGCCGACGCCGCCGCCGACGCCGCCGCCCTCACCGCCGCCGCTTCCGCCGCCCTCGCCGCCGCCGCCGATGCCGCAGCGGCCACCGCCCGCACTGGTGTCGCCAACCCCTTCCCCTCCGCCGCCCTTGCTGCCGCCGCCGCCGCCGCCCGATCCCAGCCCGCCGCCGTCGCCACTGGCGCCAGGAGAAGCGTGGTCCTCAAAGGGACACAAGGACACGGGTGGCGTCTATGGAAACCCTGGTACCTCGGGCGACGACCCGTCCGGAAGCGGAGGGATTTGGGAAGTTGAGGTCGAATGGCTCTTTCCGGTGGACACGGTATCCTTTGGAGGCATCGACGGCTCCGACGTCGGATCGGATCCGTCCTTTGGCACTGGGGTCGGGATCGTTACAGGCGGTGACAACTTGGTTGATGTTTTGGTCCCGGCAATCGACACCGCGTTTGACCAGACGTCGACGAATACATGGACGCGCGAGGAATTCTCGTCGACATCGATCGATACCAACGGTGTTGCGATTGCGGACCCCTCGACCGTCACCACGGTCACCACGGCACAGCTCAACGCGTGCGCGGCGGCAACGTGCACAGCCGACGAAACGTCAAAGGGTCTGGACAACTACCCCGATCTGGTCGTCGGCACAGCGGAGGAGGCCCCAAACTATGTCTACTTTGGCGACGCGACGGGGCTGTACGACACCGCCACCAACGTGCCACTGAGCATCAACGACGACGGAAAAGTCTCCAAGATACTAACGGGGGACTTGAATGGAGATGGACTTCCAGATCTGTTGGTGGGACACGAGGACGGCCCCGCGGTTGCATACATTTCGGACCCGTCTGCCGTCAACACTGTGGGCTCGACGTCGATACCCGATCGCTACACGAGCAGCAGCCGCGTGCCTCTTGGTGTTCCAGGCGATGTGCAGCCAGGCGTCGATTTCGTAGACCACGACAACGACCCGACGACGCCAGCGGTCGTGGTCGTTGCAACCGAAACGGAGAACGGCGCGTCTCCCTCGCACGGGATCACCGTTTTTCCAGAGGGCGTCTTTGGCACGGGGATCGCGGTGCCCGCGTCGGCTGGCGAGGGTGCGTCCGATGTGGCAGTGGGGCCTGTGGACGCAGCAGGAAAGTCCGACATCGTCTTGACCACCGACGACGGCGTTCGTGTTCTGGTGGACGCGATCGACCAAAGCGACCCGGCGGCGTCGGCGTCGACGTCCGGAATAGGCGGAATTCACGCGGTTGATTCCGGGGTCACTCTGTTCAGAAACAATGTGCAGTTCGGAGACGTCGTTGGCGCCGGCGGCGGCGCTCCAGACGGCGTCCCGGACTTGATTGTGTACGGGAGTACGACGGCCAGTGGCGTCACCGTGTACCCGTGGAGCACCACCGCCGACCTGACCGGCGACCCGCTGGCCGCGAACAAAATGGTGGTCGGCTCCGCGGCGCCGCACGCGGTCGACGCCAAGGACGTGAAGACAGCCGACGTCGACAACGACGGCGACATCGACATGGTCGTCGGCGACGCGGCGGGAAACGTGGCCACCTTCAAGAACAACAACGCGGGTGGCTTTGAGACGCCGACGTACCTCACGGTCGGCGGTGCTACGACACCGTCTTCCGCCGCCGGCAGAAGCGACGACGCGTCGGGCTTGTTGCTCGCAGAGTTCTTTACGAATCGAGAGGATGGGCGCGCGGACTTTTTGACAGGCACCAGCATCGTTCACAACGACGGAGCGGCGTCCGAAGCGTCTATGGCTGTCCAAGATCCGTACGGGTGGTGGACTGGAACGCCGCCTTTGGCGGTGGCAGCGATCGACGCCGACAACGACGGCACCCTCGAGATCGTTGCGTGGCCGGACGCCTCCGGCGGCACCTGCACGCCCGTTTTGATCAAGGACCTCAACGGAGACGGGAAGTTCACCCGAACATCGACGACTGTGCTCACAACGCTCGCCAGCGCCGAACCCACGGACGTCGATGCCTCGACCGACATCAACGGCGACGGACTGCCGGACTTGGTGATTCTTCGCGACAGCACGATCGCCAGCTCGATGGTCGTACTCAACCCTGGAACGAGCACCGACTGGACCACGGTCACTGCCACGGCGCTTCCCGGGTCGGGCCCGCTGCCCTCCAAACACGTCAGCGTGTACAACGTTTACGACAACTTCTCGCCGTCGGACCACGCCGACCCGGCGTCGGAGGCGTTCCAAGACAACGGCGCGTTGCTTGGAACTCTGATTGCCACCGCGGACGGCTCGAGCGGAGACGGTTGGTCACTGTACAAGACTACAGACAAGGGTGTGACGTGGACGCGCATGCCGGTCACGCCTGCGTCCGACGTGGACGCGGTCGCCATCGGCGTCATCGACCCCAAGGCCGGGCTCGCGGTGGACGTAGTGATTGCGAGCACGGACGTAGATTACCTTACGGTTCTGGAAGGCTCCTCGCGCAACCCTCTCGACACCGACTGGGCATCTGCAACCTCGGCGTCTTTAGGAGCCGTCTCATCGATTGAGAACGGAAGCACGGGCGTGGACGTGACCGACATGTACGTCGAAGACGTCAACGGAGACGGCATCCCCGACGTTGCACTTTCGACCGTAAATCGCATCGGGGCGAACAGACTCGCTTACCTCTACACACCCGGGACCACATTTGCAAACACACCGATCACACCGCTCTCGCCCAGCACGGAAAACGACATGTCCGTCACAAAGATGATCCTCAAAGACCTCAACGGCGACGGCGCCATCGACACGACCTACATTTTGAAGGGCCAAGGTCAAGCAAAAGTTGTGTACGCGCAGCCCGGTGGCAATCCGCTCCTTTCGGTGCCGGCTGTGAATACACAATTCCCCGGGGCGGTCGAGGACATGATGGACGACATGGCCTGGAAACAAGCCGACGGCACGCCACTCTCGGACGCTCGGATTGTCACCGACGACCCAGAGAATCCAGTGACCACCACAATTCTTCCGCAGGTGACCGCGGGCGACCCGTCGGTGGGGTTGATTGGATCGTGTGAATACACCCAAGGCCCGGTGCAGCCGGTCACGGTCAAGATGCGGATCGAGTTTCCAAGCGTGCCGTGCTCCAAAATGCCCGACTGCATCCTTCTGGAACCGCTTGAAGGCATAGACCATGTACCTGCGGTCACCGGGACCGGAGCCTGTGCCGCCTGTGGATACCGAATCAAGTCGATCAAGGAAGTCGTGATATCCGGACCCTCGCCACCGCCGCCCTCGCCGCCGCCCTTGCCGCCGCCGCCCTCGCCGCCTCCGCCCTCGCCGCCGCCGCCCGGGCCCCAGCAACCGCCGCCGCCGCCTCGTTCGCCTGCTCCCGTGCCGCCGCCGCCGGCGCCGCCGCCGCCTCCGCCGCCCAACCCGTCGCCGCCGCCAAGCCCGATGGGGCCGGGAGAGGCGTGGTCGTCGAAACCGTACAAGGACGACGGCACCGGCACGTACCCGGAATCTGGCACAACCGGAACCGACCCAAGCGGCACGTCCGGAATCTACGAAGTGGAAATCACGTGGACCTTTTGCACAAAAGAAAACGACCCCGAAGACAGGGCTGGCACGGACGTCGGCACCGACGTTGCAGTCGGCGGTGACGGGAAGGGAGGCGGCGTCGGCATCTTTTCCAACCCGGTCACGGGCGAGGTCGACGTGTACACGCCCGCGACAGGCAACGAGTTTGAGCAGACCACCGACGGCGTCTACACGGCCAAGAACAACCAGTTGAGCACGCCCTCGGCAAACGGCAACGTCCTCGACCCGAGCACGGTGACAAACACCGCGTTCGCGGACCTCAAGGGAGACGGCACGGCCGACGATCTGATCGTCGCAACGTCAGAAGGCTCGCCAAACTTCATTTTTATGGGAAACGGCGACGCCGAATACAGCGACAAAGTTCCCATCTCGTTCCACGACGACGGCACGGTCACATCCGTGACCTCGGCGGACGTGGACGGAAACGGGCACCCGGACATCATCTTGGGACACGCCGACGGCCCCGCCATTGTCTATTTTGCAGACAGCGAGACGACCGACGCCGACCGATTCAGCACGGCGCTTCGCACGCCGCTCGGCGGCCCTGGAGACGTGCAGCAGGACGTGGCTGTCGCGGACCACGACATCGATACCAGCACGCCACCCGTGATCGTCGTCGGCACCGACAACGGCGTGAAGCTCTACCCAGCAGGCACACATTCCACCCCGGTTCAGGTCACGTCGACAAATGGACTCGACGTCAAATCGGTAGCCGTCGGACCGCCCGACGGCGGCGGCAACTCGGATGTTTTGATCGGCACCACGACCGGCCTCAAGCTTCTGCCCGACGGAATCGGCCAGGCGGACCCTGCAAACAGCATCGCGTCGGCGCCGCTCGTCGACGTCGACTCGGCGTCGACAACCGAAATCACCGACGTCGACTGGAGCGGCGACGTGGCGGGCGCTTCCGGTGGCGCGCCCGACGGCGTAAACGACATCGTGGTTACCGGGCCGGCGGGAACCTACGTGTACCCCCACGACAACGCCGCCGATCTCACAAGCGGCGATCCACTTGCAGCGAACAAGATAACTGTGGACGACGGCACTTCCGGCTTCACGGGAACCTCCGTCGAAGTAAAAGACGTCCAAGGAACTCCCGCGTACACAGAGGTTTCTGGAGGCGTCACAATTGGAACACAAACCGGGAGCACGGCGGTGCCGCAGTCCAGCTGCGGGGCAGCTTCAAAGCAATTGTACCCGGGGGCAATCGGCTCGCTCGTCGTGGGACCGAGCTCTACTCACCCCACAGGCTGTACAATCATGAAGACTGGCGGCATGGTCCTGCGCATGTACAACACCGAATCCACAAGTGTGCCCTGTGGCTACGTCGACACGACGGGCGCCGTTTTCAACTGCATCACGCAGCAGCCGAACAATGACGTCGTGGTCGGTGCCACCAACGGAGACGCAGTCGTGTTTGTCAATGACGGCGCGGGCTCCTTCGAATCTGCAAAGTATCTCGGAAAAGACTCGACCGAGTCACTCCCCGGCGCCGCGCCCTCGGCACTCGACACGTCGGGCGGCACGATGGCCCTGATGCTGCCGACCGAGTCGAAGAACGGCGACGTCCTTGCCATTCTTTCGGGGACGGGCATCGTCCTCAACCCAGAAGACGGCACGCCCTGGAGCGCCCAACAGACCCACACCTACTGGAACGGCGCACCGCCGCGCGCGGTCGCGCCACTGGACGCAGACGCCGACGGCGACCTGGACCTCATCGTCTTCCCGCAAAACAAGGACGAACCGCCGTCTCTGCTCGTCAACGACGGGTCTGATACATTTGGAAAAGTTGTGCCGAAGCCAATCGACGGAATCCCGACAGGAAGCAAGGTCACCGCGGTGGACGCCTCCACTGATCTCGATGGCGACGGAAACAAGGATCTGGTCGTCTCCTTTGAGTCCGCGTCAAACCCGGTTCACGTTGTTTACAACCCGGCAACCCAGTCTGCGTGGGAAGACGTTGCAGCAACCTCGGGCAGCACTTCACTCGCGCCTGGCGCGACCGGCCAAGACGTGAAAACGGTCGTCGTTCGCGACGACTTCTCGTCGAGCGACTACCTCGACCCCGCCTCGCCGGCCTTCGAAGACAAAAACACAGTCTTGTCCAACATCATTCTTGCGGCCGGCGGCGCCGGCGGTTGGAGCATGTTCAAAGCTTCGAACACGCCCGGAAACATGGTGCTGCAAACGACAATGTTTGGGAACTCGCACACCGGAACTGGCGTCAAGGCAATCGCAATGGGCCAGATGAACCCGGAGACCGACCACTTTTTGGATGTCGTCATCGCGACAGACACCGCCGTCACAATCATCTACGGAAGTGCGCGCGACCCGCTGCAGTCGAATTGGATGTTTGGCCCGTCCACCACCCTTTCCGCCTCGCTGCCGGGAGAAGATACGACCGCGCTCCAGGTGGTTGACCTCGACGCAGACGGCCGCGACGACATCGTCGTGGCTGTCAAGGTCAACGACGGTACGTTGCAGGCCGGGCGAATGGTCTTCTACGGAACGAAGGGCGACGACTGGGCAACGGTCTCTTCCACGGCGCTCTCGCCCGCCGCCGAGCTCGGCGTCGACGTGCTTGACATCCAGGTCGTCGACGTGAATTCGGACGGCGCTCTGGACCAAATCTACCTCCTCGAGTCCGGACAGGCAAAAGTCGTGCTCGGAAGCCTGGTCAACAACCCCGCCGTTACGACCGACGGATCGACGCCCACCACTGGACTCGGAAACGCCGTCGAAGACATGGTCGACGACATGACGTGGAAACAGGCCGATGGGACGGCACTGTCGGATGCAAAAATTCTGTCCGCCGGAGACCCGAAACACGAAGACAAGTACCCGAAAACCACCACAGTCGGCTCCGTTGTTTCCTCAAACGACCCGTCGGTCGCCGGAGAAAAAAGCTGTTCGATTCCAGGCGCCGACGTCGTGCCTGTCACCTCACGCTTCTTTGTCGAGTTCCCGACGGTTCCCTGCTCGCCGATGACCGACTGCATCACACTTTTGCCAGCCGAAGACATGGATCATATCGCAAGTGTGGCCGGAGTGGGAAGCGCCGCTGCCTGTGGATACAAAATCACCGAACTGAACGAAGTCAAAATCACCGGGCCCTCGCCTCCGCCGCCCTCGCCGCCGCCCGCGCCGCCGCCCTCGCCACCGCCGCCCTCGCCGCCGCCGCCCTCGCCGCCGCCGCCCACGCCTCCGCCGCCGTCGCCGCCGCCGTCGCCCCCGCCGCCGTCTCCGCCGCCGGCGCCGCCGCCGCCGTCTCCGCCGCCGTCTCCGCCGCCCTCGCCCCCGCCCGCGATATTATTGTCAATCTCAGGCGAGCGCCCATGGGACAACACCAAGTGGGTATACGACAGCACACACCACGAAGTTTTTATCGCGGGAGACATCGTCAAACCGGGAGATTTTATTGTATGGGTTTCGCGGCGTTACGCTCTCGCACACCCGGGTGCGGAGTGCGGCAGGGCGCACGAGGCTTCTCTGCACCACAACGTAATCGGTGGCGGCGGCGCCGGATCACACGGCGAATGGTGGGCGTCGCAGGAGCGAAACGTCGCACCCGGCGATTCACTCGATGCGTACGACCCCGCGGACCCGTTCACCGACGGAATCCTCAACAGTGAGACGGGCGCCGTTGTCGACCCCACGGATCTCTCGTGGCAGACCACAACCACTGCACCCACCAAGTTCGATCACGGCGGCGTGGTCTGGAGCTGGCGCCACCCGGTGACCGGCGTTTACCACAACCGGTCCGAAGTTGTCTTGTTTGGCGACCCGTTGAGCGACGTCGACTTGCCCAACCGCGAAGAGGGTGGAGATCCGTGGACAGACGAAGCGGACGCCATTGCCGAGCTCGACTACAACCAAGACTCGATGTATCATCTGTGTTACGCCGAAAAGCCCAGCGCGGCTGGCAACACTTGGGAACCCACAAGCTCGGCAGACTTTCTGTTCAGCGTGAACACAAAGCTCTTTGTGCAACACCGACCGCCCTCGCCGCCGCCCTCGCCGCCGCCGCCCTCGCCTCCACCGCCCTCGCCGCCGCCGCCATCGCCGCCGCCGCCCTCGCCGCCCCCACCCTCGCC
>Ga0315315_10006150_pt1 | contig 11081 bp, 9 predicted proteins | sample M140m3416metaG_FD_203699 | JGI IMG/M metagenome (GOLD analysis project Ga0315315, IMG submission 203699) | Ammonia-oxidizing marine archaeal communities from Monterey Bay, California, United States - M1 40m 3416 | ecosystem: Environmental > Aquatic > Marine > Intertidal zone | place: USA... | reverse complement strand
TAAGTCATATCCAGACATTGAATTTAACAATATAGCGCAGTCTTCAGCAGTTCTAGCTAGTGGTCCTGCTTGATCAAGGCTTGAAGCAAATGCAATCATTCCCCATCTTGAAACTCTTCCATAGGTTGGTTTTAATCCTGTGATCCCACAATGTGCAGCAGGCTGACGAATTGATCCTCCTGTGTCTGTTCCAGTTGCAGCTGGCACAATCCCGGCAGCAACTGCTGCAGCTGATCCACCTGAGCTTCCACCTGGCACATATCCCTTTTTCCAGGGGTTGTGAACATTGCCAAAAAAGCTTGTTTCATTAGAGGAGCCCATTGCAAACTCATCCATATTTGTTTTACCAATTGTAATAGAACCAGCATCCTCAAGTTTTTCAACAGCTGTTGCAGTATATGGAGGAATAAAATCTGCAAGGATTTTAGAAGAGCAAGTAGTTCTTAGGCCTTTTGTGCAGAATAAATCTTTTTGAGCTAACGGCATTCCCTCAAGCCATGAGGAGGTCTCATCATTAGGGATAATACTGCTAGCTTTTTTAGTTGCAACTTCCTCATTCATTGTTACAAAACAATTTAATTCTTGGTATTTTTTAGCTAGCTGAAGTGTTTCTTGGGTAAGTTCTGAGGCAGAAATTAACTTCTCATCAAGCATTACTCGAAGCTCAACAATAGATTTGAATTGTATGCTCATTCAACAACTCTCGGCACAAGAAAGTAGTCCTCATTTGATGCAGGTGCATTTTTCAGAAATTTTTCTTTTTCATTATCAGAGTTAACAATGTCTTCATGTGTGGAGGCTATCATCTCAAGTGGGTTATAAAGAGGCTCAATGTCTGAAGTATCAATAGTTTGCAAGCCTCCTATGAGCTCTATGATTGTTTCAAGATCTTTTTGTATTTTGTTAGACTTCTTTTGATCTATTTCAAGCCTTGCTAGATAGCAAATAGTTCTGACTGTTTCTTGGTCCATATGATATTATTAATTTATGATGCGCAATATTAAACTAAAAGCATCTTAAAATGAATTTACAGGGAATATCATAGTGGATTTCAATCTATTTAAAACTATTCGAGGCTTATTTTCTAATGATTTATCAATAGATTTAGGTACTGCCAATACATTAATTTATACGAAGGACACAGGAATAGTGCTTAATGAGCCATCTGTGGTGGCAATTCGTGAAAGCCGAGGTCAAAAAACAGTTGTTGCAGTTGGGCATGAGGCTAAAAAAATGCTTGGAAGAACACCCGGCAATATTAAAGCTATTAGACCGTTATCAGAGGGAGTAATTGCAGACTTTCAAGTCACAGAAAAAATGCTTCAACATTTTATAGCAAAAGTTCATGAGCAAAGATTTATTAAACCGAGCCCAAGAGTTCTTGTGTGTGTGCCTTGTAGATCTACCCAGGTTGAAAGAAGGGCTATTAGAGAGTCTGTCTTGGGTGCTGGAGCAAGAGATGTAAAATTAATAGAGGAGCCAATGGCTGCTGCTATTGGAGCGGGTCTTCCTGTTGAAGAGGCTAACGGTAATATGGTTGTTGATATTGGAGGGGGAACTTCTGAAATTGCAATTCTTTCTCTCAATGGAGTTGTGTATGCTGAGTCAGTAAAAATTGGCGGCGATCTCATGGACAGTTCAATTACTTCTTGGGTTAGAAGGAATTATGGTTGCGTCATTGGAGAATCAACTGCTGAAAAAATTAAATATACCATTGGTTGCGCATCTCCTGATTCCGAGGATTTAGAAATGAATGTAACTGGGCGCAACTTAGCAGAGGGAATCCCGGAGACTTTTACATTAAAAAGCACTCAGGTATACGAAGCAATGAGAGATCCTTTATCTGGGATGGTAAGGGCTATTAGAAATGCTCTTGAGCTTTCTCCACCAGAGCTTGCTGCAGACATAGCAGAAAGAGGTATTGTTCTGACGGGAGGGGGAGCATTGATGAGAGATTTAGATAAATTAATCTCTTCTTCTACTGGAATCCCTGTAATTTGTGCTGAAGACCCATTAACATGTGTAGCAAGAGGTGGTGGCAAGGCTCTTGAAATCATCGATAAGTATAATATTGATTTACTCTCAACAGAATAATTAACGAAATATGGCGAGATCTACGCCTACATATACTCCAGTAAGAAATTACGCAATTGGCTGTTTTCTCTCAGCATTTTTTTTATTCAGTGATATAAGCTATGAAGCGTTTACTCCTTTGAGAGGCTTTGTTAATGCTTCTACTCTTTATGCACAGATGGCTTCTAATGGCATATTTGAAAACATTAGCGCAACATTTTCTTCTCTCAAAGTAAATAAAAACCTCATACAAGAAAATAAGGAACTAAAAGAACTAATTCTTAAAATCAGGACAGAGGATTTTATCAATAGAGAGAATAATGAAGAGAAGATTCAAATTATTAATTTTCATAAGGATTTAATTAGCTCACTCAAAAATAATGATGTTGATATATATAAAATAGCTTCAATTGATTTACGAAACTATCTTTGCTGTTCAACACATAGAATTTTTTTACGAAATGCTAAAAATGTTTCAGTCAGTAAAAATACTCCAGTCTTTGCAGGCGGATCATTTATAGGCCAAACAAAAGAAAATTATTTAAATTTCATTGAAGTTATTCTTTTTTCTGATTCAAGCCATGTTTTGCCTATCAAATCCAATTTTCTTTATTGTGATGCTAGAGGCACTGGCAAACCAATGTTAATTTCTTGCAAACTAGATAAAACTAGCAAAAATTTTAAAAATGAGATTGGTGATACCGTCTATACATCTGGATTGGGCGGAGTTTTTTTGAAAGATATAAAAATTGGGTTTATTTCAGCTATAACTTCATTTTCAACAAATGAGGTCGAGGTTTTGATAGCTTTAAAAGCAAATCCCCTTGAGGAAAACTTCTATGGGATTATGAATGAAAAGGCTGATGAAATTTAGCAATCACTTAATTATTCTTTCAACTATTATTTTAGGATTTTGGTTAGATGATTTTCTGAATCCCCGAACTATAAAATTATTTTTGGAATTAAATTTTGGTTTTTTGATTTTCACGTATTGGGTTTTTGCTATGCCAGAGAAATTGCATAGCTCAGCAGCTTTACTATACGGGCTGTTTGCTGATTTGCTTTTTTCTGCTGTGATTGGATTTAATATGCTTTTTTTTACAGCAGCTTCTTACATCATTCACTTATATGTTTTTCGTTTAAGAATTTTTTCTTATTTTCAGTTATCAGTTTTCTTCTCAGGCTCATCTACATTCTATATAGCATCTAAGTACCTTTTGCTTTCTCCCTACAATTACTCGTATCTTATCTTGATAGTAAGTTTTGTAGCTAATTCAGTTTTATGGGTAGGGCTTTATTTGATTATGAGAGCTTTTCGAAGAAGCATTTTTTAGAACATGAAAAATTTATTGACCATCATTGGAATTGGCCTGGGTATTACAAGTTGGATATTTTTTTTATTTCTTACAATCCTGGTTTTCTCTCCTTCTAGCTTAATCAAAGCTATTGATCAACATCTTCTGGCTGGTCATTCAATTGAATTTTCCAAAGTTCAGAGTTCTGGAAATCCTTTAAATAGAAATTTAATTTTTAAGAATTTTTATGTTTTGCACAATGATAGGGTGCTGGTTCAGGCTAAAGAATTAGAGCTAGGATTGTCTTTAAAACCTCAGAATCTTTTTAAATTTCTTGATATTAATCGTATCTATATAAGAGATGGTTACTTTAATAACTCAGATATACGAATCAGCGACCAATCTCTAGGTTCCATAATAAATCTCAGCGATGAAATCTCATTGTCATTTAAAAATTTTAAATACCAAAGAGATGATTCAATATTTGAAATTAATGGCGAGCTGTTTGGAAGCTTATCTAGATTAATTTCTGGACAGCTTAGCTTTTTGCATAACAATCAATTAAGCACCATTGCTGTGAATAGTTTTGAGGGCTCTTATCGCTTTTCATTAAACCTTCATTCATATGAGTGGCTCAATTTCATTCCTGCTTTTAATGCTTCACCCATAAAAGATTTGGCATTCCAGATCAATGCACTTGGTGAACTGAAGGAAAATCAGTCAAACATTAGGGGCTCTTTTGACTCCAACAGTTTATTTCTTCGATCCTTATTGATTAAAAAAAATAAAGGTTCTTTTCATTACCAGTCAAAAGAAAATATTGGCATATTAAAATTGACTGAATTTTTGCATCCATTCATAGATGAGGACCATCCAATCCAAATCAATCTTGAAAAAAAATCTATAGCAGTTCCAAGATTTTTTCTTTCACCCCAGCTTTTACAAAGCGATAAATTTAAGATAGCTAATTTAATTATTGAAAATTTTTTCCTATCATTTGACGCATTGCTGCCAAAATATTCAGGATTTGTTCGAGACATAGATCTTAATGATCTTTATTTCAAGGAAATCAATAATCTTAGCGGAAAATTTTCTGGTTATGGAAACAAAATAAAATTCTTAATAAATTCTAAATCTTCCATACTTAAAAATTATAATCAAAGCTTTATTCCAGTATCAATTTCTGGAGTGGGAAGTTTCAATGATTCAGTTTTTGATTTGAAAACTCGTATTAAAAATAAATCTGCTGGGATAGACGTTGCCTTGAAGATTAATCCTGAGCTAATTAATACTTTATCCATTGAGCTTAAAGGAAATGATATTTCAAAAGACTTAATTACATTTTCACTTCCCAAGTCAATGAAAGGGGCGAGTTCCTTCATGGATACAAGCATGAATCTTGGACTCAAAAATTCAATTTACTTTAATTACTCTGTTCCGAGTTCTAACCTTAGTGGCAGGGATCTAAAAGTAAAAATATTGATCAATGAATCACAATTAGCACTTAAAGACGATTTAATAATTGAGCTCAACAGACCGATGATTGAGGCTGATAGCAAAAATTTATATGTTTTTTCTGATTCTGGCAAAGCTGCAAATTTCTTTTATGATCAAGCTTATGGGTTAGTAAATTATAAAACTCAAAAGCTCAGCTTTTATTCTTTGCATGAAATGAAATCAATTGACCTGAAGAATGTATTAAGTACAGGAGAAGAAATCTTTAACTTGCCTGACTTACAAGCAGAGCATAAAGGCAAAATAAAACTATCAGCTTTGACATTCAATAATGCCATTTCAGTAAAAACAAAGAGTTTTTTTATACCGATATTAGACTCTCGTAAGATGCAATTTGATAAAGCGAATATCTTTATTGTTGACTTAGATTTAATCCATGGATTATTACCGGCAACATTTATGAATGAGGAAATGTCGGTAAATCTTTCAGGCACAGGAGTAACACAAAATTTTGATTTAAATTTCTCTGGAAATATTAAAGTAGATTCAGGAAACTTTATTGCAGATTCATCCTATCTTCAGGTTGCTGGTAATGATCTTTTTAGGATAGATCTAAATATTCAAAAAGATTCTGGACCTATATTAAAGATCAATTCTGATCTAAAAAATATTGAGATAAATTCTCCATTTAACGAGCTTTCAAAAAATAAATTAACAATTTTACCTACAGAAATTTCTATCACTAATTTTTCAAATCCATCCCTAGAAGTTATTAACCAAAAGGTAGATATGCATATTAGAGACCTAAGCAGATATGATGGATATATTTCAATAGGTAAAAAACTCCCTAAGAGGTACAAGAGTTTTAATGCTGAGCCTGGATTAAATGTTTATCTTTATTCACAATTTTTTGATGACAGTCTTTTAATTGCTTTGTTGCCGACTAACGATGAATCTAAATCGACAAACATTAATAAATTGGCCTTTGATATTAAAAATTTTAAATTTTTTAATAATAATTTTTCTAATCTTTCTGGCTTATTTGATTTTAACAACCCAATAATTAGGGGTAATTTAAATGCAGATAAACTTAATTTATACCTCAAGATTGATCAAACGGGCTTCATGAGAATAGAGATAATGGACTCTACTATTCCTGATATAGAATTTATCAATTCATCCCAATCAAGCTCTGACATAGCAATAAATTCAAGACTAATCGTAAAAAACTCTTCCTTTAATAAAATTAAAATTAAAGATCTTGATGTTTATCTTGTAAATGATCAAAATAATTTTTCAGCTAATAATATTAAATTATCTTCGAATTTACTTTCTATTAAGCCTTCAGAAGAATATCCAAGCGCATATTTTACAATTGATAAGGCGAAGCCTCTCTCTAAAATTAGAGGCAATTTTCTAATTAAAGATTCGAATAAAATTCCATATTTAAGAGATCTTGCTGATTTTTCTTATTTTAATGGAACTGTAAACCTACAATGGAAAAAGCTTTCAACTTTAAGTCATATAGAGGGAGAGAGTAATTTTATTTTGAAAGATTTGGTAATTAAAGATTCTATCTCTGATTCACTGGCCTTTAATTTGCTTGGTGTTCTAAATTTAAGAAATATCCTTGGTAAGTTAGCAAACTTTGATCTTTCAATTGATGAGTTTACTACTACGCAATTAGGTAGGGTTGAAGGAGATTTATTATTTAGCAAGTCAAAGCTTAGGCTTGCATCACCACTATTTATTGAAACAAATGCAGCTAAAATGAAGTGGGTGGGTCAAATCAATAAAAATTCTAAAAATAATTTAGATGATTTGGATCTTAACTTAGACTTGAGAATTCGAGTTGGAGAAAATCTCCCATGGTATGCTGCAATCCTTGGTGGGCTTCCAGCCATTGCTGGATCTGCAGTGATAAATGAAATATTTGAAGAAGATATAAATAACCTTACCAATTATCAATATGAAGTTCTTGGCACCATTTCAGAACCAAAATTAGAAAGGGTTAAACAAGAAATACAGTAGCCAGACCAAGAAAAGAAAAGAAACCTATTACATCAGTCACAGTCGTTACAACCACACTCCCAGCAATCGCTGGATCTTGATTAAATTTTCGTAAAACTATTGGTATAAAAATACCCGCAATCGCTGAAAATATTAAGTTTGTAACCATAGCCACACAAATAAGAGTTGCTATGATAATGTCGCTAAACCAGAGATAGGTTATTCCTCCAATTAAGATAGATAAGAGAATTCCATTTACAATTGATACTGCTATTTCTCTTTTGTATAACCATTTTAGATTAGATTGATTGATTTGTTGTAGAGTCAGTCCGCGAATCATAATTGTCAAAGTTTGTGTGCCAGCAACTCCCCCCATGCTTGCAACAATAGGCATCAGGATAGCCAAATATACTATTTGATCGATTGTTGCTTGAAATAAGCTGATTGTCATAGACGCTATAAAAGCTGTAAGGAGATTAATTGAAAGCCACATAATTCTACTCCTTGCAGCTCTTGCTGGTGCAGCAAATGTATCCTCAGCAACTCCAGCCATCCCAAGAAAATTTTGATCCGCATCTTCCATTATCACATCAACAACATCATCAATTGTTATTCTTCCAATCAATCTTGACTTATCATCTATAACTGGCGCAGACACCCAATCATTTTGCTTAAATAATCTTGATACATCCTTATCATCTAAATATGCGTCCAACGGTTGAGTCTCAGTTTCCATAAGCTCCCTTACGTTAAGTCCAGGATCTGAGACAACAATTAAAGAAATTGGCAAAGAGCCCAAATATTTATTTTCTCTCGAAACAACAAAGATTTGATCAGTATTTTTTGGTAACTCGCGTTGAGCGCGAAGATACCTCATTACAACTTCAAGGTTATGCTGTGGCCTAACACTTATAACATCCGTGTTCATTAGTCCAGCAGCCGAATCTTCAGGATATTCTAGGGCTTCTTGAATTCTCTGCCTATCCCTTTGCGACATTGCAGATAAAATATTTTTTGTTTTTTGGTTTGGAAGAATTTGCAAAATATCAACAATTTCATCAAGCTCTAAGTCGCTAATTATAGTAATTAGTTCCTCTGGAGGAATTTCTGAGATAAGCTCTTGTTGAATTTCATCATTTAGCTCAGCAATGATCTCACCCTCGTCTTGAGTATCGATCAGCGACCATAAAAATTTCCTTTCTTTAGGCGGTAGAGATTCTACGCTGTGTGCTATCTCAGAAGGATGCATAGCAGATAAAATTCTCTTAATTTGGTTAATGGAGGGCTTAGCCTCTTGCTCCTGAATTCTCTTCAGTAGATCTTCAGACGAGAAGTGGTGAGGAGAAATTTCATTCATACCCTCAATTCTAACTCACTAGATTATGTATTATCTATTCCTTGAACTTGGTAGGTTTACTTTTTTTCGATATTTCGAAATTGTTCTTCGAGCTAAATTAAATCCTCGTTTATTTAGCAGATCTGAAATCTTTTGATCACTTAATTTTTTTCTTTCCCCTTCAACTATTTTTTGAATTTCTTCCATTAATTGAATGGGAGTAACTTTTCTGGTTTTAGATACAGAGCTAGCTAAGAGTGATTTCATGGAAACTGCACCTTTAGGTGTTTGTATATATTTTGATCTCAAGATCCTGGAGACAGTTGATGGGCTTATCTTTAACTCTTTTGCAAGCTCAATATTTGAAACTGGCTTTAATTCAGCAGATTTATTTGATAAAAAATCAGCCTGTATTTTGCAAATCAATGTACCTACATTTTGAACAGTTTCATTTCTTTTTTTGATTGCCCTAATCAACCATTTTGCTTCCCCGATTTTTTCTTTTAGCTCTTTGTTTGCATTGTTTTTTTTATTTTTAACTAATTTTTCTAAATCTTCATCAAGACTAATTAAAGGAAAGTTATCTTGCCTAAATTGTACATTGAAATTTTTATCATTATCTGGAATAACCTCTAAGTCAGGCTGGACATTATGAGTAGATTTAAATTCTAAGCCTGGCGAAAGATCGCATTGTTTAATTTTTCCAAGTACAGACTCAATAGTTTTTTCAGAATAGTATTTTGCTAAATGAGCTTTTGCATCATCAAAACAAGAAAATTGCGGGCTAAATAGAATTTTATTAGCAATTTCTAATTCCTGGTTGGGAATTTCCTTTTTCTTTAATTGTATATAAATTGTTTCTTTGAAATTTCTTGCACCAACTCCAGCTGGCTCAAGATCATGAATTATATTGCATAAGACATTTTGAATCTCTTTTATGGGATGAGTATATTCCATAAGCTCTTCTATTTCATCAAGATCTATTTGAAGTAAACCGTTTTCTTCTAAGGACTGTATAATCACCAACGCAATCTTTTTTTCTTCATCACCAAGCTTAATGTCTTGTAATTGACTTTTAAGATGATCTTGCAAAGTTAATTCATTGGGTAAATTTGCTAAAAGATCCATGTCATCAAAGTTTGAAGTCAAATCATTATCAAATTCCTTTTTTAGAAAAGGATTCTCTTCTATCTCATTGTTAATTTTATTAATAATTTCAAGCCTTGATAGCTGAAGAAGGTCGATTGATTTTTTTAATTGCGGGGTTATAGATAACTGCTGATTTTGTTTGAATTCTCTAACAAGCTTAATCGTCATCTTTTAAGTAAACATTTTGCCAAAATATTTCTGTCTAACATGATTATCTTGTTTCAAACTTTTCTCATCACCTTCAGCAATAACAATTCCTTCGCTGAGGATAATAGCTTTATGGCACAAGCTTAATGTTTCTCTAACATTATGATCTGTAATTAAAATTGAAATATTTTTTTTACAAATTTCTTGAAGCAACTCTTTTATTTCCTCAACAGCAATTGGATCTATCCCAGCAAAAGGCTCATCTAGAAGAATAATGCTTGGCTCGCTAATTAAAGTACGGGCTATCTCAACCTTTCTTCTTTGTCCTCCAGATAACATTCTTCCCTTTAATCGAAGAATTTTTTTTAAATTAAATTCATCGATAATTCTTATAACTTTTTCGATTGTTTGATCTTTATCTTTATCAGACAGTTCAGCTATTCCTAAAAGATTGCTCTCAACACTAAGATCTTGAAATATTGATGCTTCTTGAGGTAAGTAGCCTAAACCTAAGTTAGCTCGGGTATGCATAGGCATCTTTGTTACATCTTTATTATTAATAAATACTCTTCCTTGGTTAGGAAAAATTAAGCCAGCAGCTATATAAAAAGCTGTTGTCTTACCAGCTCCGTTTGGACCAAGCAAGCCAACAATTTCATTTGAGCTAATTGAAAAACTGACATCTACAAGGATCTTTTTAGAGCCAATGGTCTTCTCAATATTGGTAAGACTTATTCGGTCATTATTCATTTTGGCTAATTTGATATGTAATGAGATTGGAGGTTATCGAATTGCTATTGTTTAAGAGCTTTGCATTTCCAATTAAATTCATTAATTTATTTGGATATATTACAAATACCTCTGCTTCACCATCAATCGTATTGGATTTAATGGTTGCTGGCTGCCCATATATTTCTAGTTTTTTGTCTTTGTTACTGAGAAGGGCATCAGAGCCTTTTATAATGTAGCCATCGATTTTTATTCTGATATTATTTTCAAAAGCCAACTGCCCATTTTCTTCATCAATAGTAACTTTATCTGATTGAATTGAAATATTTTGAAAGCTGGCACTCTCCTTTGAAATTAAAATAGGAAAATATAAAAATCCAACTATAATTAATAAACTTTTAAATTTTTTTGACATTTCTTTGTTTTAAATTATCCCTGCTTCTAAAAGTTGATGCATAGTAATAAGGCCAAAGCTATCCCCTTTACTTGATTCTGAATCAACAACTAAGCTAAAAATTTTATTCTTTTCCATGATGTCAGCTGCATCGATAGCAAGAGCATTACATTTAATGCTTTTAAAGTTTGCAGTCATGACATCCTTCATGGGAGTTTTATTTAAATCTACGTCATTGTTCAGGCACCTTCTTAGATCACCATCAGTAAAAATCCCTGCCACTTTTTTATTATGCATCACTAAAGTTACCCCAAGTTTTTTTTCAGTTACTTCCATCAATGCATCCTTTAAAAAAGTGGCTTGATTAACCATTGGTGCTTTCTCGCTCATGACTGCTAAATCTTGAACCATTGTTGTAAGTTTTTTACCAAGTTGCCCAGCTGGGTGAGATTTTGCAAAATCATCTTTACCAAAACCCCGAGCTTCCAATAAA
>Ga0315315_10006149_pt1 | contig 11084 bp, 3 predicted proteins | sample M140m3416metaG_FD_203699 | JGI IMG/M metagenome (GOLD analysis project Ga0315315, IMG submission 203699) | Ammonia-oxidizing marine archaeal communities from Monterey Bay, California, United States - M1 40m 3416 | ecosystem: Environmental > Aquatic > Marine > Intertidal zone | place: USA... | reverse complement strand
TTTTTGGAACATCAAATAAATATTCATTAAATGAAATATCGGTAACATAGTCATCTAAATCTACTGAATTGTTTCCACCTCCATTATTTCCACTTCCACCACCACTTACACCTGTTGCACCGACATATTTCATAAAACTTATTCTGGGTCTAGCATATTCACTTGTTGCATTTGTAGCATCTAAATTAGAATATATACTATCCAATGTAGTTTTATCAGAATTTAAAGTTACTATTCCTGTACCATAATCAATTGTCCAATTAGCACTGGGAGAATTATTCGCTAAGTCTGGTACTTGATTAAATGACTCTATTATCCAATTTCCACTTCCTGGCGTGCCTACATAAAATTCTATCTTAGCACCATACATAAAATTAGACCTACCAACTCCTTCAGGAACCATATAACTTAAATAATTGTTTTCTATTTTTCCTCTTTTTAATGGATCTCTATCTATTTGTAACCACCAAGTATGTCTATTTCCGTATTGAACCGGTTCTAAATAAACTCTATTATAATATCGTAAATAGGTTAAAGATGGAAATCTAGTAGACATTTCCAAATGTTGTATCGTTTGCTGACTTATATCCCCTGTTCCCCAACTACTAACGGGTATTGTAGTATCAAAATATAATGAATCCACTTGCGCATCAGCGGTAAGATTAAATGAAATATCTTCAGCTAAAATACTTTTATTTAAAATTAGTGTATTAGACCCATATGGTTCGTTTGCTAATGTTCTTCTACCAGCATTTACATCATCCACATTATATAATCCAGTTCTGGCCTTAAATATTTCCTTTTTAAATAAATAATCTGTAATATTATCATTATTTAATACACTCATTACTATAATATAATTGAATAAAATTATATTATATTAAATTAAATTATTGTAATTTTTGAACAGAGCGCATCTTCAAATAATCCTATTAGTATAAATTTTCTCATACCAGTGGTAGTTCCAAAGGTTTCACAATAGGGTGCATGCATAGTCTGTTGTCCACTAACTCTTCTATTACATCCATTTCCCGACCCACCAGTGTTGTTCGCGTAATTAATATGCCTTATGGTTGAAGCAGTCGTATTGCCTCTAGCAACACTACAATTTAACCACGTCGTCCAGGAGAGAGGTAATAAGGTATTTTGCATCACTGGTGCGTACGGCGGGGGTACTAGAGTTGGATACGGACCTATATTAACTGTATACGATGTTGTAGTAGCACCCATTGGATCTCTCTCACAATAAAACATATGATAATCAACCGTTATAATTAAATTTTGCCCTCCAGGCGATCCAACTGGGCGTTCTAATTTTACTTGGAAACTTCTTATTACACCATTACTATCTACAGGTAAATCTGTTACTTCAAATAATAACCATTTTAATTTCCTACTTGCAAGTTGCACACCATTGCTTGGTGCCCCAATAGAGGAAGGATAATTTGACGATGATATGTTCATCGTAACACCAGTATTAGGAATATTTACTCCCGATGCGTCTTTTATGCTATAATCTCCATGACCTGTAGTATTATAATAACCTGTATAATCTATGTATGGATTTTTAATTGTCGATAAATTAGATATTGGTCCAACAAAACTTCCATTACACCACATAGATTGTTCTTTTGGTAATTCCTTATCATGTTTATACCATGTGTTAAACCCTGATAATGACCCAGAAACCCCAGGGTTCTGCAATAATGCCTCTAAATCTATTAAATCAAAACCACCATTAGACACTGACGATGGTCCTCCCCACGGATAGGCGTTGTTTAATGTACCAGTCTGGTGAGATTGACCTACCGATGAACCAGTGGTATAGGTATAAATATGTAATAATTTTAACCTGTCGTCTATTGTAATGGGTAATTCTTGTTCGGTTTGATTAACAGAATGAACAGGAAATGTATAATCCCAGAAAAGTTCTTTACGAGGTGCGTTCGGTTGTTGACCTTGAGACAAAAATCTTGAGAAATCCTCACATTCTTGTAAAGTTGTAAATCCATCATTTTGTGCCGTACTGAACAAACCTTCTATACTAATATTACTTCTAGTTACATTATTTGAATAATAAAATTTATGATTTTTTAGTCCAAATAATGGGTCACCAACATCAGTTGCTTTTCTAGAATATAAATATGTACTGTTACCTGAATCAACACTTAATGAAGTAACCCCTTCGTGAATTTCTAAAAATGATCTAACTGAATATGTTGTTCCTTGTGACGGAGTATTGGCTGTCCCCATCACCTTGCCCCAACTAATTCTATCTCTCTTTAAAGTTATTAAATCTCCGGATGCATTTACAAGTGGATATCTTCCGGGTCCCACTACATATTCAATATAAGCTAAATTATCATTAGAATCTGTATCTGATGTGTGAGGTAACCAATTTTCACTGATTTTATTTAAATCAAATTCAACTCTTAATTCTAAGCCAGATCCACCAAATAGGTCATTTGTATTTTGAGAATCATCTGGAGGAAGTCTTTTTATACCAAAAAAATCGGTAAACAGCACACCATTTGCTACAGGTGTTGGTCCACTATCAAAATTCGTTAAGTCAATATTTGATACTGTAATATCATCAGGTTTTGTAGCCAATCTAAAAATAAATTGTTTTGAAGTTGATGATGAAGCTCCACCGCGCTTCGCCACTTCATGAGTTAAAATCACTCTATGTTGTCTATAACTAGGTGTTAATAAAGCAGAATCTTGATATGGATTTGCACCCTGGCCAGCGGGAGGCACAAAATGCATATCCATCTCTATCATAACATTACTTATATCAAACCCCAAATAGTATCCACGTTTATTTGAAAAAGTTATTTCTGAGTCTGTTTCTGCTATATCAAAAGTTGGAGACACGCTAAAAGTAAAATCGTGTGCTCCCACATTATGAGAAATGGTTTGAGACACATTACTAGCATTTGCTAACGTAAAATTAGTATCCCATCCTACCAATTCCGCAGTATTTGGTATAGTTGATGTCTGAAACGCCCCGACACCCCAAGTTACTGTGTTCAGACCACTGTTAATATCTGTTTGAAAATCCAAATCTACTTTAGAAATAAATGGAGCTGAAGTCATAGAACTACCTAAATATGCGTCCGGTTCAATCAAATCTCCATATGTTTGACCTGTGATTGTTCCTGTTTTAGGTTCTCCAAAATTAGCTAATTGTTTAAAAACATTACTATCGCTTGTTACACACAATGTTTCTTTTGTAGTTTGTCCACCAACTGTTGTGGGGGGGGTCAAAAATATGGTGTCAATATATTGTATAAAAGTTGTATATCCGGTAGGAACATTTCTAGACCTAGACTTTTGAGCGTTAGCATTTACTTGACTAACTAAGTTATTATTTAAATACTCTAATTTCTTCATTGTAAAATTAGTTGTTGATGTATTCGTAGGATCTGCTGATACAGGGAATAATACATTTTCATAATCCACATCGTTAGTTAAATTACAACTACTTCTACTCATTATAGGAATCACTCGTGTAATTGGTAATGGAGAAAAAGGAACTTTTCTAATATCAGGAGGGTTTAATGTATCATCCTTAGTATCATTTATAACATTATATTTTGTTATTTCATATTTAAATTCTGGGTGATCTCTTCCATTGCCGCCTGCTGCTATATCAATCATCTTTATGTAATCTTGTAATGCAGATGGCACTCCAGAATTAGGCGCATTTCCACCAACAGGCCAAAATCTTTTTGTATCAGGCATATTTACAGGGAAGTATGAGGCATTTAAATTATATAAAATAGGAAAATTATTAAAAACTAAATTGTTACTTTGAGAGTTTGCTCCGCCTACTTGAACTCTATGTGTTGTAGCGCTACCTGAATTATAAGTCATATTTAGACTACAATCATAACCTACTTTAATAATAGATGTATTTGTCCACGGTAAATTTAAACCCATTCCTTGAGGAGATACATTTTGTGAATCCTTTGTTGATGGACCTTCACCACCTAAATAATATCTTTCTGTAACACTATTATTCCAAATATCCATTCCTATTGGAGGTTCGGGAAACCCAGGTCTTCCAAATATAATATTTTTTAAAAGACAAACATTGTGTTTATTATAATATAGATCATTTGGTGATAATGAAGGATCTGTATTTATTTTTGTGTTATTTCTGTAATAAATAGCTATATCATACTGCCCCCCAAGAACAACATCATTTATTCGCGGCGTACCTCCCGCATAATTACCCGAAGTGTTTCCTGGTACAAAATAATCGGTTATAGTAGTTTCCATATTCCCATAACCCACACTAGGACCATATTGTGTTATTATATTATTTACTTGAGGATTTGTTGTTGCTTCTAATCTTATCGCAGTATTATTCGCACTTAAAAATGCGTATGCCTTTTTTTTTTTCCCTGTGCTGTCTAAAAAACCACCATTTCCTTGACCCACATCATACTCGTGAACAAAATTTCCAAATATATCCTTACAAAATCTTCTATTGTTACTACCTCCAGATATATCTAATACTAGTTCTGTAAATTCTGGTAACCAATTCTCAACTGGATTTAAACTTTTATAAAAATATCTATGTCCTGTTTGAGAATATGAAGAACCGGTTTTTCTATGAAATGGTTTATCCCAATGAATACGTAACGCATCATTCGTACCGTTTGCGGCGCTTCCAGGAAAAAAATTAAAACTACAATCTACAGGCATTTCTGGTTGTTTAAAAAAGTAATTATTAAATGATATATCTGTTCCACCCCCTTTTAAGCTTACATAAGCATTTGGATTTGTGCTTGGATTAAAACTTACATCAAAATTATTTGTATCAAAATATATTCCACTAATATCACGTTTGGATGGATTCTGAACAAAAACAAAACTTCCAGTATTTGAAATATCATATAATCCAGTATTTAAAGAACCTCCACCACCTATTACACCATTTTCGGATATATCTAACACCTTATTGCGAATTGGTTCAAATACTCGCCAATTTACAGGACAACTAGAACCGTCATAAACTAATTTTTCGGCTGTTGATAAATTAAAAGGCATTTCTTGAGAATCGCCTATACCGTTTATATTAGTATTTTCCGATTTATATAATGTATAATCTTTGGGAAAATCTGGGATATTATAAATATTCGAAGGTTGTTGATCTATTATTACATTTTGTTCATCTTTGTGTCCTACAAATTTTGGTTGTAAATTACTTACACCTTGACTAGCAAATTTACCAAAAAATAAATAATAAGGAGCATTTGTTGGTCTATCCGCAAATGTTCCCCCAGTATTAATATAACTATTCGTTGTTGGAATTAAATTATCAGGTAATGGATCTAACTCATCGCTATTATACAATGAATAATTAGAATTAGAATTAACTGGATTTTTATATTCTTGATATGAAGGACCTCTTTGTGCTCCGTTACTACTAATATCTTGTACTGTTCGTGGTGCTGTAGTCCATGATAAAACACTCACATTTGAATTAGCATTGTTTCTATTATTAGGTAATTTATATGTGGCGTTTAAACGTCCATTATTACTTTGAGCCATAATATATATTAATAACATAAAATATATATTATTCTTCTTCTCTAATAGCCTGTATTTCATAATTATTTTCTGCTGCGTTTACTATTCCCCTACCGCTTACAGCCATAAATCCTGATATTACATATAAAAATAAACAAACTGAAATTATATAAGCTAAAGTTTTTATTATTTCATTATCAAAAAATTTCATTAAATCCATTATACTTATTAGTTATAAATTATTTGTATCAATATTAATTACATTTGATTTTTGATATAATAAAAACTGAACAATATTTCGAATACTTGTTTTTGATATACGCCGTGTTTGTCCCCCATCCGTTTCATATGTTAAAGTATCCAAACATTTTTGATTTGTATCTAATTCACATAACAATCCATATAGCGACCCGTATTTATTCATTATCACTTTTGAGGTATGTGAACTTACACCTGGTATTTGACTTAATATAATTTCTCCAATATTTTCCGGAGTTATGTTTTTCTTTTTCTCTTTTTTTATAACATCCACGTATTTTTTTCCATTTTTCTCTCCAGATTCATAATATGAAACTTTTTTCTTTTCCCGATGAAACTTATCACACATTCGTAAAATGTATTCTGCCGTCTCATTAATATCCATCGTTCTTATTACTGAAAACCCCTTGTAATAATTTAAACTAAAAAGTGCCGTATATAAAGTATTTGATTGAACCTTATATTTATTTACCCATGTAGATAAGTCACCTTCAATTAAATATACAATATTATGATTATGCATATTGTATCCTGTTAAACGATGTGACTGTTCTACATATCTGCCATCTTTTATTGAACTTGCTAGATCATTTAATGATTTTCGTTCTATAATAAGTTTTTCATTTCCATCATCGTCACAAATAATAAAATCACCTAAATCTAATTTTTCCACCGTACATTCTATATTTTTTAAACCAAATTCTTTTTTGTATATTTCTAATAGCTTTATTAGCTTTTTTTCCCTGTTATCTATTTTTAATTTCATTATAAGTTAAAAATAGTTATTAGTTTTTAAATTATTTTTAAGTTTTATTTACTATTCATCATCATCATCATCATCATCATCATCATCATCATCATCATCATTATCATCTAAATTCATAGCACTTGAGGAACTGCTACTACTTGTGTTATCTTGCTGCTGCTGCTGCTGCTGCTGCGGCATTAAAGACTGTACAAATGCAGTCTCTTCCGGTGTTAACTGTTCACCCATCCAAAACTTCCTAATTAAGTGTTGTAAATTGTTGTTTAATCCCCGTAAATTGTTGTTATCAGTAGTTAATTTTTCTATATCCTGTTCTTCATCGCTTCCCAACCTTCTTTTCAATTGGCGCCCAACAACACTACTATCACCAAGACTCATGATTGCATCAGGGGCTGGAACTTGTTCAGAACCCACCCTGTTTCTCCTGGTTTCACCTGCGCTGCCGAGCTCCCGCGCGCCTAACACCACCTTCACATGCGGAGCACCAGCACCATATAAAGTTTTAATTTCATTATTAGCCAGCTCTACAGGTTTAATTAATTCATCAGTAGCAGCAGACATTTTACTTTTGAAAAAATTTATAATTCCAGCAGGATTTTCACCAATACTTTTATACAAATCATCACTTAAATACTTAGATGTATGATAGGTGGAAATTAGTTTATCTAATTGTATTACATTATTTATTAAAAATTTTGATTTATGATGATGTCTTTTCATTCTATAACCAATATAATCAAAAAAACTCTTACTTATTCCTTTCTCTTTTTTCTCAATAAAATTATGACTCACACTAGTGCTTTTTACATCATCTTCTAAATTAAAATCTTGGTCGTATCCATCCCACGTATAAACATCACCTTGATTGTTGCCAGGCGTCATCGCAATGCTGCGTTCTCGCTTTAGAGTAGTGCTTGAACTTGGACTTTGAGGAGGAACAGAACTCTTAAAACTACTGTTCACTTCATCTTCTTCTTTTGTCTTTTTGGTAATAACTATATCTATTTGTTTTAATAATAATTTAATAAAAATATAAGCCAATTTGATTCTTGTTTCATCTACTAATTCACCTTTAAAAAGCACATCTATAATTTTATTGATAATATTAGCATATAAAAAAACCTGAAGATTAACTATTTTATAAATTTTACTATGTAACTCACTACTTGTAAATTGAACTCTTTTGTAGTCTTCTATAAAGAAACCTAAAACCTTTTTTAAACTTGGTATATATTTATCTTTCATAGTATCTATGTTAAACTCTTCTATTGGCCTGTATCTTGATATAAGATGTTTTACCATGTCTACGTATCCACTATGGGGCGTTTGCCTATTTATATCTTCTATCCCCTGAGTAACTCCTTGTAATGTGATTTCATTTTCCAAATTAGGGAAATCAGTAATTTGTATACCAACCATTTCCTGTAAAGCTCCTATAATTGCTTTGCGAGAAATTTCTATACTACTTATCAATGGAAGTATCATCTTCTCAGCATTAATATCATCACTAGTTGTTGTAAGGTGGTGGATTATTCCCTGTATAAGGTCATGTTTCTGGATACTTTGTTGTTCTATAGAATTAATTGTGCCTTTAAATACATCTGATGCTTTTGTTTCAATAAATGTCCTCAAATCAGCTGTATAGTTAAACTGTCCTCCCAATCCAACTACATAATGTTCTACCAAATATCCCATATCCCTAGCATAAGTATTATCTTCGATGGGGTTAAAAGTTCCACTATTTTGTAATTCTATAAATAATTTAAGATAAGCGGTCCGTGCCGTTTTATAATTTTGTGTTAAGGTTTTAACGGTATTAATCATTTTTTGAGTATATTTGCCATCAATATAATTTTTATCTAATCCAAATTCATTATGATAAAGTCTCAACTTTGAATCATACCATTGTTTAATTCTTCCATTTAAATCGGAAACATTAACATCAGCAACATCTTTTAATTTAACTAGTATATTTCCCGAACCATGACCTTCATACCCATCTTCCTCGCTTCTAACAAAATGTTTGTAGGTCTTTTCTCCAGTTTTACCAAAAAAAGACATTATTATAGCCCGTTCACTTTGAAATAATAGAGGCGTTCCCTTTTCTACACCCTTTATACCACACATACCATCATATGTTAAAACATGTATAATAGTTTCTAAAAATTTATTATCTAATGGATATAACATTTTTAATGCTTTTCCTAATATCAATTGCATACCATCACTTTGTGTTTTTAAACTTAAAATAAGAGATGATAAAATAAAACGGTTATTATCTTGTTTTAACCAGGTGAATTTCCTGTACCCTTCACTAGCATTATCGGCATTATCCCTGTTCATCAAAACAACACTCTTTTTACCCCATTTTATATCACTATCAAAAAACTGTATATAAAACTCTATAATTGATTCTTTATGGTTCATTATTGTTAATAATTTTTTAGTATTGTCATCGTTCACAGGAATTTTTTGAGCGTTCTGTGTAGCAGGATCATCAAAAGCATCTATGATTTTTTTTACCAAACTCCTTGAGTTATCATCTTCTTTTACCTTTCTATTAGCTAATTTAAAAATTTTTCCTTTATTACTAATTATTTCGTTATAAAGTTCTGTAGTTAAAAATCCTGAATGATATAAATATAAAGTAAGAATTTGTCTATAATGTTCTAAAACATTACTTACCGAAGGGGAATCTGAACTAACACTTATTGTTATAGGGCCTTTATTATCGCCAGGATTGTTCTCAGTATAAGAAATAGTCATTAATCCTGTTTTTACATCTGCTTTTAATTCTTCTAATGTATCCGTAGCACTTTCCAATGATTTTTGTATAAATGTTTTATTTTTCATTATAACATAATTAGGATCATTTCCTAGCCAGTTTACTCTACCAGTAGTTCTAGAACCATAAAAATTGGGACTATCTAATGCTTCTGCCGGTTCGAAATCAAATAAAAGTGAATTATATAATAATTTACTTAAAATCGGATAATCTCGAAGAAAACCTTCAATATCAGTTTTGTTATCTGAACTAGTATTTTCCGTTAATATATTTAATAGATCCCTTCCACAATATCTAGCCATATTACTGAATTTAATATCTGCTTGTTTTTCAATTTCCATAAATTTTACATTTTCAATATTACACTTCATTTTTTCACCAGTCGCTGAATCTATATAATTTCCAACCTGCATGTATTGGTTTTTAAATATTTCAAAAAATTCTAACGGAATGGAATCGTCTTCATCGTCATTCACATTTAAACCTACTAAATCAATGCTCTTCTGGGTTGTATCACAATAATTAATACCACTTAAAAATCTAGTTAATTCTTGATACGCTTTTCCGTCCTTTTTGGGGTTAACTGCAAATCTGCCGGGCAAAAAGACATTTACTTTATGATGTTTACTTAAGTCCTCAGCGTCACCTTCTTCTTTTCCGTTATAAGTAAATTTAAATTGAATTTTATTTTTGCCTTTATCAAGAACCGTAAGCTTTCCTATTTTGTCGTCCATCTTCACACATATTCCCTTTATCCTTAATAATTCATCCATATTCATTTCATAAATAGATTTTCCATCCGGCCCGGCTGCGTTTTTCCAATTTATTAATGGATACATTGTTGTTTCACAATCACAACCAGAAAAATTTAATTTTCTCCAACCTTCAAATTTATCTATTTCTAATTCAAATGATTTTTGATCAAACTCAAATTCAGTCGATAAATATTCTGAATGTATTAAACTCTTTCCGTCTTTTGGACTTTTGAAATTTCTTTTGTACATTCTTATCGGATTGTTGTCATCATCTTTTTTCGACGAGTTTTGGCCGGATTTTCCTATTATTTGAGAAACATGTTTTTTATCACTAATTTTTTTTAGTAAATCAGGTAACTCATAACCTTGATTAACTTTAAGATTAGCATAATAAAAAGGAGAGCAAGATAATCTATTAAGATTTGTCATATTTTCCAATAATTCATCTGGGATTCGTTGATTTTGAGCTTGAAGATCCCTAAACTGTTTATATAAATTTCGTCTTGTTTGAGGCAAAGATGTTTGTTGTGAGAATGGATATGTTAATTCTCTAGGATATGCTGTAGCATCTCTCCATTGTTTCTGATCTTCTTTTTGTTGCTTATCACCTCCCAAAAATACATCTAAATATCCATCATCCATTCCTTGTTTAAAATATTCCCCAATTACACCATCTTTAAAGTTACCTGGGGTATTTTCAGCAATAGCTTCTATTTTGTCTATTCTGTTTAAATATTCTTTTATAAGAATCTTATTTCTTATTTTAAGTAATTCACAGTTCGCTATGGGGATCCTCTGTTGAAGCCCTTCGATATTTCGTTGACGTTGTTCAATAGCTCCCCTTTCTGCAGCTTGTTGCTCTTCCGTCAGGTCCCCCCTACGAATTTGCTCAGATACGCGCGCCACTTCCTGATCGGCGACTTGAATCATTTGCGTCATCTCTTTGTGTTGTTCCTGTGTATCGGATAAAAGCGTTTGA
>Ga0315315_10006148_pt1 | contig 11085 bp, 7 predicted proteins | sample M140m3416metaG_FD_203699 | JGI IMG/M metagenome (GOLD analysis project Ga0315315, IMG submission 203699) | Ammonia-oxidizing marine archaeal communities from Monterey Bay, California, United States - M1 40m 3416 | ecosystem: Environmental > Aquatic > Marine > Intertidal zone | place: USA... | reverse complement strand
TGAATACTGGCATCTCTCAAGAACATACTCCTATTTTTGTAACCCGTCTGCTCAACAAGGGTGCCAAGCCTATCTGCAAAATTAGCATCAGTGCTGAAAGAAACAATCCTACTCATAAAAACTCCAATTAATGACTACTAATAATAATTTCCTTTAATGTAGTTATTAACATATATTAAATATGTAATAGCCAGCGGACGAGACCATGAAGAGTGTAGCGTACAGGTCGATATTACTAAGCGTACTAATGATAACATCAAGCCTAGCTGGATGCCTAGGCGATGAGGTAGAAGATGCCGATGATTCCGACCAAATAGTAGATCCAATCACTGTCTTCGGATCAGTGATGGTATCCACTTATCACGTTGGTGAGCTGGTAAAGGCAGTAGCAGGGGAACATGTAGAAATGCACTACATGAGCCAAGACAACGTCCCTGCACACGACTATGATCCATCAGCAGCCGATTTAATCAGGTTGCAAGAAGCAGATGTATTCTTCTATCATGGTCTGAATCTAGAACCATGGGTAGACTCGGCTTTGGAGTCCCTAGGTGCTGATGCTCCTCCTTCGTTCATGACACATACCATGATGGACGGAGAGGTTACATTAGACTATGAATCGCTACTGGTGTCTAATTTGTGTGAATTGATGAATGACGGGCCGTTTGAGAGTACTACTCTTGCGACCATGTCTGACGACCATGACGACCATGACGACCATGACGACCATGACGACCATGAACCACCTAGGTATTCCCAGGTCTTCCATGACCTGGACATCTACAGCACAGGCGATCTATACAACCTCACAGTCACAGTCTACTTCGAGGATGCCAATATGAATGACGATGGAGACTTGATAGCGCTAATGGAAGAGCGAGTCAACTTCACCGTCGTATACGAGTTCGACAGGGAGCTCGCAGATGGCAATATGGGTATCGTATATGCGAACATGGAGCAAAGCGTAGTCGGCCCATTTGGACAAAGCGAAGGAGGCAGCTCGTTATCGTCTAGTTACACCGAGAGGACGTATTTCCAGAGCCACATGGCATCGTACGGCACAGGTCCGGTGGGGGCCGAAGAGGGAATCAACTCCATCGAGATAACGATACTGGACAGGGACGATCCCAACAACAATCCTCTCGTCCTCGATGACGGCGTGGTGGAGTTCGATTTTAACATCACATGGGTTGAAGATGGTCACGACGACGACCACGACGACGACCACGATGACGACCATGGCGACGACCATGACGACCACTCAGACGAGGAGGGGGACCACGACGACCACGACGACCATGAAGGACACGGCCATGCAGTGGCTGAGAAGGTAATACAGAATCCAGAGGCATGCCCAGATGATACAATCATCCAGGTATTCCACATGGAGGAGGGAGAGCATATACTAGAGTTTGAGTCAGAACATGGTGAGGAGTTCAATATGGCTGTTCTGAAGATGCTAGGAGGGCACGCTCACCATGACCATGACGACCACTCAGACGAGGAGGGGGACCATGACGACCACTCAGACGAGGAGGGGGACCATGACGACCACTCAGACGAGGAGGGGGAGCATGACGATGAGATGTGCCACAACACCGACACCCACGAGAACTACGAGTCGACAGAGGAGGACTGCGAGGCCGCAGGACATGCTTGGATGGGTGACGACGACCATGGTGAACATGAGGACGAAATGTGCCACAACACCGACACCCACGAGAACTACGAGTCGACAGAGGAGGACTGCGAGGCCGCGGGCCATGTGTGGATGGGCCATGAAGACCATGATCTCCCAGAAATCCATGCGGACCGAGTTGCTCACTCTCTCTCTTTCCCTATACATATAGCTGGAAACTGGATGGATGAGTGGGGAACAGAACACTCCATTGACTCAGATTCATGGAATGAAAACACTATCACACACTATGACAATCATGACATGTGGGCCGTAGCCCAGAACAGTGAGGATGATGAGTTTAGTCCCGGCCTCTGGTCGAAGTACGACTGGACATGGGAAATGGAAGAGCTGTACTACTGCCAGTCCACCTTCGGTGCTGATACAGAGGCAGACGCTCTGTCGGCCGAGAGCGCTGACGCTAGCAATTTAGCGACCGGATGCGGCGGATTCCCATGGAGCCTTATGGAAGAAGCTGGCCATGATGACCACCATGACATGGTCTGCTATGACATGAACATACATGCCGTCGATAGTACGATCACTACTGAAGAAGACTGCGATGCTGCCGGTTTGATGTGGACAGCTGCTGACAGTGGTCCTAGTGATGACGACCACGGCGATGACGACCACGACGGCGATGGTGGCATGCAGACGATGTCAGGCCATGGTGACCACTCAGAAGATGATGACGACGACCACGGCGATGAAGATCACCATGATGTAGGAGCAGTAATCATCCATATCGAGGAAGAAGGCGACTACGGATTCGCTATGCCTAGCGACATAGAATTCTATGTCATAATGGGAGAGGGGGGCCACGATGACCATGACGACCACGGCGATGAACATGACGACCACTCAGACGAGGAGGGAGACCATGACGACCACTCAGACGAGGAGGGAGACCATGGCGATGAAGACCACAGCGATGGGATTGAAGCTGATGAGGGAGAGGAAGAGTTCGACTACGACCCACATAGCTGGCTTGACCCGCTTTCGTTCAACGAACAACTCAAACTAGTACAGGACAAGCTAACAATGACATTCCCAGAGGGAACTGAAGTATTCGCAGAGAATACTGAGGTATACTCGGAACAACTCACCCAGCTTCACGATCGCTTTGAAGTGGCGTTGGGAGATCAGGGAACCTGTGTCACGGGTGGATCCGCCAAGACGATTGTTGCTAATCACAACGCATATTCGTATATGTCAGTCAGGTACGACATCGATGTAGTGAGTGTCCATGGACTTGATCCAGAGGGCGAGCCTTCCCCAGCAGAAATCGCTGAGGTCGTCGAGAAAATCAAGGAAGAAGGAATCACTGTACTATTCGTTGAGGAGTTTACCGATCCCTCTGCTGTTCAGAGTATTGTTGAGGAGACTGGTGTGGAAGTGCAAATCTTGTACACAATGGAGATGCGTCCCAGTGACAATACGGATGACTACCTGTCTATGATGGACAAGAACATCGTGAACATAGTAACTGGAATTGGGTGCTAGTACCCGATATACGTGAAGAACCAGCGAAGAGGGTTGAGAGTATGTCCCTATCTGAGGCATTGCCCCCTCTCTTCGTTGGGTCAACATTCCTGGTTCTCGTCATTTATTTGGGATTTGAGTATGTGAGGGTAAAGTTTGCTTAGCGATTGCTACTCCCTTTCAGGATACCATACATTCATGTCTGAGATATTGTATAGCGATACAGGTTTAACGCGAGGCCAGTGTAGAGGGTGAAAGAGATGGAGATACCTATCCTTGATGTCTGTGATCTTTCGGTTGCTCGTTCTGGAAAGATAATCATAAAGGATATTTGTCTAACCATAAACGAGGGAGAGTTTGTTGGTATTGTAGGTCCCAATGGCAGTGGGAAATCAACTCTTTTGCTAGCTCTTCTTGGGGTTCTCAAGGCACGAACTGGGACAATTGAGATATATGGTAACCCCCCGATGTCAAGAAAGATCCAAGGAATGGTTGGCTGGGTATCACAAGCGGCTGCAAATCTTCCAAAAGATATCAGAATTACCGTGCGTGAATTAGTAAGACTAGGCACAATAAACTCTGGTAATATGTTCGACTTGGCTGATAATGGTCGTAGTGAGAGAGTAGATAGGGCAATCAAAATGACAGGTCTTGAGAATGTTGAAAATATCGATATTTCCAGTCTCTCGGGAGGTCAGAGACAGCGTACAGTAATCGCACGTGCTTTAGCTACAGAAGCAGACTTCATTCTACTAGATGAGCCACTAGTAGGCATCGACCGCGACTCAAGAAACTCACTGTTAAAATTACTCGACCGACTCTGTCATGAGGAGGGAAAGACCATCTTGATGGTGTCCCATGATTTAGCGGCCATGAGACAAACAGCGCATAGGATGGTTTTCCTCGAAGAGACCATTAGATTTGACGGACCTACCAGAAACTTCCCGGATCTGGAGAGACTTGCTGATTTGAGAGGAATAGAGCCTGTTCATGATGACGTTCATATGCACGAGGCGAATTAAGGAGGGCATAAAGATGGGGATTGGCACTATTATTCTGGAGATTGTCGCTCCTCTAATGGAATCTATCGCTCCGATGATGCCCGGCGTGATATTTCCGAAGTTCTTCACCTTAGAAATGTTCCAACGTTCGTTGCTCGCAGCAGTAATGGTGGCCATGGTGGCAGGTTTTCTGGGTACCTTCCTTTTGATACGTAATCTGGCACTAATTGGAGATGGTCTTGCACATGTTTCTTTCGGGGGTGTGGCTGTCGGTATTGTTCTCGGAGCTACCTCTCCCTTGTGGTATGCACTAGTTTTCAGCATCTCTGCGGCCATTCTTATTTTCGAATTACAATCAAGAGAGATTCTCACTGGTGATGCTTCTATTGCGATATTTCTCACAGGAATGTTAGCCTTAGGGCTCGTGGTCTTGAGGTATTCGGGAGTAGGAATAACAGTAGAAGTAGAGAGCTATCTGTGGGGCAGCCTTCTGCTTACTTCGTCCCAAGATCTGGACTTAATATCTACAATCTCTGTAATATCATTTCTTCTGCTGATAGTGATACGTCCAGTATTGTTGGCCACAACTATTGACCCTCTAGCCGCACAGGTACAAGGAATTCCCGTCCGAGCGATAGGTCTACTATTCAGTGCAATAACTGCGGCAGTGGTAGTTAGTATGGTACAGGTGGTCGGGACTCTTCTCGTAACAGCATTGTTAGTCACTCCTGCCGCAACTGCACAACTGATTAGTCGAAGTTTCCGTTCCTGTTTAATTTGGACACAAATATTTGCCCTTAGCGCTGTCTTCTTCGGACTCTATTTCTCAGCTGAGTTAGACACAGGTAGTGGCGCAATGATTGCCTTGGTCGCCGCACTGATATTTGCAATAGTTGCAATATTGAAAATCTTTGCATCAGATATTATCGATGCAAAAGCAATTTTATCTGAATAAGACTCAGATGAGATTATCGATGATATCATCTAAATCCTGTCTTTTTCCACAGTAGTAGCATCTCACCTCTAATGGGTCCCGACTGTAGAGTATGAGTTTCTGAGGAAGAGGCTCTCTAGGGTTCTTAGTGATGCAGTTAGAGAAGGTACATCTTGCAACATTTACCATCTCTTCCGCTAGATCAACAACCCTCTTCTCCGCTACACCATAGTTCCTGATAATAGCTACACTAGCATTCGGTGAAATCAATGCGAGCCTATCTAGCTCCTCCTGATTCAGCTCTAAATCCTCGATTTTCAGTAGATCCTTCCTTCCCATCTTATCACTAGGGACATTCATCACAAGTGAGACCGGATTCGATCTGTTTGTGTCGATTCTGAGCATCTTGATCACTTGCAGTGCGTGACCAGCAGGAATGTGATCTATGACCGTTCCATTGCAGATTGCTGTAACCCTTCTCATCTCACTCATTTCTTCACCTCCTTCGGTATCTTTACCCCAAGACTCCTGCAAAGAAGTGCCATCCTAGTGGGGACACCATTGAATGCCTGTTGGAAGTATCTAGCATTTACTGTGGAGTCTAAACTAGGATGTAACTCACTGACCCTGGGAAGAGGGTGCATTACAATCATGCCCTCCTTAGCACCACTCATGTCCTTGGCATCCAACATGTATATTCCAGCAACCTTCGCATACTCGTCCTCATCTGGAAAACGCTCTTTCTGTATCCTCGTCATGTAGATTACATCGGCATCAGGAATGGCGGCGATCAAATCGGTAGACTCTGAAATTGTGGCTCCAGTAGAGCGAAGATCGTTAACAATCTCATCAGGCATCATCAGTGTTTCAGGAGAGACCAGAGTCAGCTCAGCTCCGAAACGGGTCAGAGCATGAGATAGGCTATGTACGGTCCTGCCATACCTCAGATCGCCGACTAGAACCACATTCAGTCCCTCGATGGTCCCATGAGCCTCCCTGATTGTGAAAAGATCGAGCATTGTCTGTGTGGGGTGATTTCCAGCACCATCTCCGGCATTGAGGATTGGAATATTAATTGCATCTGCACTGTATTGTGCCGCCCCTTGTTGTGGGTGCCTGATTACTGCGATATCGGCATAACCCTCGACCATTTGCATTGTATCGAATAGCGTCTCTCCCTTAGCCACAGAGGTACCAATGGAACTGAAGTTAAGGACAGACCCGCCGAGCCTCTTCATCGCCGCCTCAAAGGACATTCTAGTCCTAGTGGAGTTCTCATAAAACATATTGGCGAGAACCTTTCCTTCCAGAAGAGGAAGGTGAACATCGCCCCTTGCTACAGCTACAAGTCTCTCTGAATCGTCTAGGATAGACAATATTTCTTCATTACTAAGGTCATCCATGGTCACTACGTCAGACATCGCGCTCCTTTCGCTCCGGTGGTGGGAAGGTCATATGTGTTGTCATTACTCAGTAACTAATTATTGTCAGTAAACCGTCGTCTTGATGTGTAGTGTACGGCCCCATAAGGCTGATGATAATCAGTCGAACTCCACTCAGGGCATCTTTCTGCGGTGGAGGTACGGATATCGATTGGTTCTCTCATTCAAAGGAGAATGGTGGAAAGGTCGTATCTCTGGCTATTGACAAGTACATCCATGTGTTGGTGAACAAGAGATTCGATGATAGGGTCAGAGTATCATACTCATCTCTGGAGTTAGTGGATAATTTCGAGGATCTAAAACATGAGCTCGTTAGGGAGGCTATGAGAGTAACTGGTGTGACATCCGGAGTCGAGATTACAACTATCGCAGACGTACCTTCTAGGGGTACTGGACTAGGCTCTTCATCAACTGTTACGGTCGGTCTATTGAATGCCTTACACAAATTTGCAGGCCATGATGCCTCTCCTCATCAACTGGCCGAAGAGGCATGTTCGATAGAGATTGAAGTCCTCAATCAGCCAATAGGAAGACAAGACCAGTATGCGGCGGCATTCGGAGGTGTCAATGCTATTTCCTTCGATTCTAACGGAGTTTCCGTGGATCCGATTCCAGTCAATTGTGAATCTAAAATTAGAGAGGAGTTCACTCTAGTTTTCACAGGCCTATCCAGAAGCGCGTCCGAAGTTCTCAAGGAAGATCCAGATGATCCAGATGATAAGTTAAACAGACTTAGGAAAATTAGAAATCAGGCAGATATTGCAGAAGAATATCTCAATTCTTGTAAACTATCTGAACTAGGTGTTCTACTGGGAGATGCATGGAAGGAGAAGAGAGGCATTTCAGCCGCTGTCTCTGGTAGTGAGATTGACTCTCTGCATGATGAGATAATGTCGCTAGGGGCATCTGGTGCCAAGCTACTTGGGGCAGGAGGAGGAGGATTCTTCCTTGTTCATGGGGAATCATCCCTTAGGAAAAGACTGGAAAAACTAGAGGGTAAAAATAGACTAATTCCATTAGGAATGGACCATAAAGGATCAACAATTATCTTTGAAGGATGATCAGAATGTCAGCAAACAAAGTAATTTTTGTCTTCTCTATGATGATGATAGTTACAATATCGCCTCTAAGTTTCGCCGATTCAAATAACAAAGAGAACATCTCAACAGATCAGAATCAGATTACAGGTCAGGCAAGCCTCTCATTTCTGGAAAACTTTACTACAGACTCACAAATTAATGCTACATGGGATTTAGAAATTTCGATACCCGAGGACTACGGTACTGATTTACTACCTAATCAGTCAATAGGAATCAGGTCTCAGATAGATAATTATCTAGGTGATGCTGATGGAAATATTACTGAATCCGAGTTATCTGACTTCATACAGCTCGTAGTAAATGCGAGGTCATGGTCAAACTCAGAAGCGGCTGGCTGTTGTATATTCGACTATAACCAATTATCTATCTTGGACACAGTCACAGTGACTGTCACGCCTCCGTCTGTTGGCCCAGTCGATGGAGAGGGTATCGGAACCTGGGGATGGACGGAGTCTGTTGATTTACAAGCTATCAGCGACTTGAGGACAACGAGGCTTCTCGACCTGCCCAGAACAGGATCTATAATTGAGGAAATTCCCCTAGTCATCTCACTACAAGAGCCCTGGGAATTGAGATTCAGCGCAATGCAGGTTATAATCTCAGGCGAACCAAATAATTTCACTGTCCATAGATCAGAATCTCCCGTTTACTCGACAATCAGAATGGCCATTGGAGAGAACTCTCCTCCATCAGTGACTGTCAGTAGGACGGGCGGGTCATCGATTTCGACTCCTCTGAATCGTACCATATCTTTCTTCTCAGAGTGTGAAGATAGTATTTTGGAGACTCCCTCATTCGAATGGAAGCTTTCCAATAACGGGACAATAGTCAACAGCTCAACAGGGCAATATGGCTCTGATGAAGTAACTGTTGTATCAATAGATCCTAGGGAGTATGGTTACCTGACTGGAGATGTTCTCAGTGCAGAGCTCACTTGTATAGACTCATTCGGAACATCCTCTTCATGGTATGACAATATTATCATCGATGGAGAGAATCCAAGCTACGATATCAGATTTACAGAAATTACATCCAAGGGAATTGAGATTCAGCGCAATGAATCTGAATCCAGTATGTTCATCAGATCAGATAGCGAACTTTTTGTTGATGTTTTGACTTCGGATAACTCAAATCTACCAGTCTCCGTACAAGTGGCATCGAATAAGTCTCAGGGTTGGAGGCATTTCTCCAATGATGAGCTATATTTCTCGGCTACATTCAACCAAGGAGATCAAGTAAATGGCATGCATCTGCCGGTAGAGGATAGGCATCAAGATAGGGAAAACAGCCACTGGGAGCTTCTGTTGAATGTTACTGACGAAGCAGGTAATACTATCAAAAGAACATGGGATATTGTTGTTGAGGACTCCGCTGGACCAGTCATAATCCCCTCTCTTGATGCAAACTCCACCAGAGTAAGCCCTTCAAATCCCGCACGTGAGGGAGACACAGTAACTCTGATACTAACAGAATCTTTTGATGATCTGGATAGTATATCTGATACTCTATGGACAGTGTCCATCAATGATATTCAGGAATATACTAATATTTCATGGTCAGAGGCAGAGAAAATTGAGCTGTCAAATCTAGAAATAGGAATTTATTTCGTGAACATTAGAGCTACTGATTCTGCTGGTAATCTAGGAGATATATCATTCCAATTCTCCATTGAACCGAAGGAGGGTTTCAATTTAGAAATAATTCAAATCGAAGTTTCGGGGGACCAGATAGTTGGAAACACAATAAATTTCCAAACTTCCATTAACAATTCACAATCATCAGTCGGCTCAGCCAGAATGTGCTATGATGAAACCTGCTCAGCCTATGTTATGATGCCAGGAGCAACATCTTCTTCTTCGGGATACTTCGATTTAGATCTTGATATCCAACTCCAAGAGGCAGGCCCCTTGGATATCAGAATCGAGTGGATAGGTACTGAAGATGGAGAATCTGGAACTTTGAATCTCTATGAAACAATAATCGTTTTAGAGCGAGATTATAATAGCTCAGATTACCAAGTCCAATCATTCTTTGTCGTTCTTTCGGTACTACTCGTCCTCAGCTTTCTTGTAAATCGCCTGTGGGGAAAGGAATCAATGAGACCTTAGATGATAATCATCAATCAGTGAAGCTCATGAGAGATGATGCCTCCACAGTTACATGGTCCTACTCCCTGACTACCCAACAAGGATCATCAACGAGCATAAAATGAGAGTAGAGAAAATCGCTTTACTAGGACTCCTAACGATAATACTAGGCGGGGCTTGGTGGCTGTGGCCAGCAGTAAATGGAGAGGTTGATTTACTATCCAGGTCGAGTCATGTCTTCTTGCTTTTCGTATCAGCCATTCTACTATCTGATTTAATCGATTTTGGTCCAGTACAGAAATCTAGAATTGGTTCCATCTCGAATGTAGTATGGCCTAGCTTAATCGTAGTCGCCGGATCAGAATATTCATCTAACGATGAGAAGATATCATCTATACTGATGCTCATTCTAGCAGTCTATTTATGGAGTGTGACACAATCTATTTTCGATCACTCTCTCGCCGCTAAGAGACTGAGGGGGACAACAAGTGTAGTGGCTCTAGCATTGGCTATTGCGACAATGGTAACACTAGGCTCGAATACCGAAATTTGGATATTAGTGGGTATTTCAATTTCATACACTTTACTTCCTGACCTACTTTCCAAAGATGAGATGCATGACATTAGAAAGCAATTCTCTAGAAATTTGGAGAAGGCAGAAGACCTAATGATTACACTAAGATCAAATAACTCTGGATTAGAACAAGCCCACTCTATCCTGACCAATGCTAGAGAAATAGGATGGAAGAACCCTCAGAAGGGACTGCTGATGATAGAGGAGGCTGAGAGCGAGGCGAGTCGCGTAATCGCCATATCTCAGGATCTCGAAGATATACAGGCTGACTCACTATCATCTGTAGTCTCTGCCGAGAGTATTTCTAAGATGGCAAAGTCACCTAGGAAAGCCTACGAAATGGGAGTAAGAGAATCTGAACTTGGGTCACTGAGAGATGCCGAGATACTTTTCAGGACGGCTAAGAAAAGGGCATCTGTGGTCATCGAACACTGGCAAGAAGCCGTCGACGCTATTTCGGAAGCAGAGGGATTACTGTCCAATCTTGAAGGGCATTCCTCTGATAATATCAGAAGTATTTTGGATTCTGCCAAGGAATCTCTTGATGCAGAAGATCCGGTCATGGCAAAAAAAATCGCCTTGAATGTCCCTGATCACATAGGGAGTCTAGTAGGTTTACAACATGATTCCTCAATGGCCATGGAAGAAGCTGAAAAGTCTATTAAATCCTTAGAAAGTGAAGCTCTTGCAAACCATATGGAGATGCTTTTAGACTCAAGAAAAGCACATGACGAGGGTAACTACTCACTTTCAAAGGGAATTTCTGATAGCATCATTAGAGATGTAA
>Ga0315315_10006147_pt1 | contig 11086 bp, 5 predicted proteins | sample M140m3416metaG_FD_203699 | JGI IMG/M metagenome (GOLD analysis project Ga0315315, IMG submission 203699) | Ammonia-oxidizing marine archaeal communities from Monterey Bay, California, United States - M1 40m 3416 | ecosystem: Environmental > Aquatic > Marine > Intertidal zone | place: USA... | reverse complement strand
TGATCGCTGGGGCGATGCTGATGAAGATGGAATGACTAATTGGGAGGAATACAACTCAATAGATCCGTTGTATTCAGAAACTGACCAAAACCGAACCTCTCCAAAATGGTTCGTCACTACAATCGGTAGTGCGTATGCATTCCAAGCATGGGCTGGTGTACTAACCGATACCTCATTTGGCTCTTTCATCAATCAGTCTCAAGTAAACCTTACCGGTAGAACTGCAGATCCAAACAATGTTGATACAGATGGTGATGGAATTATAGATGGATTGGAATTACTATTTACTACATGGAATCTTTCAGCTCAAAAATGGACTCTTAATCCCCTAGACCCTAACGACGGGCTATTTGATTCGGATGAAGATGGAATTAATGACCTACAAGAATTTGCTTTGGCCAATTCGAATCCTGATAACGGTATAGACCACCCCGAAGATGCGCCATTAATGCACATTGATGGAGATTTACTTCAACCAACTGAGAAAGCACAGAGAATATTTAACATTCTTATCACTAAAGAAACTAGGGGTAAAAGATTACTCAACGACTTTAATGACTGGCAAAACGGCGAGCCAGCAAATATTTTCATTTCAATACTAATGGGAATTACTGACCCAACCAATCCCGATACCGATGGAGATGGTATGTATGATGGATTCGAATATTGGTTTGCTGAGTGGAATCTAGAAGAAAATCTGTGGGGCATTAATCCGTTAATAGACGGAGACGTACTTTTGGACTCTGATGGGGATAGTTTTGATTGTGATGGCGATGGAAACATTTCACTAGATGAACGATTTTCGAATTTACGTGAATGGGAGTCTCGGAGTTGGGGTAAATTTAACGAAAGGAATAATGTCCCTCAAGAGATAGGTGTTCTTAGTTTTGGAACTGATGCGATAAACGCATATATCGAGGAGATGGGCTATACTTATTTCGAAGCAAGAAATGGTGTTTACAATGATTTTGTGAACAAGGGCTCGAAGAGTGCTGACAGAATGGATAAGATTAACCAATTAGACCCCGATAACTTCAATCGTACGTTAATTGGTGTTGCCGACCCAACAAGTTCAGATTCAGATGGCGACTCTATTCCAGATGGTTGGGAGTACTGTTATGCTATTTATGGAATGCCAGATGTGACAACTGAAAACCATTGGGCTGCAAATCCTATCAATCCTTTTGATGTAAATTATGATGGTGACCATGATGGTTGGTATGATAGAACCTCATTCGATGTTCCTGCCTTGCAGGGTGAATGGGATGACAAGGACTTCACTCCTTATCAATTCATTATTCAATCCGGTCCAGGTAGTTTACCATTTACCAATTTGATGGAATGGAGTAATGAAACACGTCCAGACTTGAATGATTCAGACGGGGATTCAATAACATTTAACACGGAATTATCAGGTTCGCAAGTAATTTCTCACGACATTGATTATAATTTATCGGATGGTAGAGAAGTGTTCAAGTATGGAATTAATCCAATGGATAATGATTCTGATGGGGATATGTTGCCTGACTGGTATGAATATTCTATGGCTTGGAATGAATCTAACGATAATTTCAGTTCTTATCTTCAAATCATGGTTAAATGGATTGATGGAGCGACGGGAGGGGAATGTGTTACTACTACAACTTCTTGTTTGCCATTATCATTGAATAGTGGAATTTTATCAAGGCCAGAATTAGAATTTACTTGGTTCACACTTGACCCTGCAGACCCTGTGGATGCAAATTATGACCCAGATATGGATGGGAATTGGGATTGTTCTGGTGCTGGATGTTCTTACATTCCATACTCAAACTTCCAAGAATTCTACATGATTTCAGATATCGATCTGACTTCACCAAATGCAGTTCGACTGAGTCCACTGATATATCAAGGCCAGCCGGTTGATGAATGGTGGCAGTTTAGAGGGTACTTACTCGGTTTGGGTACAAGCGAGGAAGCCACTAAGAATTATCTAAAGATGGATCAACAATCTTCAGCAGATTTCCGATATGTATTGATTATCGATGACTTAGATTCAGATTTCTTGATTCTAAATACTGCTGATGATGTAGTTTTAACCTCTGGTGAATGGACCGACCAATGGGACATTTATTATGCAAGTTCTCCTCTAACATCGCCAGTTAGGATTGTCGGCGAGCATGAATATGGTTGGTATAATCTAGACCTTGATGATGACCACATAGCAGAAGGCTCAAGTCCAATTGATTGGGATACAGATGGTGATTGGATTGTTGATTGGTTTGAAGTATTTGATGATGAAGAAGACGGAATACGTGGCGACTCTTCGCCTCTAAGGTATGACTCTCGCCAAACGGGTTGATTAAATTATAATTTCAAATAAGATTTTAACGAGTTGATAGTATGAAAGCGGCAAGAATAAGTTTCTGGAAACCCTTTCTGCTCATAGCTATTCTTTTGATCACTCCTCTTACACCACTAGCGGATATGCTATCGGATGATGCATCGGCAAGTGGTATTTCTAGGCATATCTACCAGTTTAGTGATGGAAGTACGGAATATATGGCACTATATCAAAATGGTAGAACAGATGATGGGGCTGAAATTTCAATCCCAAAAGGTGCGGTTGTTAGTGATATTTCCATGACTCTATCAGGTGCTTCATCAACTGGATGGTCGGATATTGTGGTCGATCAAAGGTCAGATTGGATGTCTGGAGTATCAGGATTGACAGACTCTAGGAGTGAATCTTTGACCTTGGCACCAAGTCAATTGAATAATTCTTTCACACCGCATGGATTAGATGATAGTGTCAATGAAAATTCTGATGCTTGGTTTGATAATGGTACTTATTCTATTAGGCAACCACACACTTCGAATTCAACAGAGAATTTATTCTCAATGCAAGTGAAAAAGACCTCTTCAGCATTAATCGCTCAAAGTCAAGGGGCGATTTTGAAGCATCATGATTGGCTTTTCTTATCAACATGGTCATCAAAGCAATTCAACAATGTTGTCAAACGTTTATACCCTAATAACGCCACAGTTGAATCAACAATTATGCTCGAACAATCAAACTGTGCTCTACCACAAATGCCATCTTCTAGTTACTATGCATACTATGGTTTTAGGGATTGGACAGTAACAGATGATGAAAGATTATTTGGTATATTTTCTTCGTATCGTTATCACTATACGTCTACTGCACCTGCTGTGAATCATAGGATTCTTGAATTTGATATCTCCAAAGACGATGTTTGGACATGCCTCGATTCATATGATATTTCTCCACAGTATAGCGACTATACAGGCATAGCATATGATTCATCAAGAGATGTAGTTTGGGTCGTACATAATTCACAGCGGAGAATTGTTTCCTATGAGTTCGATGAAATGCAAACTGGTAGTTTCACTAGAGGTTCCACAATTTACACATATTTCTCTTCCTCTGGATCATCGTATCAATGTGGTAAAACAGGGCAACAGGTAAGAGGTCTAGAAGTAAACGAATCTACATTCTTCATGCGCTGTCAAAAGGGTTCATCTGGAAGTCAAAACAAGGATGTTTTGGAAGCATGGAAGATCACAGGGAGTTCTGAGGTTCTAACACCATTATCGGATACAAAACAAATAACAGTTCTTGGTTATGGTCTTCAATTTGATGGTTCTAGGCTGATAACTGTTGATTGTAGTTATTCCTCATTCTCTTCAGTGACTCTCAATTATCGTGAATATGGTACTGGTTGGTCTTACTCTACAATTCCTGCACCCGGAACCACTACTTGGATTGGAGAAACTATCGTTACAACAGAACCAGTACTTTCAGCCAACATGGAGACATACTGGTCAGCATCCTCAATAGGAGACCGTGTAGATTATTGGATTTCAGCGGATAATGGGACGCATTGGGAGCCAGTTAATTCGCTCTCTACAATTCATTTTGCTCACCCCGGTAATCAATTGGTGTGGAAAGCTCAATTGATAGGTTCGACAGCAGTATCTTGGTGGGTTGATTTAGATTATTATACCTCATATTCTTCTTCAGGAACTTGGACATCTGATTACTTTCCAACTGGTACCAAAGTGGGGAAGGTTCGTCCTGAATGGGTTACTTCTATGCCCGCAGGCACGTCTGTCGATGTCCAGGTATCGAATGATAATGGTACAAACTGGCTTTCAGCATTGAATAATCAAGAAGTAAATTTCCCTGCTGAGAGTGCTGGCGACATACTAAAGTTTGAAATCACACTTAATTCTGTAAATAGGATTGTATCACCCTCAATCGATACATTCACTTTGTGGTATGAAGAAGGTTATCCCGATAAACCTTCGATTAACATCAATGGTGTTGGTGATTGGGATTGGGAGTCTTTGCAATTCCTAAACGAATCCTCTATCTCAGTTAGCGATTCCTCGATAGTTGGTAGTGAAGTTAAATCTACCCCAGAACTCGTTTCATCAATTAATCAAGAAATTTCTGCCAATGGTGAAGGTGATGAAACTGTATTCCTTTCTATAAAGGCTGAAACCCCAGGAAGAATAAAGATTACAGATTTAGATGTTGAATACAAAATGCAAACTCGAGCAATTAGTGTGGCTTTAGATGGTGGACTTGCTGTTCCTGACGGTATTAAGAGGATTTTAACAGTTAAAGCCGCAGCTGGTGATGATGTAAACAGAGTAACCAAGACTGTAGTTGAGTTGATTAATTCAAATGGAAATAACCCGAGTTTTATCTGGGAATTGGGCGATTCCTGTTCTACAATAACAAATAGTGAGATGATAGCATTATTTGATACCAATAATTGTACTTCGAGCATTAATATAGATGGCATTCTCGAGATTGAAATTCCAATGCAAACACTTTGGGATTGGGACGACGAACAAGAAACTCAAGCATTGGTTACGGTAGAAGATGATACAGAATTAGCAGTTTCTTCATGGCAAACAGACTCCATGAATTTACAAGTTGAAAATGATATTCAACTCAATGCAATGAGTGTATATGATGAGAATGGTAAGCAACTAACTAATCTGGAATGGCTTCGTGGAGGTACAAACATAACTTTCTCCGGCGCAATCAATTTCGAAGGTTCGCAACTTGCTCCTCTTCCTGGTCAATTCAACTTACGAGTCATCGGCCAAAATGTTAGTAATACAGGTCAGCCAATAGGCGATGAAGAGATATTTTATGATGAACAAAACCCAGGTTTTGGAATCTATAATTTAACTTTCGAAACCCCGATGCAGTCTACTGCAGGTGGCATGGTATTCTATGTACAAGCGGTAGACCTTGTCAATGGTTCAGAATATGTTAATCAAAATTACAATAACATTCGTCTGATAATTGATGGAAAATCGCCCTTAGTAATTTTTGCATCTCCATTGAATGGCGAGCATTTACATGCTTCTTTACCTGCTCCAGCAGGCCAGCCGTTATCTATCACCGTGCAAGATTCGGTAGACCCTCCAACGCTTCTAACATTACACTATTGGCTGGGTTGTAGAACAATAATCGATACTCGTTGTAATGATTTCAACTCAGACAACTTGCCAAATTCAGATGAGTATCAGACTAAAACATTATCATCACCTGAAGTCAAATCAGGTGGACTTAACATATTCCAGGGCTTGATTGATGACTCGGTATTAACGCACGGTCAAAGAGTGTCTTTCTATGTAACTGGTTCTGATGGTCAAAATAACCAGATTGCCATGGGAGGAGGACCTGTTTGTCCCCAAAGTAACACTAAATGTGGTTTTGCAAATGATGAGGTGACGCCTAATTGGGATGCTGACCTCTCCACATACATTATTCGTGAAGAGTTCACACCGGAATTCGATATGTCAAATACTACTATAATTGGCCATAGTGACGAAGAACCCCTTCATCCCGGCATATACTATACTGCTCAAATTGTAGTAACTGATGGCAATGGCTGGAAAGATATTGAAACAGTTCAATTGACACTAGGTAATTCACTCTCTGATTCGGATACTTCGATGTATGTGACGTTAGAGGAATCCTCTGATGGACTACCTCAGATAAATATCGAATCCGGCTCTCAATATATTGCTGTATCCAATATTTATTCTAGTGCTGAATTTGGAAATATTGAGCAGACACAATTGATTTTGAGTATTAAGTTTCAGTTGACTTGGCTATTTTTAGAATCATATGATACCGATGGGGACTCATTCTTTTTACCTCATTTATCTGTATCTGATGCTTCATGTTCGGTAGATTTCGATGTCCCATGCAATGTCGAGGATGAGGTTTTATCGAGTAATGCTTGGAGTTTGGATAATGATTTCAGATTCGATCTAATGCCGGGTCACATCACGGCAGTTGAATTACGTAATGGAATCAACCACTATAACTCTAATTTTGATGAGTCCAGCATTGGTGTTGGACAGGCTTTAAGAGTCTCTGGTAGGGTCATGTTTTCAGAAGATGAAACTCCTGCTCCGGAAGGCATTTTCGACATCTTATTGGCAGATTATGAAAATCAGTGGGGCACATCGATTCGTGAAGATGGTTATTTCGTAATGGACTTCTTAGTTCCTGTTGCCCCCTCTGGACATCTTGATTTTTCACTTTTGATGGCTGATATGCCGGGATTATCTGAAGACAAAACGCAATATACACCTAGGCTAAGATTAGCAGTTGATAGTCAGAGCCCAGAGATTGAAGGGATTCGATTAGACAATATTGAAAGTGGAAGTTCTATTTCAATTTCCAATATGGATGATTCAACTATCTTAGTTGAAACATCCGATGACTTTGGATTTAGTGAAACCTCTTCTGTGATAGTCTACTATCGGGTTAGAGCAGGTGAAGCAGAGATATCTCGTGGCAGTACCAGTTTGGATTCATACTTGGAATTCGAAGGTTCCTATTTCTGGGATGGAAGTATAGATTTCACTGACTTAGGTGCTACAGTCCTTCTCCCTACATATGAATTAGATATTTGGTTGACAGGCTCAGATTATTCTGGTAACTCCTTTGAAGCTAGTTCTAACTCAGAAACAGTTCCATTTGCTTCATGGCCACTTGCTTTGATAGGCCCTAATATTGACTTATACAGTTCAAAGACCAAGATTGCCTGGGATAATCCTAGTCCTGGTAATGGAGAGAGTGTTACTTTGAATATTGAGGCTTTCAATGAAGGTTCAAAAGGTAATTTGACCTTTGTTTTAGAGAGATTAGATTCACAGGAAAATTGGGTTAAAGAAGTACAAGTTTCTCAAATTTTAAATCCCAATTCAACAATTTTCGTTTCAATTCCTTATACCATATCGGAAAAGTCTTCCAGTACATTAGAATTTAGAATAATGATATTATTAGGTGACGTTGAAATGGATCGTAAAGCTGTCGACCCTTTGCTAATCAAAGAAGAGACAGTAAGGGATGGGGAAGCACTTGCCCAGCAAGCAGGCGATGAGGTTTTTGGAATCACACTATTCTTGATAGCATTGATTTCAGTATCCTTTGGTCTATGGATGCTAGTTGTATCAAGAAGGATGAATCAAGAAGAAGACACCTCAAGTGACGGTCTTGACCAAACACAACAGGTTATTGAAGAGCAAAATAATTACAAGCAAATTCCTGAAATTGGTGGTCAAGCAATTCAAAATACTGCTCCAGTAGAACAATCCCAACTTTTACCGCAAGTGACAATACCAATGCCTATGCCTTTACCCAATCAACAGATAGTGTCTCCAACTGTTAATCCACCTCAACTGACCAACAACCCCGGTATAGCACCGTTACCTCCTACAGGGCTGCCTGATGGATGGACTATGGACCAGTGGGAACATTATGGTTGGAAATATATGGAATCCTTCAAAAGGTGATTGTTTAAATGACTGATGATTTAGAAGTCAATGGTTTAGTGACTCTTCAAGAGAGAATGGTCAATCTAATCAATCAATTACAAATGCCCTTGATTGAGGTAAGTATGGTAATTGGCAATCACATTAAACAACTAATGAACTCACTGAATGAGCATATAGCTAAAACTGGTGCACATTTCCCCGATAAGGTGACAGAACAATGGGCTTTGAGTAGTGATTCAACTACTATTACGGAGAGTAAAATGGATTTGGAGAAAATAATTTCTATTGTCGATGACGATAGAATGGATATTTTAGCAACACTAATCCGAGTGACTCTGATTGAGACAGAGATGGCATTGGATGATGGAATATTGGCATTGAGGATGTGGGAGCAATTGGCACGTAGTCAACTTTCTTCTGCTTCTTCACCGGGTCAATTATTCTCTCCGATTATTCTGCCCGAAGAATGGTAGTCAAGTTTGAAATGATTGAAGGGTTGGACTGATTTATGCGAAGATTACATTCTCAGTTTTCAATTCTAATTGCTGTACTGATTTTGAGTGGATTTTCGGGTTGTATTTCTGATGAAGCAATTTTTGGAGAGAGTAAGCGCGGCATTCCTGGTGGACTGGCATTGGCTTGTCTAGACTCTAGTAAATACACGGAACTCGTTATTGAGGTCGATTTTGAAAGTGGTTATCAGCCAAAGTCGAGTAGTACTGATTTGTTAAAGCAAAGATTGGAAGAAGTTTGTGATAAACCAGATGGAGTATCTTTTATGTTCACTGAGACGGTATTTGGAAATCAAGGGTCATGGACTAGTAATGATGTTAGAAACTATGGCTGGGAACACAAAGAGAATCAACCGCAATCAGCTTCCACATTGTATTGGCAGATTATTTTCCCTTCGGGGACTTATGACGATGATAGTGTCTTGGGAGTTGCCGTTGATGCTTCAACCATTGCAATATTTGGTGATTCAGTTGAAGAGGCAAAGGGCCCAATTTTTGGACGACCATCTGCAGAGGAAGTGGAGAAGAGTGTCGTTATTCATGAGGTTGGACACTTGTTAGGTCTTGTCAATATCGTTTATCAGTCGCAACATGACCACGAAGACCCCGAACATCCAAATCATTCCAATAATGAAGATTCAGTAATGTATTGGGCAATAGAATCTACCACCATTGGGAGTATCATTTCTGGTGAATTACCTACTGAATTTGACCAACATGATCTGCAAGATTTGAGTGATATGAAAACAGGAAAGGTTGATGTTTACGACCAACTTTGGACCCCTTAATTATTCAAACTATTATTTGAAACCAATTTGGTCCCTTCTCGCCATGCATCGAATATTGAAAATAACCACAGTGCGAACCAAAGAATCACTGTTAAAGCTAGAGGTATTTGTAATAGAGTCCAGTCAGCTGCCTTACGATGATTTTTGTTGAAGTGCTGCCCAAGAAAAAGAAATGGCACGAGTGCTAATATTGCTGCGACTATTGGTCTTAAAGCACCCCAAAAGCCAACTCCGAGAGTCATTTCAATCCAGATTTGCTTGAACACCCGCAATATGCTTGGCTTAGATTCATCATCGACACTTGTTGTAGTGAACTGGGAATCCATCGCCTCCATACTACCGCCTGAATGGGAGGTTAAGGTTGGAGTTTGTCAAGATAGCGCTTAATTGATAACATGAACATCAATAACTGGATGTATCAGTGCAGATTCATGGCGAAGGTTTTGGTGACCGGTTTTGAACCGTTCTCAAAACATTCAAGAAATATTTCAGGTGATGTGGTTGAATCTCTCAATAAAATTGAGATTATTAGTGATCCGTGGCTTGGACTTCGAGATTATAATCTAAATGATATCGAGATAAATCTAGAAACAATATTGCTATCTGTAGATGAAATTGGCTCGAAAATTGTTGCTAAGAGATTATCGCATGGTGAGGAATGGGATGCTATTATTCATCTTGGTCTGTGCAATACATGTAAAATAGCAAAGATAGAATTACGAGCCAAAAATATTCTCGATATGAATATTAAAGATAACTCAGGTCGCCAATTAACAGATAAAAAATTGGGAAAAATCGATTATAGTTCTACAATTGAAGCAAACCTCATTCTAACAAATAAGGATGAAATCAATGCTGAAATCTCAGTTGATGCGGGAAGATTTGTGTGCAATGAGACTTACTACAACACTTTGGCCGAGATTGACCGAATTAATTTAGACAAAAAGAAAACCCCCTGCCTATTTTTACATCTCCCTGATTATAATTTTTTAAGTCTCGAATCAGCGAGAAATTTAGTGATAAATATGATTGCTAGAATTCTTTTCAAACCTGTGATTTCGGTTTCAGCTGGCGTAATTACTGACGGTAATAGAATGTTGGTTGCTAGACGAAATGATCACATGAACAGTGGGCTTTGGGAATTTCCAGGAGGTAAACTGGAATGGGGTGAAACACCCTCACAAGCAATTGAACGTGAACTTAAGGAAGAATTTAATTGGGACATAATAAGTATCAAAAGTTTTGGCAAGTGGTTTCACAAAACAACAGATTTTGATATAGATTTAAATGTAGAACACTGTCAATTTGTCGGCTCCATTCCTAATCTAGATTCGCAAGAGTGTTGGACCTCACATGATGAAATAAAATGGATTGCGGATGAAGATGAGGTGTCGCCATATATAGGATTAGACAGGGCTGTCGCCGAAGAATTGTCCAAGGAGTTGTCAAATCCAAGTGGTCGCTTCTCCTGAATCGTCCATTGCCATTTCATCATCTATGGAACGGGGAATGCTATCTCTTCCTTTGTGCCACGTTGCAGCCTCAATCCAATCTTTGAGATTCTTTCCTTCTAATCTGATAGTTATCAATCCCCCTAGAGGCTTTTCTCCTGGAAGATTGAATGCAATTTTACCCGATAATGCTGCTTGTCTGAGTATTTGAAAATAGGTTTGTTCTGCTGATAATTCCCTACTCATAGAATCTAGGGCAGTGTCTAAGATTTGTTGCTTATGGAGTAGCATCAAGAATTCATTCATTGATAAGTTATCATCTCGAATAATTTGTTCTTTAGCAAGGCCTAATTCAGGGTGACTCAATGGGGTGCTACAGTTGAATTCAGGAAAAATTTTAATGATACAATCAGCTACTTTTTTTGGAGAATCTGCTCCTGTTAGTACACTTTCGACAGTTACAGCAATACCCTCATCCTTGCCAGTCAACTTGAGAATAGGCCCAGCCATGACTCGG
>Ga0315315_10006146_pt1 | contig 11086 bp, 8 predicted proteins | sample M140m3416metaG_FD_203699 | JGI IMG/M metagenome (GOLD analysis project Ga0315315, IMG submission 203699) | Ammonia-oxidizing marine archaeal communities from Monterey Bay, California, United States - M1 40m 3416 | ecosystem: Environmental > Aquatic > Marine > Intertidal zone | place: USA... | reverse complement strand
CCAAGATCAAAACTCTCAGATGCAAAGCCAGAGCCAAGAGAAACTGAACACTTCTACTTTAAATACTCACATTTTAATAATGCCCTAAAGGACTTCCTAGGAAGAAAAACTGGTTGGCGTAACCATGTACTTAACTTTGCCAAAGGATGGGTCAACGAAGAAGGGCTTATCGATAGGGCTATCACAAGAGATTTAGATTGGGGAGTGAAGCTTCCCGTTGATGACTTAGGCGACGGGAAAAGAATCTATGTCTGGTATGACGCAGTAATCGGTTACCTTTCGGCTTCACAGGAGTGGGCAAGTACCATAGAAAAACCTGACCACTGGAAACATTGGTGGCATAACGACTCATCACGCCACGTCTACTTTATTGGGAAAGATAATATTCCGTTCCACGCACTCTTTTGGCCATCGCAACTAATGGGAGTGCAAGATGCAATAGGCGGTAAATCGTTGCATCTTCCCGATGATATTCCTGCAAATCAATATGTGACCTTCAAAGGTGGAAAAGCCTCCGCAAGCAGAGGAGTGGGCTTAACAATTACTGAGGGGTTGGAAAAGTATCAACCAGACGCTCTTCGATATGCATTAGCAGCTAATTTCCCAGAACAAGCCGATACCGAAATTTCTAATGATGAAATCACAAGAAGGATCAATGAAGAACTTGTTGCTAATTGGGGGAACCTAGTCAACAGAGTTTTAGCAATGACCTATAAAAATGCCGAACAAGCTATTCCTTCTCCCGGAGAATTAACAGAAGACGATAACAAGCTGCTGCAACTTGTAGATAGCGCATTAGAGACAGCAGCTTCACAATTCGATCAGGTAGAACTTCGTGCAGCATTGCGTACTGCGATGGAAGCGGCCAAAGAAACAAATAAGTACCTTAACGCAACTGAACCTTGGAAGGTAATAAAAGAAGACCACCTAAGAGGACTCTCGATTCTCTTTGTGGCGTTAAGTGCTATTAATGGGATAAGAGTTATGTTCGCTCCATTCCTTCCATTCTCGACTCAAGAACTTAACCTCATATTGGGAGAAACAAAAGGTTGGGTTCGGCAGGACCTGAATCCCGGTACACCTCTAGCAAAACCTAAACCCCTCTTTCGTAAAGTTGAGTAAATGGATTCTCAAAGCAACACGCTGAAATGGGTCGATAACCATTGCCACTTTGAAGAGGCCGATGATGTCGCACAAGACCTTGAAGAAGCAAGAACTGAAGGTGTCCAAAAATTCATAGTTGTAGGAACAGATTTAGAAACATCGCGCAAAGCACAAGAACTTGCAAAAGCATTTAACGGAAAAATATATGCTACAGCGGGTATTCACCCACACGAGGCAATCCATGGAGCAAGTGGCATTGAGAAATTACTAACTGAAAGCCCATTCGTAGCAGTGGGAGAATGCGGCCTAGATTTCTATTACGATCACTCTCCTCCAGAAGAGCAAAAGAGAGTATTTCGTCAACAAATTACTTTTGCTCATGACTATGGCCTTCCACTAGTTATTCATACCAGAGAAGCATGGCCCGAAACTTTTAGCATCTTAGACGAGATGGAGGTTCCACCAAAAACAGTATTTCATTGCTTCACAGGAGGTCCACAAGAAGCGGAATTAGCATTAGAGAGAGGAGCACTACTCTCATTCTCCGGAATAGTCACATTCAAGAATGCAGAGGACCTCAGACAAGCATTAAAAATAACTCCTTTAGAAAGAATAATGATCGAAACTGACTCACCATACCTCGCGCCTGAACCTAATCGTGGAAAGAAAAATCGCCCTAAATACCTTCCTCACATCGGTATTAGGATCGCCCACGAACTAGAACTTGACCTAGGAACCATTTCCGATATCACATGGTCAAATACTCACAAATTTTATAATTTGGATTTTGCAACTGATTAAAACTAACTACTGAATGGTTGAAGGTTGCCTTTTAGGTCCCCTCAGGATCATAATAAAGAGCAATCGGGCGGAGGTAGAGACCTGCAAGAAGAAGCTGTATACCGAATTTTATATTCGTTGCGCTACCCAATAGTAGCGATCACTATAACGCTACTAGCTGTTATCTCAGTCGTGGTATCGCTCACCGGACCTGATGACGAGAATGAGTTAGTTGAAGCCTTCAGTGCAGACCTAGCAATAGGTGATATCACCATCCCAGAGGCCCATAACGTGCTACCACAGATACAAGAGGACCCCAAACCGTTCTCATCGGGTGCTATTGACATTGAAAAAACTCAGAATGACTACAGAGAAACACTTCGACTCGAAGCAGTATCTGGAGATCTTTACATGCCAAACTTTGTTCCGGAAGGTAACCTAATCAGTTCCATAACTAGCTTCACCCCCGCTCAAACAAGACCCGTAATTCAACAACCAGCAAACCCTGAGATAGGGCAACCGATTCAACCCTCCCCTGACGAAACAGTAAATCCACCATCTACGTTCAACCCTGCAGTTGAGCAGTGGAGGAATACGGTAAGGACTGCAATCATTAGTTACGGCGGGCCTGCATCAGACACAAATAGATTCCTTCGTATTATGCAGTGTGAAAGCATGGGGCAACCAGACGTCACGAACGCAACAAGCGGCGCAGCTGGACTAATGCAACACATGCCTCAATATTGGGACCAGAGAGCAATTTCGGCCGGCTACGCCGGATATAGCCCCTACGATGCTGTAGCAAACATAAACGTAAGCGCATGGTTGATCTACCAAGCCTCAGGAGGGGGTTGGCAACATTGGGTATGCCAATAGGTAATGGTGGAATTAAAAACTAAATTTAAAATCAATCCTGTTAAACAATATAAAGAAGCCAACGAAGGTAATGATAAATGGTCTTAGGCAAAACAGAAGTGAAGAGGATCATGGCGCAACACGACCTAAGCCCTTCTAGATCCCTGGGTCAGAACTTCGTTATTGACCCAAATACAATTCACCGCATTATTCGCGACGCTGATATCAAAACCCACGAACAAATCATAGAAATCGGGCCTGGGTTAGGATGTCTAACGTCTCAATTATCACTCAATGCAAAGGTATTAGCTATTGAGCTTGACCGTTACCTAATCCCTGCGCTTGAGAGCGTGCTCAATCAATACGGAACGAAAGAAAATGTAGAAATTATTCAACATGATGCTATGAAAATAGACTGGCAGGACTTTTTCTCATCAAGGCCCGGGAATTGGAAAATGGTTGCGAATCTTCCATACAACATTGCAACTCCACTTCTGTTGAAGATGCTTGAGAATGCACCTCAATTAGAGGAAATATGTGTCATGGTCCAATGGGAAGTTGCTGAGCGATTCGCAGCCTCAACCCGAAGCAAGGCATACGGAATTCCTTCCGTGAAAACCCAGTACTGGGCGGATGTAAAAATTCTTGGAAAAGTATCTCCAAATGTATTTCTACCCGCTCCTAAAGTTGATTCTGCAATATTGAAAATTCGCCGAAAAGCAGAACCTCTTGCGGTTGACTATCAGAAATTCAGCCTCTTGGTCCAAACGGCTTTCCGGCAAAGAAGGAAGATGCTTCGTAAATCATTAATTCAACTCGTTGAAAGCAGTCACTTTTCTACGACTGAAATAAATCCTCAAGCGAGGCCTGAGGAACTTTCTGTAGAAGACTGGATAAAGCTAACCAAATCTTTAAGTACTGGTAGAAGGAAATAGAGGTGGATTAAAATGTATGAGTTGTACGCCCCAGCTAAGCTAACTTTATCCCTGGTCATAACTGGCGTACAAGAATCAGGCCTTCACGAGTTAGAAGCTGAAATGGTAACAATAACGTTGGCTGACACAATCACTCTTTCCAAGGGTGAGATGCAGGTAACTTACCGTGGAGACTATCCAATTTCCCCACTGATGGAAGAAGATCTAATCGTTAGAGCTCTAAATACTGTGGGTCAATCAATGAAGGTAGATGTCAATAAGAGAATCCCTCCAGGTGGGGGGCTTGGCGGAGGTTCAGCCAATGCTGCTGCAATACTTCGATGGGCAAACTTTAAAGATCGAGATGGTGGAGTCCATTTGGGTTCAGACGTCCCATTTAATATCCGAGGGGGGAGAGCAAGTGTCGCTGGAGTTGGAGAGTTAGTAACCCATTTACCATACGAGGCTAGGGTATTTACGTTAATCCTTCCACCATTTGGTTGCTCAACAGTTGATGTTTACAGGCAATGGGACGAAATGGGCGGACCTAAATCATCTAACGGGAATGACTTAGAACCGGCTGCTTTAGAACTATACCCAGAATTAGAAAAATGGAAGAGGGCTATAGAGGACCACACCGGGAAAAGAGCACGTCTTGCTGGTAGCGGATCAACATGGTTTGTTGAAGGAGACTTTCCAGGAAAAGGATTCGTAGTTGCTCAAACAACTAAAGAAAACTTTTAGATCTAGAAAACCAGACCAATTTTATTTACCGCGTTGCCTCTGCGCGCGCGTCCTTTTTAACATCTTGCGATGTTTCTTCTTCCGCATTCGCTTTCTACGCTTTTTAATTAATGAACCCATAGCTTTCGCAGAATACCCGATTAATCCAACAATGTGGTGTTTTCACAAGATTTCTCCGGATTTTTCTCATTTGCTTGCCCAAAGTAACGTATAGAGAAATCAAGAAAAAAATAAAAGAGACAAATCAACTTCTGAGTGTATAGAAACACATCAGATGCGATATGTTCGGAATAATACAATGGCCCGTAGTTCAATTGGCGGAACGCCTGGTTTTGATCCAGGAGGTTGCAGGTTCAAGTCCTGCCGGGCCAGCAAATCAAAATGGGGGGGTTTCATGGAACTCATAACTAAAAAACGGTTACACCTAATATCGGGTCGTTCCAATTTGCCTCTCGCCAAAGAGATAGCGGACCACTTGGGAGTTGAGCTTTCCGAACCGAACCTGGCCGAGTTCGCTAATGGTGAAATTCATTGCAGATTTGCTGAATCAGTTCGGGGAGGAGACGTATTCATAATCCAGAGCCATTCCGCATCGGAAGGAATGACCGTCAATGATTCAATCATGGAACAACTAATAATGGTTGATGCTGCAAGAAGAGCTTCTGCTAAAAGAATTACTGTCGTGTGCCCCTTTTATGGCTACGCTAGGCAAGACCGAAAATCGGAAGGGCGCGAACCTATAACCGCTCGCTTACTAGCGACACTGTTCATTGCTTCTGGAGTCAGCAGAATGATCTCAGTAGATCTTCATTCAGGGCAGATACAAGGTTTCTTTGAGAAACCAGTTGATCATTTAACAGCAATGCCGGTGCTAGTTGACTATATGAAAACATTAGGTGACGACCTTGTTGTCATATCTCCCGATACTGGACGCGTAAAAGTCGCTGAACGGTACGCAAGCGAGTTAGCGGCAGACTTAGCAATTGTCCATAAGCGCCGAATAAAAAATAAAAAGAATGTGGTTGAATCAAAGGACGTTATGGGTGATGTAGACGGGCGAGTCTGCGTTCTAATTGATGACATGATTGATACGGGTGGAACTATTGTCGGAGCTGCTGAACTGCTGGCAGAGCAAGGCGCAAAAGAAGTATATGCATGCACAACGCATGGCGTTTTCTCAGACCCCGCAATTGAGAGAATAGAGAACTCCGTGATAAAAGAAATTGCTATGACGAACACGTTACCGCTTCAACAAGATAAACAGATTTCAAAAATAAAAGTACTCTCAGTGGCTCCAATAATCGCATCGGCTTTAGATGCAGTCTTTGAAGACACAAGTGTTAGCGAAATTTTTGGCGGAAAGCATCTTAGCTAGGCAAATAGGTGGTTCATGACGAACGCTCCGGTACACTTCTGAACTGACGTAATTTCAACAGATTCAGCATCTGGAAGATCATATTTGGGTAATAAAATGGCAGATTTAGAATTAAACACCGAAGATAAAACAACAACCGGAAGTCGATCTTCACGGCGATTGCGAAAAGCTGGAAAGGTTCCCGGTGTCCTATATGGCTTGGGGCAAGATCCTGAGATATTCAGTGTTGATTATGCTGAACTTAGAGGAACTCTAACAACCGACGCGGGACTAAATGCTCTGATCCAGCTAAACGTCAATGGGTCAAACCAACTCTCAATTCTTAAAACATTGCAAAGGCACCCAGTTAAAGATGAAGTAATCCACGTAGATTTTGTCCGCGTAGATCCAAAACAAGAACTAGAAGTTGAAGTTCCAATTATTCTTGAAGGAATCGCAAAGAACGTAACTGACCAAAACGGAATGGTTGACCAAACTATGTTCTCCCTAACCGTTTTCTCTCTCCCAGAATCAATTCCAAACGAATTAACCGCCGATATCAGCGAACTTGAAATAAATGACGCTATCAGGGTAAGTGACATTGCACTCCCTGAAGGAGTCAGAACTGAAGTGGAACCTGAAGAAGCAATAGCAGTCGGAACCGTCACTAGGTCGACCATGGAATCAATGGCTGCCGAAGAGGCTTCTGAAGCTGAAGCTGGTGCTGAAGGAGTAGTAGAAGGCGAAACCTCTGAAGGAACTGAAGAAGCTTCGTCAGAGGACAGCGAATAAGCTCCGTGCTGCGACGACAGCGCAAACTCTCGACGACACATATTCAGCTTCTCATTGTCGGACTTGGAAACCCTGGAAAGAAATATGAGAACACCCGGCATAATGTTGGGTTCGAAGCTTTAGATCATTTCGCTCTCAAACACGAAGGACGGTTCAAGCGCACAAAGGATCTTTCACACTGCAGCGAAATTCGTATCAACAATGAGAGAATTATCCTTGCAAAGCCAACAACGTTTATGAATGAGTCCGGTCTTGCAGTCCAACAACTAATTCGAAAATATGGGATAAAGAACCTAGATAAGTTGCTAATTATCCACGATGAACTAGACCTTAAGCCGGGCACCTTGAAGCTGAAATTATACGGCGGATTGGCAGGTCATAATGGTTTAAAATCCATATCGAAGCATTTAAAGTCAAATGACTTCGCCCGATTGAGAATAGGTGTTGGAAAACCTCCTCAAGGGCAACTTGGGAAAAACCATGTTCTTAAACCCCCTAGCAGAACAGACAAGATAAAAATAGATACCTGCATCAAGAGAACGACTGACGTAATTGAAGCAATCCTTGTTAACGGCTACGAAGCGACAATGAACGAATTCAATCGTGAAATTCAATAATTACATAAACCAATTAAGTCAGCATCAAATAGTAGCGAAAATGATGCTTCCGAAAACAACACAATTAATCCTCCCCGAAGTTGCCCACAGCTGGATTCTAAACGCATACATCACGAACATAGAGAATGTGCCAGTGGTAGCAGTCACCCGAAGTCTAGAGCAAGCTGAACAACTAGCCGCAGACCTAATACAAACCGGAAATAACATTGATGTGGAGGTCTTGCCATCATGGGAATCATTCCCTTTAGAAAAGATAAGCCCACAAACTCAAGTTATGGGACAGCGGAATAGAGTCGTATGGCGATTAGAAACAGGAGACTACCCCGACGTTGTAGTTGCCACTGCGCGATCTATTTCGCAAATCGTTAGGACACAGAATTTCCAAGACCCAATCAAAATACAACATGGTCATGAGACAAACTACGAAAAGTTGTTAAAACAACTAGGACTTTTTGGATACAAACGGACTTCGCAGGTGGAACGAGTTGGAGAATACTCTATTCGAGGTTCAATTATTGATGTTTACCCATCGACAACTGAGGAGCCAATCCGAATGGAGCTATGGGGCGATGAAATTGAACGATTGTCAATCTTCTCAGCCAGAGATCAACTCTCAAAGAAGCAATTGAAAACTATTTCCATTTTCCCCGCCACCGAACTCTGCATTACGGAAGGTATCAAATCAAGAGCGAATGACCTTATGGATGAAATGCCTTGGGGAACGAAATATTGGGAATTGGTTTCAGAAGGAGGATCATTTGACGGTCTAGAGAACCTATTACCTTGGTTAACTTTAAAACGTGAAACGATATTAGATTTACTACCTTCCACGACACCGGCTTTGTTATTTAACTCAAATGAAATAGAACAGAGAATAACCAACTTGCTTTCTGAGGAGCAGAACATCAGCTCAATGCTCTCTGACGCACAAGGCTTTAACCTGAATGGGGACTTGCAGACTCTTCACCTTGAATTCAACGCAATTTTCAAAAGTGGCAAATGCAGAACGATAAGAATTGACCCATCTGTTGCTGAGTTAAAGGAGCCAGATATAGCTACGCTCTCTCTTCCAGAGCTTGATAGAGACCCAGTCAACACGCTTGAAAATCTTATCTCAGAGAATTATGAAGTAGTGATACTTTCAGAAACTGACAAAACAATAGAAATACTATTCGACAAGTTAGCTCAACATGATTTAAACCCTTCAATCCATAATAGTAATTCACCGATTGTAGGAACTCCAGGAATAGTAATAACTGCTGGAGGCAACATTTCTAGTGTCGTTTTCCCAGAATGCAAATTTGCAATTGTTAATGAGCGAGAATTATCGAGAAAGCGTCAAAGCTCAAATAAAATAAAACGAAAAACTGAATCCAGCAATAGTGCCTTCATGGACTTAAAAGCAGGGACTTTTGTCGTACATGAACTTCACGGGATTGCTGTTTTTCGAGGGATTGTTAAAAGGTCTCTTGGTCACGTTGAAAGAGATTATTTACTTCTTGAATACCGGAAAGGAGACAAACTCTACGTTCCGACCGACCAAGTGCACCAGGTAAGTCAATATAGTAGCGGAGGCGCACCATCGCTAAGCCGAATGGGGGGATCTGACTGGGCTAGAACAAGAACAACTGTTCGGTATGAAATAGAAAAGATCGCTGAAGAATTAGTAGCGCTTTATCAACAAAGAGAATCTAAAGAAGGCTTCAGGTTTTCACCCGATACGCCTTGGCAAACAGAACTTGAAGAATCATTCCCATTTATAGAAACGACTGATCAAATAACGGCAATGGATGACGTAAAGAATGATATGGAGCAGAAAATGCCAATGGACCGTCTTGTGTGCGGTGACGTTGGCTTTGGAAAAACAGAAATAGCTTTACGGGCAGCATTTAAAGCGGTGCAGGATAGTAAGCAGGTTGCCTTACTTGTCCCGACAACTTTACTTGCACAACAACACCATCAAACCTTCACAGAAAGGTTGGACCCTTTCCCAATCGAAGTCGCAACGCTCAGCAGGTTCCTATCAGACAAAGAAGCAAAACAGGTCGTCTCTAAACTGCGTAATGGAAACGTTGATCTTGTCATAGGTACTCACCGGCTACTTTCAGAAGATATTGAGTTTAAGGACTTAGGGCTTTTAATCATTGATGAGGAACAAAGATTCGGGGTTTCACACAAAGAAAAGATTAAATCTTTAAAGAGTAATGTTGATGTTCTGACACTCACAGCTACCCCTATACCTAGAACGCTAGAGATGAGCCTTACAGGGATAAGGGACTTAACACTTCTTAATACGCCACCAACAGATAGAAAACCTATAATGACATACGTTGGAGAGTACGAGGATTCTATTATCTCAGCAGCTATTAGACGAGAAATACTCAGAGATGGCCAAGTATTCTTCGTGCATAATAAAATCTCAGATATTGAAATGGTAGCTGAAAAAATTCGTGAGCAAGTTCCGTCTGCAAGAATAGCTACAGCGCATGGTCAAATGGATGAAGGAACGTTGGAGCGAACAGTCATCAATTTCTGGGAGAAGAAATACGACGTTTTAGTCTGTACAACGATTATTGAATCGGGGATTGATATGCCATCTGTCAACACCTTAATAGTTGATAATGCGGACCGGATGGGATTAGGTCAACTTCATCAACTACGAGGGCGCGTAGGGCGTTCAGGGACAAAAGCCTACGCATATCTCCTCACGCCCAAAGGCCACAAATTAAGTGAAGATGCAATTGAGAGATTAAAAACTGTAGGCGAAACATCTGAATTAGGCGCTGGATTCAAGATTGCAATGAGAGATTTAGAAATTCGTGGTGCTGGTAATCTACTCGGCACTGGACAGTCAGGGCACATAGCAGCTGTTGGGTATGATCTTTACTGCAAATTAGTAAAGGAAGCAGTTGAAGAATTAAAAGATATCCCAGAAACGGCATTGGAGGATATAGAGATTGAAATTCCCATGACAGCCTATATACCCAAGGATTACATCACGAGAGATGATGCTAAATTAGAATCATATCGAGCTATTGCTAATGCCAAACTGAAGACAGATCTAGAAAAAGTTCAGCGCGTTTGGCTGGACCGATATGGTCCGATACCTGATGAGGCAATCAATTTATTTAAAATTGCATACCTAAAAATTTCTGCTCGCACCCTGGGAATTCAAAAGATTATTGCAAAAAAAATCCCAGGTTTTGGAAAGGCTGAATGGAATATCCATCTATCGCCACTAACGCTGAGACCATCACAACGTGTTAGAACATTAAGATTATATGAAGGGTCCCTCTATAAAGAAGGAAATAGGGAATTAATTCTAAAAATCCCACAAATAAATCAAGCTTCTCAGGAAATTATTGATTATCTAACCGGTCTAAAACCAAATCCCAAATAGACTCATACCTGTTAAACAAGAGCACATCATGCTCACATCAACAACATTTCCTTTCAATACGGGTATTTTGGATTAAACCCCTTTAAGAAAAATGTAACTGCAGAGGAACTTCCATGACTGGATGCAAAATCAGAGATATCGTTGGAAGGCAAATTCTTGACTCTCGCGGTAACCCCACCGTTGAAGTGGATGTTGAATTGGATGATGGCTCGAAAGGACGGGCCGCTGTGCCTTCTGGAGCATCAACCGGAAAATATGAAGCCGTTGAGTTACGAGATGGAGGTAAACATTACTTAGGTAGAAGCGTCAATCTCGCGATAGAAAATGTCAACACAGCGATAAAACCAGAAATAGTTGGTATGGAAGCCACAGACCAACGAGCGATTGACAGAGCAATGCTGCTTCTTGATGGAACCGAGAATAAAGCCAATTTGGGGGCTAACTCTATGTTAGGTGTTTCTTTAGCAGTTGCGAAAGCAGCAGCTTCATCTCTTAAACAACCTCTGTATCGTTACTTAGGGGGTGC
>Ga0315315_10006145_pt1 | contig 11087 bp, 11 predicted proteins | sample M140m3416metaG_FD_203699 | JGI IMG/M metagenome (GOLD analysis project Ga0315315, IMG submission 203699) | Ammonia-oxidizing marine archaeal communities from Monterey Bay, California, United States - M1 40m 3416 | ecosystem: Environmental > Aquatic > Marine > Intertidal zone | place: USA... | reverse complement strand
TTTTTCTTTTCCTTCGTTTTTTCTTTTTCTTTTTTTTCGACTTGTTCTTCTTTGGGGTTTTTTGTTTTTTTGGGGTTTGTTTGGGGGGGGGGGCGGGCGCCCAGTGCGGTGACAAAAGCATTCGTGTTTCAGACCTTTTTAACACACACACACACACGTACACCAGACGCAACCAGTACCGAAACCCTTGATCGATTGCACGTTCGTACTGCCGGCGATTGCTCATGCTACCTACCAACGCAACAACCTCGTCGCGCGTGTACTCGTTGCCGTCCACGTCGAACCACAGGTCGTCTTCAAACAAATACGCCCCAAATTCTTCGCAGCAAACTGCTAACTGGTCTACGTTCCCTTGCCACGAGTATCCAGTCGGCACAGCTCGTTCTTTGGCTGCAGTGTTGACAGGGGCGGGACCGACTCGCTCCCCAATCACAACGTTGACGTTTTCGACGTGCCATTCGGTCGTCCATTGAAACGTCTCGTGCTGCGGCGTTTTACGCAAACCGTTGCGCGCCAATGTGATGCCACACGCACGCGTCTGGTGGTACGGCCAAGGTTTGCCAACGGCAACCGCATTCGGCGCCGATCCATACGCCCTTTCCACGCCAGAGTGAAACTCAACGTCGAAATACAGAAAGCATGCGCTGACGACTCCGTCGCGGCCGTACCGCGGCTCTTTGGGATTCCGCCACGTCTTGACATTCCGCTCCAAGTGGTACGCCATGTACCAACGATTGAGTTCGCTCATCTCCTCGTGATCCGGAATCGAAAAGATTTTGCATGGCTTCTCACGTGCGACACCGTATACGTCTGAGCTCCACTCGGCGGGAGGACAGCGTACGTTACGCTTTGGACGCGGTGGCCGCTCCAGTGGTGCAGGCCTGCACCACCACTCCTCTGTCCGAGGGAAAACCAGGCTGCCACCTGTGTTCAAGTTTGACATCACGGTCGGGTCCAAGACCGCCTTCTTGAGCTTTGCCGACTTCAGGGGGCAAAAGCCGCAAACCGCAAACGAGGTGCTGCAGCTCATTCTGGATCTCCTCACAATCTGACGACACAGTGAGCTCACGGCCGGGAGATCCATTTGCCGCAGGCCGAATCCCAAGACCACTCTAGAAGAAAATGTGTCGAGAGATCACGCAACTTAAGTAGTACTAATCCACTCCTAAAAGGTACACCAACTCGAACGCAAATCGCAAATGCAGAAGCCCTCAAATCAACAGACAACCACCCCTACAATGATCCACGGCACGATGGCCGCCAACGTGGACAGCATCAACGACAGTACGTCCCCTGTAGCCGCGTACGGCAGCGGCGTTTGCAAGGCGGCCATCGTGCAGACCCACGCGACGGCCAAGGTGAGGGGACAGGCCTTTGGTGGGAGCCTGGGACGCCCCCCACCTTCTCCTTCCCTCCCTCTTCCGCGCCGGGGGCTGCGCTGTGCGCCGCGGCGCGGCGTTGCGTAGGATAACGTCGCCGCGCTCTTGCGTCTGCTGTACACGGGCCGGAGGAGTGCAGTCGCCTCGACACTCATGTCGCTTCGGCCGGCGGTCGCACTGCCCAAGGCCGGCACGCCGCACGGTTCGCTCTTTGGCCCTGCGATCAGCGCCCCACAGGACGGATTCTGGAGTCTGCTGGCTGTCTCGCCTCCGCGCTCGCCCCCGACCGCGGCGCTCGACGCGACGGCGCCCATGCCGCCCGAGTTCTCCCTCGACGTGGACATGGTGGATGCGGCCGCGTGCTCCTCCGTCTTGCCGTCCTTGCCGTCGGTCGCCGCCGCCACCGCGCTCCTCGTCACCGGATCGCGGCAGAGACACGACGAGCGGGAGGTGCCCGTCTTGGAGAGCGTGTGCCCGACGTGGGCCTACGATCTGGGCGATCAAACGGCCCTCGTGGTCTTCGACCACGACCAGAGCGGGACCATGACGCTGCAAAGCACGCCGCGGCGCATCTACAACCGCGACCCCGTGACGGCTAAGGCGATCGCGGCCGACGGCGTGTCGTGGAAGCCGATGCTCGACGCCGCCACCGGAACGAGCGGCCACGTCTTCCAGCTGACGAGGATGGGTGCGGCCGTGTGCAGAATAGAAGCGATCTCGAGGATTGGCGGCGATGACGGTGCTGACGACGACGCGCCGCCCGTCCTCGGCCGCGTCGCCGTGGTGCAGGCGTCGTACGCGCCGTTGGCGATGGCCGCGGGGATCGCTGACCGGTCCAGCCTGTTGGTGTACGACGACCCGCACGCCCACCTCCAGACCCTGCGCGAGCTTCGCACCAACCTCGGCGCTGACCCCGAGCTGGGCTACGCGCCCGTGTCGGAGTGCTGCGTGACCGGCCACTTGGACCGGTTGGTCCTTCTTCGCGCCAACCACGCCAGCCGCGCCGACCACGAGCGCGCCCAGCGGGCCTGGAGCGCGACTAGGGCCTTTTTGAGAAGCATGTCGGCGCTGACTGCCGACTGCGTCGATTGGTACGCCGACGCCGAGATTCGGCGCGCGGGCGCGCACGAGCTCAGGGGCGCGGCCAGAGCGTGGCGTCGCGCGGTAGCGTAGAGAAACGGAGGGTTGTGGTAGGTGTGCGCGTTCCATCAACCCCCCACCGCGCTTTTTCTGAAGGGGAAAAGGAGGGAGGGGGAGGGGTTTGGTCGAATCCATAACTCGCCCGCGCATCCGTCCGCCGCAAGGCGCGACTCAACACCACCACCACCACCACCGCTCTAGGCCCCCTCGTGCGCCGGTCGGTCGGGTGTGTGTGCGAAAGTGCGGTTCAGACGACGGCGGCCGCGCTCGCCTCGGCGGCGGCCCGTCCGGCGTCCGCCTCCGCCGCGTCGAAGCGCGAGAAGCGGAACCCCGTGGCGAAGGGCGAGGCGACGGCGTAGTCGCCGAACGCGCCGTCGAGCGCGCCCTCCGCCTGCGCGCGCGTCGTGTACTCGCCCGCCTCGGGGTAGGCGTCGAGCGCGCCGTCGCGCGGGCGGGCGAGGTTCTGGCCGAGGACGCCGTGCGCGCCCGCCGGCGGCCCGCTACGTCCTAAGAAAACGGTCAACCTCTTCTCTGAAAGAGTTGCTCCCCCATCGGGCCACTGCGACGCGCATGAGTCGCTCGTCTCCCACGGGGAGCGCTACGTGATCGCCCACCACGAGTTCGACGTCAACGGCGACGCGTCGATCGAGGTCGAGGGCCCCTTCGAAGGGCGGAGGATCCTGACCTTCGATATGGATCGCCGCGGCGTGCGCGCGGTGGCGCTCGTCCGGGCGAGCGCGCGGCCTTCCCACCCATCGTTGTGGTCGACACATGGCGGCCACGGCCACGGTGGCGAAGGGCAACCCGCGGTGGGAGGAGGAGGAGGAGGAGGAGCAGGGACGGGGCTTCGCCAACGCGTCGCCGTGCACGCTCTCGGCACGAACCGAGTCGTCGACATGACGCACCCAGCGGTCTGGAAGCCTCGGCTGCTGCTCGGCGGCGGCCTCGCCCGTCGAGGCCGTTGGGGGCCGTCCGCCGCCGGCATCTCGCCGACGGGCGACGCGATCCTCTGCGTCCACCGCACGCCCGGCAGCATCCTCGTCGAGGTGAACGAGCTCCTCCACGACGAGTCGTACGCCCCCGTCTCGGTGCAGGACGTGACCAACTGGCTGGCCATGGGTGGCGGCCCGTTCCATCCTTCGAGCTGGGGAGGAGGAGGAGGAGGAGGAGGAGGGGAGGGTGTGGTGGGAGGGGTGGGTGAGGGGGGCGGCGCCACCGGCATCGGCGCCTACGACCTCAACTTCGTGAAGCTCCCTTTCGCCGTCGAGTTCTCCTTCTGCGGGCGCTTCGCCACCGTCCACGACCAGCGCCCGCGCTTTGGCCTCTCGCAGGAGAACCACGCCTTCGTCGCCTTCGACCTGCTGCGCCGCGGGCGCACTGCCGGCGGAGGTAGGGGCAGCGGCGGCGTGCGCGCCTGTCCGATGGGCCCCATCGAGGACATCTCCCCGCGCACGCTGCAGTGGACCGAGCGCGGCATCTACGTACTCACCCGCCACGGAGCCGTGCTGCTGCGCATCGACTGACGGACGGGCGGGCGGGGGTGCCAGGGAGGGAGGGAGGAGGAAAGAACGTATAAATAAGAGAGAGAGAGAGAGAGAGAGAGAGAAAGAGAGAGATTGAGAGAGAAGGAGAGGATAAGAGGGAGGCATCCATTAATGCCATTAGAACTGTTACTTCACCTTCCTCGGTCCAACGCGGATCTGAACGCGCAGCTCTCCGCGGAGGTGCTGCGGCCCGCTCACGAGTTTCTGAAGTTCAGTCTCGAACGAGTTCCGAAGCACACACTTCGAGGTGCGTGGCACGACGAGCAGTCCGATGAGGCGCTGTGCGTGAGGACGCCCACCCCTCTGGCCCGAGCGCACTTGTGCGCTCTGCGATGGGCCTTACACCATCGGTTTCGTGCGGACGTTTCCAAGACGCACGCGCAGCTCAAATGCGACATTTTGGGAGGCGACGAGAGCCGCCTCAAGTCCAAGCCGCAGCGGCGCGGCGCGGTGCGGGGTGATAGCCGACAGCAAGCAAGACGACGCCGATGATCGCAGCCGCAGCCCCAGCCGCGCCCGTGCCCATTGCGGCGGATCCGTTCGACGAGTTTGTGGGTGCGAGCGGGGCGCGCCGCCTCGGCACGGGGGCGCACCAAGAGGGGGTGAAGGCGGTTCATATCGAAAACTCGTTCGGGCACGCGAACGGGCGGCTCACGGCGATGCGCGCGACGGTCGGCTCGACGCGCAGCCTCTACCAAGCCATCGACGGCGTCGTCGACGCGCACGCCTTCCGCGTCGCACTGCCCGCCTCGTACTTGGTCCAGGCACGAGACGAGGCGCTCGCGACGATGAACGCAGGCCTCGGTCGCAACCGCGTCGACCTCTACGTGGAGGACTGGCGCGCGGGCGGCGCTCTATCCGTCTCGTACAAGGTTGGGCCCATGCGCGTCGACGCGGTCGGCGCTGCGTGGCGGTGCTGCAATTTTGTAAGGCCGACAAAGGAAAGAAATGGGGGTGCGACGAGAAAGCCGTATGGAGTGCGCTGTTGCGCGAAGTCTGGCGGCGACGGCGTGGCGACGCCCAGATTCCGTCGAAGATCCTGAACGGCAACATTCCCGACATGCGCGCTGAGATCGAGAAGATTTGCGCCGGTGCAGACGTTAACGATGCTTTGAACGACGCAATCGTCGGAGCAAACCAGTTTCTGGACGAGGAGAAGCGGCTGCGTCGTGCGAGGTTGGCAATTGCCGCCGGCGCCAACGTCAACGGCTTGGAGAAAACTATGCCTCCACTTCTACTGGCCGTCAAACGGCGAAACGTCGCAATCGTAAAGCTGCTGATCGACAATGACGCCAACGTCAACACCCCATACGGATTATACAAACGCACCGCACTTTTCGACGCTGTTGCGAACGACGACGAAGCCATTGTGGAACTTCTGCTCCAATCGAAGGCCGAAATAGACCGGAAAGACATCAACGGGAAGACGCCGCTCCACCACGCCGCCGAAGCACTGAGTGCCAAGGCCGTAGACATGCTGATTAAATACAAAGCCAGTGTCGACGCGGTGTCGACCGACCTGGAAAGAACGCCGCTGCACCTTGCTGTCAGGACGTCGCCCACGAAGATAGACGAAGCCGACGCAAGTCGTCTTCGCATAGTGAACGCGTTGCTGGTGGCGAAAGCCAACGTAAATCAGCAAGACGAAGATTTGGTGACGCCGCTTCACCTCGCCGCTGGACAACTGCATTACAACGTTGTCAACCAGCTGCTTACTCACGACGTCAACGTCAACGCGAAGTCGAAAACATTCGGCAGCACGCCGCTTCACGACGCCGTGCGGAATGTTACCAAGGGCGACGACGCCAACGAACGTCGCTGTAACATTGTGGAAGCGTTGATCATCAATGGCGCGAATGTGACCGCAAAAACCGGCGATAGCGACGAGGGCGAGATGGCTTTAGAAATCGCTCGCAGGCTCCATCCTGACGACAACAGGTTGATGGATCTCCTAAAGGCGCCGACGACAAAACAACACAGAAAGTTTCCTTTTCTTTCTCCAGACCGCTTAGTAGCAGAAAAAAAGAAAGTGACTAAGCCAACGTAAGTGTTACTAGAGTGGCACTGAGGTGGTCTGAAATCTGCTCGCACAATCACCCTCGGCTCCGTTCATGGCGCGCGCACGCGCGGCGCGCGTCGTTTCCTTGTCGTTGGACGCGCACCGACGGGCGTCAAATGGCGCAGGCGACGCTGCGTGTGGCGTTGCGGCTTGTGACCAAACGAATCGTGGCAGAAAAGGAGAGAAGAGAGGGGGCACAGCGGCGCCGCGGCTGCGAGCGCAATCCAAAAACAAAAAAAAATGAACGAATGGTCCGCGCGTTTCCCGAGGTGGAGACACAAGCACGACGCCAAACCCGACGACGACACGCCGGAGGGCGCTCTAACAAACCACCGTTTGATCTGTCAAATTCTCGAGCTGCACATCGAGACCGTTCCGCTCGCGAACGACGCGCTGCGCGCGTTGCCGCCGCTCAGCGGCGAGGAGGTCCTCGACGTCAACGTCGCGTTCTACCGGTACGAGATGTTTAGCAAGTCTCCACCCGCGACCCTCGCGATCGACTGCACGGTCGAGTATAGAGACCGCGAGCTCCGAGACGCTTTCGACTGTGACTCCGCCAAGGTTCGCTGCCACCGGGCGGCCTTCTCGCTGGACTACCACACTGACGGCGTGGCTCGCATGCTGAACGAGTACGATTCGTTGGTCGACTCCATGCGCGCCTACTCCAGCGACGCCCTCACGATCGAGCCGCTTCCACGCGACTGGTGCACCGACGCAAAACAGCTCTGCGGCGACAGACGGAAAAACGTGGAAAAGTGGCGCAGCCCAAAGAAAGTCTTTCCGTACAATGACGGGGCGCACGCGCGAACCGGCCGGCGTCTGGGGTGCTTCGACCTGGCGCCAAAGAGCGCGATTACGGACGCCCCCATGGAATCGATGCTCGAGGCACGTCACCGTCTGGTCGCAACGCTCTGCTGGTTTCGACGGCACCAACGCGGGCTGCTGCCGGGAATGATCGCGGCGATGCGCCAACGCGCGCTCCGGTCAGCCCAGCTGTACCAGGCCACTGAACGCATGATCGACGCGGCGCGCATCGTCTGCAACGAACGCCAACGCGCCCCCGATGTGCTGACGGCGCTGGTGAACGGCAGCGCCGGAGACGAACTCGGGCAGGCGCTCTGGCCGTACCTGCCCCCCGAGATGGGCTGTCCCGTCATGGCCTCCTGCCAAACCCTGTACCAATGGGGCGAACGCTTCCAACGCTGCCTGAGCCTCCGCATCGAGGAAGACGCGAAGAAGGCCGTGCCGCACCGGGTGGAGAGCGACGGTTCGTTCACGATGCTCAAGAACCGGCGCATCCTGCTGCAACCGGTGCTTGAGCACCGGTTTCTGATGCACCAGTTCTTCCCGCCCACGCACGACCCGCCGTTCCTGCTCGAGCAGCACACGCATTCGCACCCCACGCACGGCAGCGCAATCGACGTCAACCGCAGCACCGTGCGCGCGTTCCTCGTCTTTGACGACGCGCAGCGCACAGAGGTGCCATTCTGTGACCAACCGCCCTTGCGCCGGTTGGACGGCAAGGGGTTTCAAATCGGACAAAACCGCGACCAAACTTATGCCCACTTTCCCAAAGGCAAGCTGCCGCTGATCGTCGTTGCAGTGAATTGCCTGTCCAAGGACTTTGGGAAGCAAACCGACACGCGTTTTCGCATCGTCATCGAAGTCTCTTTGGTCACCAAAGATGCGCCCACCGACTTGGTCAGCGAGGTGATGCACGCGACCGAAACGCCGCCGTTTCGAGTCGTCTCGCGGCTCGAGTCGGACAAAGCGGCGGCCGCGAGCAAAGCGCGGCAAGCCAACCGCAGGATCGCCGACGCGTACCACCTGAAGCTGATCCGGGACCACCAGCCCGCCACCTCCACCGACGCGGCCCATCCAGACGACGACAACGACGCCTACGACAACTTTGTGGGGGCGGGCGTTTTGGTGGATCTCCTTTGGGACAACGACGGCGTCTCAGACTCGGACTCGGACCACGAATGAAACGCGACGCACGCACACACACAGGTCTCTCCTTTTTCACGAAAAGAAAAAAAGCACCGTTTCACACACTCACATGCACGCGGGTCGTCGAGGTGTTGTGCGTGGTGTTTTTTTTTAGCGTTTGCTGAGGCCCTTCTTGATCCAATAAAAAAAAAAAGTCGTCAAAAGGCGGCGTTGACCACGTTCTTTGGCCTCGGCGGCGCCAGCGACGTTTCGGGCATCGGCTGCGGCAAATCGCGACTTGCGGGTTGTGACCCCCGTCGAAACACGGAGGCGAAGAAGGAAAAAAACAAGAAGAAAGCCCCGGCGCTTCCCTTCCTTCACCTCGCGCGCAGCCAATGGCAAGTGCGCACGCCGGCAGCCACCCGTCAGTCCCCTTTGACCCAGTCGTCGGCGTCCTCGTGCAGTACCTGCACGATCTGATCGAAGAAAACAAGTACGATGGCAAGTACGAACGCATCCGCCTCGCCGTGTTCTGGGCGCTGCGGCACGCGCCGTTGCTCTGCCGCGAAGCGCGTGCCCAGTGCTTCCAATACCCAAACCGTCCCTGGCTGGTCACGTTTGAGATCCACAATCCAAGGTCTTACGTTCAAAAGGTCTACGCCGACGAATACCTCACATACGTGCACCCGGCCGTCACGGTTGAAGGCGATGAGTCGGACGTATACCGGCCCCCGTGTCATCCGGACCAACACGAACCAATCGAGACCAAAAGGCTCAAGAAACGGTGGTTGTATAGTGATTCAACGCAACGTCTAAGAATGGGACAAAGTGCCATGGGCGGAGACTACGTGATCGTGGAAGATGCAAGGACGTACATAGAGGCGTCCCTAAACGTGCTGAACGACCGCATCTTGTTCGTCAACCGCATCACCTCCTACGACCAAGACGAAAAGGAGGTCCACGAGAACTCGAGAATTCGCGATCCGTGGCTGTACAAAACGAGCCTCGACCTCTGCACCGTTCCGCTTCCCGAAGCGGTGGTCTGCTTCGTCGCATTCCTCCGTTTTCAGCACATCTTCATCCGCAACCACGGGCACTCTCGTTTTATCGGTGCCATCACAACCCGGTGCGATCTCCACGGGTGCAACCGACCCATCAAACCCGAACGCGTGCCGTACGAGTCGGGGCATCTGAACCACCGCGACGGTGTACCGTCAAGGGGCATCAACGGCCATCTGCTGCCGTCCGGCATGAGAAATGCTTCCTACTGGAGATCGCTGCGCCTTCAGGCAATTCAAACCATAGAGCCAGAATCAGTCGCAACCATGGTCTCTGAAGCCGAGAAGGATGAACTCATGAAGTCGCGAGACGACTCTTGGATGCGGCCGTACGCGCACGCGGCCTGCTACAGCTTTTGCTCCAGCAGCTGTCGCAAGGAATTCCACTGCCGCTTCCAAGACCAGCTCCTCTGCATTCCGTGTGCGGAGCTCGAGCCTGTCGTCTCAAACAGGGATGCGACAGACCCACGAAGCCTCCTCGCGCGTCAGTTCGAGGCCAGCCTCGTGCGAAACAAACGCGTGCTTTGCCGCATGGCGGAGATGGCGTCGCGCAGCGCGATTCGCGACGAGTTCAACGTTTACAGAGACAGGGAGATACAGACCACCGTTGACATGCTCAACGTCGACACCGCGATCATTTTTGCCGCCAGCATCGTGCGCGAGCTTCCAGCGAGCCAGCGCAGAAACGTGTGGCTGCCGACAACTCAAAACTGGCGAGCTGTGGAGCGCGTCAAACACTCCATTGCGGACCAAGTCCGGCACCTGTACAATGTGCACCAAACCCCAGCCGCACTCGTTACGGATGCGAATGCGCTTCCCAGATGGATGCACGAGGTGGGTGTCAAGGCCCTCTCCATCTTCTCGTAACCGCCCGCGTGTGCGTGTGCGTGTGTGCGTTTCTTGCAAGTTGTGTTTGTGCGTCGTAAAATATCGAGTTTGAGAGTTTTTTTTGTGCAGGTTCACATACGTGCAAAACGCATTGTGTGTGCGTGCGTGTGGTTGGTGTGTGCGAGAGCGAGAATGCCGCTTCCCAATTTTGAGCGGCTGTCGCTGCGCACGAACTGCCTGGGGGGCGCCTGAAGAGCTCGTGGACCAGCGCATGGATGGATGGACTGTGGCGTCACACCTTAAAACGCGTAATATCGGATTTTGAAAAGAGAAAAATAGTTTCGCGTCTGACTGCGGTGGGTCGCCCCTAGGCAATAGAAATAGACGTATTTGTTCCACCCGTTGTTCTGCTTTGCACGTTTTACCAGCTCGTCCGCCACAACGTCCGCCGCAACGTCCGCCGCAAAAGGATTTACATAGAATTTGTCGTACATGAGGTTCGTAACCAAAGTCGCCTTCTTCGCGAGGTTATCGATATCCTCCCTGCTGTACCACAGTTCTTCAAGCTCTAAGTCGAGAATATTTTGCATCTGGTGCAACTTATTGTGTGGAATGTCTGCTAGGTGTTCAAGCTTGTCGTCGGCTGTATCTGTCAGCCGGACGAGTGTTTCTCTGGGAGCGCGTTTGTGATCAGTTTCTCTCTTGAGTATTGCGACCATTTCCTCGACCGTACTTTCAATTGTGCGTTTTTTCTCGTCAGGTCCGAAGAGACCGCTCGTCGACACGATACGGTGCAGACCAAGCCCCGCCAAACTCGGCAAATGGGTCATGTATACGGGTTCCGTGTACTTCAATGCAACCCACTGCCCCCCCCCCTACATTCACTCTCATTCAGAACGCTCCTTTTTCTCTGGTTATCGTTGTGTGCATACGCACGTTCGTACTTAAAAGGGGGGCAGGGCGCTGCGGCCCGCTGGAACAGGCTGGGGCGTGGAGACGCGTATTTCTTCTAGAGTGTCACTAGAGTGCACTAGAGTGGCATAGAGTGCACACGATAAAGCGAGCACTTCTCCAGACCACTTTAGTAGAAGAAAAGAAAGTGGCTAAGCCAACTTAAGTACTACTAAAGTGGTGCTAGAGTGGGGGGGGC
>Ga0315315_10006143_pt1 | contig 11089 bp, 9 predicted proteins | sample M140m3416metaG_FD_203699 | JGI IMG/M metagenome (GOLD analysis project Ga0315315, IMG submission 203699) | Ammonia-oxidizing marine archaeal communities from Monterey Bay, California, United States - M1 40m 3416 | ecosystem: Environmental > Aquatic > Marine > Intertidal zone | place: USA... | reverse complement strand
CTGCTGAAAGAGTTAGAATCGCAGGGGCCTTACTAGGATTTTCTGCCTCAGACCGCATTCTCCTGAAGAAAATTGCAGCTGCGTCGCACCGTTCTTTGACAAAAATGGGAGGGTCATTGTATGAACCTGGGACGCCTCCGCCTAGAACGAGGATAGCGTCGACTGTCGGGATGAGAGGAAATGCTGTCGAAGAGAGATTAACTTTCCCGACAGCAGAAATGCTGCCTGGCTCCACCGCAGTCATGCTAGTTTTGGCGAGTCTTGCACTGGATTCTACGGTTGTCAGAGATTAAGCTTCGACTCGTGGTCTCGAGGTTCAATAGTTCACATAATCTATTCTCACAAATAAATTGACATAAGAAAAGGCATTTTTGTTTGATTTACACTGAGGAGACTAAAAAAGGTTGTTAACATATTTAACTAGCTACGAGCTAACTAGAGTGCGATCATACATTATTTGTGTAATGTAAGAGCTCGTACATCCATGAGACGAATACCAGGCGCCAGCCCGCCGGCCAATGCCCGACGTCCCACGTCCCAACTCCGAACTCCCAACCTGACTTTTCCTGCCATCCGGCAGCCTCTGTCGTCCCTTCTGCCAGCAATGAATGGGGCCGAAGAAGCAGGGAGTCCTCGAATACCTGACTCTTCGCAAAAGTCACGTTCGATGTCACTAACTCCCCCTGCACCTTCGGTGTCGGAAAAAAAAGGGCCCGGAACTGAGGTGATGACAACATGTAGAGCTCAGAATGTTGATGATATCATCGAATTGCTTGACAGCGATGATGATAGTAATGATGTTGAGGAAAGGGGGGGCGGAATTCAGCCAGTTGGTACTGCTGCCTCGTCTCAGCCAACGCTTCCTTCGCAAAATGCGGCAGCCCTACAACACCGGGCTTTGAACATTCCGGGTTCAATGTCGACGACGGCTGTGGCGATTGACCTGCGAGAAAAACAAAGAATAGCAGCGGCCGCATTTCAGGCGAGGGTCCAACTTCAACAGCAGCAAGTTCAGGCTGCAAGTGCAGGTATAGCTCAAAACACCGCTTGGGAAAAATATACTTGGGACGAAGTGAAATCGAGTGGACCTATTAATTTTGAAATTCCTGAGGAGCACATACCAACGTGGTCCCAGCCAATTCCGGTTCCTCCGCCGACACCTCAGGTTGCCGTGCAATCGAATTCCAAACAAAGGCCTCGCGCCTTTAAGCTGAGTCTCATTTCATGTTCCGAGTTCACCATTACGGCCATTCCGCACCCTCAAAACTGGGATTATTCTGGAGAATCAGTAAATCTCCGTGGGTTAAGGATACATATTAAGAAGATTGCTCGGGAAGAAGGAGAAGGTGCAAAATTTGAGAGGGGGGAGGGAGGTGGCCGTTGGTGTATTCCTCTTGGAGCGTACCAAAATATCCTGTCGTTCCTCATCAACTCCGATCCTAGGACGTACGTAGACGGCATCACTGAAGACCAGCTGAAAATTGCTACATTGGGAAAGGAGCGATTGTCCAGACGATATCCATCGAAAGATGATTTGGTTAAACGGGGTGTTCCAGCGGGCATAGCAAGTGCTTTGGCTCCGTATCAAAGAGGTGGGGTCGACTTCGTTGTAGACAAGAACCGAAATGGACGTGCTCTAATTGCAGACGAAATGGGGCTTGGCAAGACCATTCAATCTATTGCGGCAATGGCTGTCTATGAAAGGGAATGGCCCCTCGTCGTTTTCTGTCCTTCATCGGCACGGTATCATTGGGAGGCAGAGTTACGTCACTGGCTTGGGGAAGAAAGTCCAGTAAACAATGCAAATGAACCTTATGATAACGAAAGCATGTCCTCGTCGATAGCTTCAGAAAACACGGGCGATACTAAAAGAGATGAAGATGGTGTTATTTCTAGTTCGGGGAGGCTAATATCTCAGAGTCCATCGAAGGATGTACCAAAGCCTATGATGAATTTTCTTCGCGGAAGAGATATCAATGTTTTGACATCCTCGAAGGATCGAATTCTCGAGCATCACACACGGATTGTTGTCTGCTCGTATGGCCTTGCTCCTATCTTGATTAATGGTGGTATAGTCACACCTGGAATGTTCCAGTGTGCAATAGTAGACGAATCTCATATGCTGAAGAACAAGAATACCAAGAGAACTCAATCGATTTTACCCATAATTGCAGCAGCCAGACGTTGTATCCTTCTATCTGGAACGCCCGCACTTGCTCGACCGGTGGAGCTTTGGCCACAGCTCAGTGTCCTTGGGCGTCATAAAGGTTGGTGGATCGACGAGGCGGATTACGTAAATAAATATGTAAGGAAAGACGGTGAGACAGCCGCGGGGGATGAAAGTTCACTTGCAGAGCTTCATACGCTTCTCACATCAACTGTAATGATCCGGAGGATGAAAGCCGATATGCTCAAGAATCTACCAAGTAAAGAGAGGCAGAGTGCGACGGTCCGTGTAAGGGACGAGGGACTTAAAATTGAATTCGTCAGACTTATGGATCTTCTCCGCAAGGGAAAAGGTACGCTCGGTAAATTGGCGAGATCACAAAAAGGAGATTCGGATGTGAATCAGCGAAAGAATGGAGGAGGGGAGGGACATGGTGAATTTACCGGTGACATTGCAAGCTCAGATCGGATATCTCGAAAGTCTGAAAATACTATTCTGCTCGAGACGGCGCGAGCGGCTCTGCAACAAGAGTCGCGCTCACGGATGCAGTCGCGTATCCTTCAGTACCGTCAGGACAATTTAGTGCCAGGTACCACTATCAACCCAGACATGCGTGATCGTGCTTTGCAGACTTTTGTTCGCCAGGCTAGCATCCAGTTTGAGCGACAACTAGCCGCCGATCTCTCGTCGTTGGTACCTGGAGGATCATACAACGGTCTTAAAATCATAGAGCATGATGAGGAGTCATCGAAAAAGAATGTACTGAATATGCTCTATACTCTGACTGGAACGGCTAAGGTTCCTGTGTTGGTAGAAATGCTGCTAAAATGGCTCAGTGATCCATCAAAGGGCAAACTCTGTATTTTTGCGCACCACCTTGATATTCTTAATGCTCTTTCGGATGGTGCAGGCCTGAGCAACTCAGCCTCGAGCACAACAAAATTCATTCGGATAGATGGATCAACTTCTCCAAAGGCGCGTCAAGAGGAAATGAGGCGATTTCAGACAGACCCAACGGTTCGCATCGCCATTCTTGGTATTACGGCAGCTGGAGTGGCCGTAACTCTCACGGCGGCGTCAACGGTGTGGTTTGCAGAATTATTTTGGACGTGAGTTTCCTGAATCAATCATTTCTTTGTGCTGTCCAGTTCTAATTCCAATTACTCATGTCAGCTTTTGGTTTGTTCCTTCGAATCCTTATCATACTTTTACAGTCCGGCTATCATGATACAAGCAGAAGATCGCTGTCATAGAATAGGACAACAGGCGAGGGTACGATGTTTGTATCTTATAGCCAAAGGCACTCTAGACGAGGTACTCTGGAAGCTACTTGAACAGAAATTCCGCGATCTTGGAGAATTTGTGGAGGGAAAAGAAAATCTTGACATTGTAGTCCATCGTAGATTCGATTGCGGTTTGGATGCTATCCAGAGCGGCGAAGGAGATCACGACACTGATGAGGATGATGACCACCAGTCTAGCTCTGTCAAGAATGCAAAGCGGCGAAGGGCCGAATGTTTCGGGGACCTTGCAGAGGAGGCAGACATTCAGCATGATATTGAAGAACTAGCGAGGGAGGAAGCTGTAATGCTTATGGATGGTCTTGATAGAGATGGTGGGGAAGAAGATGCTTCCGGTGTTGCCTCATCCTCTGGCACCAATACTGAAACGTCCAGATGTGGAAAAAAGAACGAATCTTCCACGATCTGCCTTCTTGACGACGATGACGAGGAAATGGACAATAAAAATAAAGGCGTGGACAAGAAGACGGAGCAGCCAATATATATCACCGATGCAATCGAAACATTCATCAAGGAAAATTCCATGCACTATCATTTTGAAAGTCGTTCACGATTGAAGAGCTTGCGCACATACAACGTCTGTTTTGGGGGGAGAGCTTACGGAATGAAACTTTCTCCTTTTGACGGCCATATCATTGTCGTAGAGAACTGTCCTGCTCGATTGAGAGAACTTGGTGACGGAACAAAGCCGGGGATTGGATCTATAGTGCTGAAAATCAACGGCGTCTACTTGCGCTATGGTGTGTCGTTTCATGAGGTAAAGAACTATTTGGTCCAGCTAATGCATCAGTCTCGCATTCATGGCAACCCTGTCGAAATTTTGTTCGGGGAAGACGATGACTTTTGCAAATTCATTCGTGAGGTATATCTTCCCAAAGACACGGAGCGAAAGAAACAAGATGCTCTTCAGAGATCAGTTAATAATCCTGATCGACAGGGTGTTCCAACTACTAGAAGCGCAGATTCGGTCGCTGCGACTGGAGTTATCGAGATAGATTGACATGTACGAGCTCGTAAGTCACTTCATCACGATGTATGCTACTCGTAATTAAATCAAATAGTACATAATATTATGCGCGTGAGCCCTGTACCACTGCGTATATTCCTCATGAATTAGATTTCACGCAATAAAATAATTGATAATTGAGCGTCTGTTAATTTTTAATCGACGCAAGATAAAAATTGAATATCTTATAATGTAGAATCGCAGCTACAACCCCAGGCATCTGCGATCTATTGTTAACCCCTTTAAATATCCCCATTGCTTCCCGTTTCCTACCCTCAAAGGAACTGCCAATCACCGATAGAGATATTGGTCCACCATAAGGTCAGGATTAGGGCTCGAGCTACTGTATGAGCCCATTTGCTCGTTCCCCGATGCACAAGCTGCATTTGCCCAGTGGGACGACGAGGGTGTTGGAGGAAAAGACAAAATGTCCCCCATAGCATTCCCTGTCGGTTTCGGGCTGAACGAGAAAGAAGCGCCCTTTCCTTGCATGCCTACAGCAGAAGGGCCACCATTGGGCGTCGTGGGGTGCATTGCAAATCCGCCTTGTGGTGAGTGGATTGGAGCATTGTATAGCTCGGAATCATTGTAGTCCATCACTCCCCCGTAGGCATTGTGTGCATGGGGCGTAGTAGGATCGGTTCCAGGAAAAAAAGGATACGGCTCAGAAATTCCCATTTCAGGTGGCGTCGGGCTTCGCCGAATTTGTTTCGCATTACTGTCGCCATCGACATTTGCCTCATCCATCCCTTTTCGCTTCTCGCCTATGCTGACATTCATGGATTGGTCAGTGCGCGGAGGAGATCCAAATCCATGTGCGCCGGGCGGACCTTGGGGGTATCCCGGGTACGCTGGTGAACGCTGCTGCTGGTAGCCATAGTGCTGGTAAAGTTGGGGGTCGGCAGGATGAGATAGAGTTGGGTACGGCCTCCGCTGCAGCGTGGGAGGCGGCAGCGGGGCTTTGTCGTCCACTTTTGGTTTTTGCCCTCGATATTTCTGCTGAGATTTGCTCGGCTGCAATGATGGCCGTGCCTGCTGCATAGGAATCGCATCCGGAATAGATTCGCCTTTATGTCCTGTGTGTGCGGAGGTGTGGTTGTCTGGTGCACCGACTTGCTCTCGATTGCCTGTCTGACTGCTGCCACCATTGGCACCTCTTCCAGCCGTGTACTGAACAAGATAGACATTAATTGGCTCGGCGGAAACTTCGGCGCTTTGAAGGTAGATCTGATACCTTCGTCGGCCTGGGCTCATCCCCTGGTCCGGATCGGGGACTTCTAGCGTGGTTCCACTGGGGGCTTTTATTGCGATAACCGTATCATTGATATAGTCCTGGAGAGATGTGATTTCATCCTTCTGCACGTACAGATATTGCTGGCTTGCGATTTTCCCCGTTTCTTCCCTGCGGGTACCTGTGGCATATTCCCTCGACATGGTTGTCGCTGCATCGATGAGATGGTCGAGATAACGTTCGTGGTCCGACAGAGACATCATCTCCCGACGAAGAGCTGCAGCCGCAGGCCCCGATGCACTGCTGCTGGTGCGCGCAATCTTGGGAGGGCTCCCGATTGCTGTCTCGTTGCTGTCGCCATCCGGAGCAACGCTGAGTCCACTACTGGTCCGATCTGACTTCCAGCAGACCTGATTCTTGTTTCTTTTCTCAATCAGTCCGATGCCTTCGAGGACATTCGTTATGTCGTAGATGCGCCTCTTCTGTACCTGGAGGGCAGACGCAGCGGCGTTCAGATCGAGAAGACCCTCTTTGTCCCCACCGCCATCTTTCGAAGCAGCATCGGTCAAAAGCTGCACGAATCTTCGCGTAAGGATGCCGAGAGAGGAATCATAGCGGGACCGATCGCCGGGAGAAACTTGGATACCGCCCGACGGCGAGGACATCCGCGAAATGGAGCCGCCCGCAACAGGAGTCTCCGCCGGCCTATTTGCTCCAGAACGGCCCGTCTTAGCGGCAGCGGGTGAAGAAAAAACCTGGGCGAGTCCCACTGGCGCTATTTTGGGTTCTGCATTCGTTTCGAAGCGGTCGGGAGTAGGAATGTAAGTGTCATCAAGTTCGGAATCGATCGACGAAAGCAGGGAAAGAACCGTTTGCGGGGGGGAAGAAGAGACGTTTGACGAAGTAAATGAATGGACGGAAGGTAAAGAGAGGAGATTTTCAATGCCATCAAAAATATTGGCGAACATCAGGGGCGACGATGGTGAGGAAGCATGATCATTAAGTTCCGTGGCGGAAGAAATCGCGGCGTTGATCGGAGTGGAGCATAACGAAGGTGAAAAGGACGAACGCGATTGAGGCGAGGGAGAAAGACAATGATGGGCATCATCAGTTTCGTGGTGGCGAAAGGACAGGGAGAGGGACCGGATGAATTTAGAGTTGATATAGTGCGCGTTGGGGGTAAGCATGAAACATTTCATCGATCGGAGATTAGTGGGCGATTGTGTTTGGTACGACAACGAGCCAAAGTCGAGACGACGTTGTTTAGGCATTTCACGACGGAGATTGATGGACAACCGGCGTGAGGGCAATTCATGGCCAGGAGACATTGCAGGTAGAACGATGAAAAGTACAGGGAAGAGCAGGAGTTTTAAGGAATTGTGGTGAGCAAGAGCAGGGGCACGGGGTGGCCAGAAAGAATAGGGAAGCGATGTTGTGGTCCACCCCGAAATGTCGTTGACCGTCATTGATCGTCAAATAGAACCCAACGGACAGCGCTGCGCGCTCTCCCAACCACGTGTCCTCTAGAAACCTTACGTCGCATGGTTGTTTCATTCACGTGGGAATGCTGCCAAGATAGAGACGAGGCACATCCATCGTTGCGTGAAGAATGAGACCCCCTCCAGAAAATGTTGCCGAGACACGGAAAGGGTCCGCACTGGCGCTGCTCAAAATAACTACTGCGCTGTAGATAAATGTATGCATACCGAATAAACCAGGTTGCGACACACAATATTTTTTGATATTGCTTTGCGCAACGGAATTTCGAACATTCGAAATCTTCATTGCTTATTCCGTGGATAAATTGAAAATTGATACAAGGTATGTACGTCTATGAAGACATGTATATACCACCTCCAAAGCGCAACCCGGAAAAGTACAAATTTAACGCCAGCGCGAACTTACCGTCCCGAGGTCCTGAGCCGTATCCCCCTGAACCGTAGGGAGCGTACGGAGACCGGTCCATCCTGGCGGACCTCCTGCCGCTAGGAGAATCGGGGGTGACGGCGGGCCCCTCGAATCGGTGCTGCTGGTGGTGCCGCTCCCGCTCGTCCTCGTGGACTGTACCAGCGGACGACCCGACGGAGCCGCGCCCCCGCTTCTCGTAGAAATCCTGAGGCTGCGCCGTGCCCGGCATCCCGTCCGTTGCCGAGCGGTACGCCTGGGCCTGGGACCGCGGTCGCGACGGATCCTTTGGCTGGGACCTGTTCATCTCCACCGATGACGCTGCTGGGAGGGTACAGATACAGCTGGTCCCCTTTCTTCTGTGTCGGTGTCGGAGAGGAATGAGCTTATGTATTTACTCTAGTAGTATGTGTACATGTGTATGTTGGTGTTATGTGAGTAGAGCCGTGGTCAATTCCCCCGTACCAATGCATCACAGAGACAGAGCCAGCAGTTTCCCAAATTTTGGGGAAAATTTCCTATCTTCAGTGTGCCACTGCATTGGCTTGTCAAGGTAGGTTGTAACCTAACCCGTAGAATAATTTCTTTAACGCTCGGGGCGCGGGAGGATGACCTAGCCCTATCAAGAAGCGGACCTCCACGGAAAAAAGTAAAAATTGAAGTCCACCACACCAGACAATATACATAACATTTCGGCAGCACCATTCGGCCTCTCGCGGTCGATTGAATGGTAGCTGTTGGCGATGGAGATCAGGGCGGGGAGCGAGGACGCACGCCGGATCCTAGCGGCCGCGGCGGAGGGGGACGTGAGGGTCCTGCGTGACTCGTCCCCCGCCCCCCTGAGTGAGGCGCGGTGCAGCAGCGGCTGCACGGCGCTCCACTGGGCCAGCGGGAGCGATCGGCTGGGGGCCATCGACTTTCTCGTCGGGTCCGGTGCACTCTCGGTAGACGTCGCCGCGACGCGCAAGGCCAGGGGCAGGACACCGCTGCACTACGCCTGTCGCAACGGGTGCCTGGAGGCGGCGAAGCGCCTGGTGCAGCTCGGGGCCGACCCGGACTCCAGGGCCAAGCATGACGTGTCTCCGTTCCAGCTCGCCGTGTGGCAGAACCACCTGGCGGTGGCCAGGTGGCTCGTGGAGGAGCATGGCGTCGACGCCGCACAAGCCAACGCGTTCGACTGCTGCGCTGTACATTGGCTTGGCATATGCCCCCTCGGGAGAGTCGCCAAGGGCGGCGACGGGAGCGAGCTGGTGGAGACTGCGAGATGGTTGGCGGCGCAGCCGAATGTGGATTTTACGAAGCGACAGAGGCAGGGGCACACGGCGCTCCACAAGGCCGCTTGGGGGGGACATGTCGCCCTTTTGAGGTATCTCAGGGACGATCATGGTTTGTGGGATGACACCCCGGACCATGCCGGGAACTTTGCTGCGGACCTGGCGAGGATGGCGAACACTGACAGGCATGCCCGGGCTGCAACGTTTCTTCGGGAAGAGTGCAGCAGCGCCAGAGCGCACTCGTGCGCCGTGCTGGACGTTGCGGTAACAGCCACTCGCGACGATATACGGAGGGCCTACTTGGCGAAGGCCCGCCTGGTCCACCCCGATCGCAATCAAAGGACCGAAGGATGCGCAAGCGACTCTCCCTCTGCCAGCGACCGGCCCTGCGATTTCCAAACGCTCCAGAGGGCTTACCAGCACCTGACCCTCGAGAATGGTGTTGGAACTCAGTGCAATCCCGCGCACTCGATCAAGCTCATGCTCAAGCTAAACGAAGCCCAGAAGCCGAAGGAACCGGACGGCATGACCGAGGACGGCCTGTTTTCTGCCCGCCTTGTTGCGGTCCTGCTCGAGTACGGGGACAAAGGCATCGAGCTCTGCAACATCAGGAAGAAATGGAAGCAGGTCTGGCCCGACGTGCCCTTCCCGCAGGTTGACGGGGATATCGATCGGCGTCGAAGGAGGAAGGGTGCCCTTGCGGAGTACCTTTCGCGCACCGCTGGGCACATCGTTGACCTGGTCGAGCCTCGCCAAGGGACGGGCTCCATCATTGTCGTTCCGAAGCACTGTACTCGGGCCAAGGTCGAGATGGCGGCAAGGAAGAACGAACTGGTGGCAGAGCAGGGGGGCGCGGCCAGTCCCTCGGGAATGGTATAGTCCGGAACCGTAGTACAACTGCAACCGCAACTACTACTAGTAGTATTAATGAATTTAGATACACCCCACTCCCACCGGGGAAAGAGGGGAAAGCTACGACATGGCGGCCTTCTTCTCCTCCTGAAACTCGTAGTGCATGTCGTTGACGTCGATGGCATGGACGACCTTCCAACCGTCCTTGGTGACGTGGTACAGATTGTTGATGCCTCCGGAGTAGGCATCGCGGTGGGTGGCGTGGTAGATTGCGCGCCTGCCCAGGTCGATGGCCTCGTCGACGGTGAGGTCGGGACGGTAGTATGTGTCCAGGACTCCGTAGGCGTAGGTGGAGCCTGATCCCACGGAGAAGTACGTGCCCTTGAGCCTGGTGCCGTCGTCGTCGACATAGTACAGCTGGGGGCCGGTCTCGTCCCACCCGGTCACCATAGTCCCCATGGACAGGCCGTACCCCTTGTACGAGTTCATGGTGTTGGCGAGGAGCTTAGAGGCCGCCGCGACCGTGATGCGCTTCCGGTTGCGGAGCTCGTACATGCGGCACTGCATGCCCAGGTTGCGCTCCCAGAAGGAGCAGTCGGCGGCTCCCCCCGCCATGGTCCCCAGGAGGAAGGGGTTGATCTCGATGATCTTCTTGACGGTCTGGGAGGCGATGTAGGCGCCCATGGTCGAGCGGGAGTCTACGCTGACGATGATGCCCTCGTTGAACTTGAAGGCGAGGGTGGTCGTTCCCTTGGCAAACTTAACCGCCTGGCCCGCGTCCTTGTTCCCGGAGGCCGAGGCGAAGGTGTCGCGGCAGAATTGGGCGGGCTGGGCGGATTATGAGGGGGTGGGGAATAAGGGGAGTTGAGGGGAGTTGGGGGGGGGGGGGTGAGCGCTACAATGACGGCAGCGACGGCGACGAATGGAAAGAGAAAAGCGCAGGGCAGGCAGGATCCAACCGCCCCTAGTTGCGAGGGGCGACCTCTGCCCCGATGACACCTAGCGAAACCAACTCACGTCCGGCACGTTGGGCACGTCGAAGGCCCCGGGCATCCCCATTCCGAGGGTCGGGGGACACCTGGCCCCGGTGGGGTTCTGGCTCCCTCGCTGCTCGGCCCTCCGGCTGCCGATGTCGAGGAGGTCGTCCCCGATGGTCGCTTGCATGCCCCCGATCATGGTTGGTATGAGGCGGGTGCTGGGTATGCGGTTGAGGTGAGGTGGATTGAGGGTTGGGTCGGGAATATGTCGGGGACGTGATGGGGGAGAGAGGCCGGCCGCCGCGAAGCGCTAAGATGGCCATGGAGGATTGATTTTAAAAGCCGGGTTCTCAAGACGCCGGGTGCTTTTGTATAG
>Ga0315315_10006142_pt1 | contig 11091 bp, 6 predicted proteins | sample M140m3416metaG_FD_203699 | JGI IMG/M metagenome (GOLD analysis project Ga0315315, IMG submission 203699) | Ammonia-oxidizing marine archaeal communities from Monterey Bay, California, United States - M1 40m 3416 | ecosystem: Environmental > Aquatic > Marine > Intertidal zone | place: USA... | reverse complement strand
AACGCGGAAGGCGTAGCCGTCCCTGCCGTGCTCTCGATGTTGCCCAGCCAGATTTCAGCACTGAATCCGCTGATGGTCATGGCTCTGATTCCGTTCAACACATTCTTCCTCTACCCGTTCATAACGAAACGGGGGTGGGAAATGACACCGCTGCGTCGAATGACGATTGGCATGATTATGGCCAGTCTTGCGTTTGTCGTGGTGGCTATGATTCAAGTTCAAATTAATGCCGGAGAAGGGCTCAAAGAGTTCAATACCGTTCACGTGCTGTGGCAATTCTTCCCTTACCTGATCATGACGCAGGCCGAGGTCATGGTCTCGATCACGGGTCTTGAGTTTGCGTACACGCAGGCACCGACTCGGATGAAGTCAACGATCATGGGGTTCTGGCTACTGAGCGTTTCGCTGGGCAACAAACTGACTGCCGTCGTCACCAAACTTCCAGACATGGATCTGCTGACCTCATTCTGGGCATTTGCCGGACTGATGGCTGTCGCTGCTGTACTCTTTGGGATTCGGGCGGCCTTTTACAAGTACCGGTATTACACGCAGTAATGGGCAGCGCAGACTGCAGAGTGGGCATCGCCCACCTGAGGAACAAAATCAGGTCGGCAGTGCCCACCCTGCCGATGCGTTGCGTGCTCCCGTGGAGGGTGCGATGACGATCGACGTTTATGAGTCGACTAGTTTCGAATCGTTGTGGCATGAGTTCGAACGCTCGATCGCTGCGCCGATGTCGTCACCACTGGCGACGGAAACGATCGTTGTTCCTGAGCGAGGCTGGGAAAGCTGGTTCAGTCGACGGCTTGCTAACCAACGCGGATGCTGGGCGCAGTTTCGGTTTCTGCTGCCGGGGCAGTGGATTTCAGAAACGCTCGAGAATTGCCTGGAAGCTGACCAGGCTCCTGATCGTGAGCAGGATGCACTGACCTGGATCATTGCGAGCCTGCTGCCGGACTTACTTAATGATGAGGCGTTTGGTGCCGTCCGTAGTTACCTGTTCCAGCCCGATGGCGACACTGATCCGCAGCGATTGATTGATCTCAGTCGGTGCATTTCCGAACTTTTTGACCGATACCTGTTGCACCGACCGGAACTGATCGCTGCATGGAATCAAGGTGTCGATTGGCCTGATTGTGGAATTCCCGTTCCGTCACCTGCTGCGTGGCAGAGGCGACTCTGGCAGGCGATCACTCAGGATGAGCACCGGAAGTTTCGATCCGTTTTCGCGATGGCCGAAGATCTGAATAGTACAATTCGCCCCGGCGGCAACCAGATTCCTGAACGGCTGAGTGTCTGGCTGTGCGGCAGCGTCGTTCCTGCGCATATTCGATTTCTGGAAGCGGTTGGTGAGCATTCAAACGTTGCGTTATTCGTGCTGACGCCAGCGTGTGAATACTGGGGCGATATGTATGGGCGGCGGCAGTTACTTCGTCGTTTGAGCGAACAGTCACAATCACTTCGGCAATTTTGCGCCGAACATCACGTCGATCTGCTGCATCCTCTGTTGGCATCGATGGGTGAACTCTCACGCCAGCAGCAGATGCTGATGGTTGATCTTGATTCATCGCCGTGGCGAATTCGGGAGCTCGTTGCCGACTCGTTTAAAGAAGACTCCTCGACTGCCGAAGAAGCTGATCCAACGCTGCTCAGCGAACTGCAAAGTGATATTCATTTTGCAACTGAACCCGAGCAACGAGAACTGCCACGTGACAACAGCGTGCGGATTCACAGTTGTCACAGCGCAATCCGTGAAGTGGAAGTTCTGCATGACCGAATTCGCGAAGCGCTGGAGGAAGAACCCAATCTTGCTCCGGAAGATGTCGCGGTGTTTTGTCCGGACCTCGACAATTACGCCGCGTTGGTTCAGGCGGTGTTTGGGCTGACACGGCCTGACTCTGACGGACATATACCGTTTCAAATTGTCGGCCGATCCGCCCGCCGAATGCGTCCGTTCATCGATGCCTGGTTGAAGGTGCTTGAGGTCTTTGGAAGCCGAGTTACCGCGACAGACATCCTCGATCTGCTGAACACGGAGGTCGTCCGTGAACGAGCCGGAATGGACTCTTCCGAAGTCGAACGAATCGCTGAATGGCTCGACGATGCCAGCATTCGATGGGGACTCGATGCTGAGCATCGCCAATCGGAAGACCTGCCTGGCACAGACTTGAACACCTGGGAGTTCGGACTTGATCGACTGATTCTGGGGTATGCCATGCCGCCGGCAAGCACTCAGATTGTCGCCGACGTTGCGACGCTTGATCGAGTCGAAGGACTTTCCGGTGCGACGCTGGGGCGGTTGTGGAGCCTGATCTCAGGTATTGGACAGTGGCGCGAACGAATCCGCCAGAGCCGGTCGTTGGCAGAGTGGCGTGAGCCGCTGGGACGAATCGCTCGCGATTTTCTGGAGACTGACCTGGACGACACCGGCTATCAAATTGTGCTCGACGCAATTGATAAAGTCGTCACGCGGGCAGAGGTCGGCGATTTCGAATCTCCGGTGTCGTTTGCTGTAGCGGTCAAGGAAGTGACTCGACAAATTGATTCGACGTCCGCTGCTTCGTTTCGACACGGCGGAGTCGTGTTTTGTGATATGAGCGCCATGCGGAGTCTTCCGTATAAGGTCATTGCTCTGCTGGGTATGAACGATGGGCTGTTCCCACGAGGTGATCGCTCGGTCGGGTTTGACCTGATGAGGTTTCAGCGAGTTCCTGGAGACAACGGGCCGCGCGACGAGGATCGTCATCTGTTTCTGGAAGCGATTCTTGCCGCTGACCGCCGACTTCTGATCACGTGTCAGGGACAGGATGTCCGGGATCAACGTCCGCGTCCTCCTTCGGTGCCGGTTCAGGAACTCCTGGACGTTCTTGACCAGACAGATGAAGAGGCTGGGCTCCGGGATGAAGTTTTTATCCGGCACCCGTTGCAGGCATTTGCTCCTCAATACTTCGACGGGCACAGCAATATTCCTGCAAGTTTCGATGCGGACTCACTGAACGCTGCACAGCGACTGCAAGGACAACCAGAACAGTCGGCTATCTTCGCCGCCGCAGCGTTGACACGGATTCAATCATCGGGCGGATTGTCCGAGGAACTGGAAGCTGCGAGTATTCGAGAATTGCAGACTCTCTACGAACGTCCGTGGCTCCTGTTCCTTCGCCAGGTTGGGGTTGGCGATATTTCTGTCGCAGATGAATCAATTGGTCGAGAGCCTCTTGTTCTTGACGGTTTGCAATACTGGAAGGCCGGAGACTGTTGGCTTGAACAATCTCTGGCAGACGTCCCTCAAGACATGATCGCTCAGCAGCTGATCCGGACGGGAAGTATCCCTGCGGGCAGCGCCGGTGAATCAGTTGTTCGAAAACTGAAACAGGATTCGTCGGGAATTATCGCCTCGATGCGAAAAGGAAAGCTGCAAACAGTTGCTGAATCACTGCCGGTTAATTTACAGATTGGCGATGTCATACTGACTGGCGAGATCAACGGCTGGACTGGCAATACTATTCATCGAGCAATGTTTTCGAAGGTCAGCGTGAAATACGCCACCAGGCTGTGGGTGGACTATCTCATCTCCACCGCAATCAGTAACCGAGTTCTGGAACCTGCTGTGCTGGTCGGCCGTGGTGGCACTCAGGCAACACTGTCTGAAGTAAAGCCGGATGAGGCGTTTGCTCATCTTGAAAAGATTGTCGGCGTCTGGCAGATCGCCAGAAGTTTTCCGCTTCCGTTCTTTGTTAACAAAGACGTCGCAAAGCCAATCTGGAATAACGAAGTCGATTTTTCTGATCGACAGTCAACGACTGCTTTCGTCGCAACGGCACGCAACAGTTTCACGAGGAAACCGTGGGCGCGTAATAAATCCAGTGCGGACCAACTGGCTCCATCCGACGAGCCGGAAGCACGAGCCGCGTTCGCCGGTCTGCGACCCTTCGAGCTATGTTGTGACGTTGTTCCTGAGTTGTCGCAGCACGGCGACCGAAACCTGTTCGCCAGTCTGACAGAAACGCTTTGCACTCCGTTTACGGAGCATCTGGAAGCGTTTCCCGCTTGAGCGTGTCGGCGATCAACGTCGGCAAAGAGCGAGCACACCTTGTCCGTCGGTGTCTTTTAACCGCCGCTCTATTGAAGATTCGGCAGCAGATAGTGGTAGTTCACGACGAAGTGGCAGGCGCAGCCAGCGGTCACAAGCAGGTGCCAGACGCAGTGGAAATAGGGCACTTTCGTGTCGTTGCACAGGAAGACCGTGCCGACCAGCAGGCAGGCGGCTCCGGCGACGATCCAGACAATGCCAGCGGGAGGGAACCAGGCCATCATGACGGGCACTGCCAGCATCGGCATACAGCCGATCAAAACGTAGAACCAGACAGGTACCATTTGAACGCCGGTCATGAACAGTTTCAAAAACACGCCGATCAATGAGAGAACCCACATCGTGATCGGAATCAGAAACCAGTAGCCCGTATTGCAGACCGTCAGTCCGACGGGAGTGAACGCTCCCGAGATCAGCAGAAAGATTGAAACCTGGTCGAGCGTGCGGAAGCTGTGTTTCCACTTACCGCTGAGAAAGCTGTGCGATAAAGTCGACGTCAGGTAGACCAGCGTCAACGTGATTGCGTAGACGATGCACGAGGCGGTGACGACAGAATTACCCAGTTCAACGGCTTCACGAATCAGAAACGCTGACCCGGTTATCGAAAGGGCGGTCGCAAATGCGTGCGTGATCTGGTTGGCTCGTTCTTCATTGACTAGACGAGCTTTGCGCGTATTGAGAGGAGCATGAGACCAAAGAAGGCCACTCATAAAACGACATCCTTGTCGATGCCGGACGAAGTCAGTCGTCGCGGCAATAATCCATAATACCGTGGGAAATGTCTGGAACCGGGACGCGATCCGGCCTCGGTTTTCCGCGGCATCACATCGTTTCGCTCGTCTCCATGCCGACGTCAGAACAGACTGTCCGATTGGCAGGAAGACTCTTAACAGATCCGACAATTTGCTGGAACACGTGATTCGAGCAGCAAGGCTTGACGGTCGACAATCAGGCTGCTTTTCGAAGCCGATCCAATGCGTCGATGGTCGCTCGCGCCTCTTCGAAACTGCCCAGACTTTCGACGAAGGACATCAGCGTTTCGAGGGACTCGTCATCGTACTCTTCGAGTAATTTGGCCAGTTTTTCATCGTCCATCGCTGAAATTCCTTCGCAAGCGGCATTGAGCAGAACGTGAGCGGCTGGCTGCTGTTTTCGACCAGCACCCGACGTTCTCATCGGCATCGAAGAGGTTGTGTCTTCAGATTTTGCCGTCTGTATCGGTCGTGTGGGGTGACTTGGGCATCAATTACCCGCAGAGTCGACCACAATTCCCGAAGGCTGCGTTTGATCAGGCTTTAGCGTCCATACCGAAGTGCTGGCGGAGCTTCTGAATCGCCTTGTACTTCTCGTCGCTGATGCGGGCCGGGCTGAGTTTCAGCGACTCGGCGATAGCCGAAATTGATTCTCCGCCAGACCAGCGAGTGACGATTTCCCTTTGAGTCGGGCTTCTTCGCCGCTGACAGCATTCCGAACCTGATTCAACGAATCCATTTTTGCAGGCCAGGGATCGTCATTTTTTGAAGGAGCTTCAGCGAATTCCAGTGACGAATACTTCTTTTCACGCCTGGATCGTTGTGATGTTGTCCAGATCGATCGGTTCAATTTGCGGCGTTCGGGCGATTCTGAATCCTCGATCGCTATCAAGAACCGATCTCGATCGACTCGTTCGAGCAGCCGAGCAAACACCTGCTGAGTGCAATCCGACCATTCCTGGTGGGTGATTCCAGCGTTTTGCCAGCTTCTTGAGCAGTACGCTCGAATCTTCTTCAGGACGACCGATTCCGACATCTGGCCGACTGCGGCTGTTGCGGCAGCAGCCACTCCGGTTGCCGCTTGAGCGGATGCTGGCTCGGCTGCCGATGTGGCAACGACAAGGGCGCAGGCTGCCAGAGAAAGTCGAATAGCCGACCTCGTATCGACGGAGTCTTTGACAGTTTTTTCGGAGTCAGCGGGTGTCGCCATGAGCGGTGCTCTTTTTCGAAAAACCACAGTCACGTCTGGAGTTACTACGATTCATATCCAGACTTTCGTCATGCTGGGAAGATGTCCCGGCACGAGGATAGACGCCTCAACGCACGAATCTCGTCGTAGCTTCAGGAAAAAACATGCCGTTTTGCCTGGAATCGAAAACTGATCCGTTCAGACAGGTTCGACGTCGCCTGATACTTCATCGCCATCCGCCGACCAGGACCATCGGATATTGTCCGGCAGAAGTGGTGGTTTGACGTCGTCGCTGTTGTCCCAACGGGCGGCCCACGTGTCCCACCGGAGCGGAGTTTCCACGAACAGCAGACTCTCCGTCGTCAGTGTTGGTAGCAGGTAATTGCGAGAGACCGAGCGTGGATAAGGACGGATGACCTGGTGGTGCCACAGGTTGTAAACCGCTTCTTCGGAGTACTCGTCATCCGGCCAGACGACCAGTCCGTCTTCCATGACGTCGTACGGAATTCGACGAGGGGCGAAGCTGGCGGCGATCTGTTCGCGCACCATGTCGACGCCGGCGATTTTGTAGAATCCGATCAGTGCAGCCAGCAGCGTGTCTCGTTGTGCATCGTCCAGTTTTTTGACCCAGCCCGTTTGGAGCGTATTCGCGACAAGCCATCCGGACTGCTCCTCGAAAACCATCAACAAGAGTTCATTCGACAGGCCGGGACATGCCAGTTCGATTCGAATGTTGTTTGAAGCAAGCCGGACTCTTGCTACTGAGATGTCGCCGACATTCCAGTCGGGTGCTTCTTTAAGGAGCTGCAGGAACTCGCGAACGACGAAATGCTCAACTGCGACGTGAACGTGGTGAAGCTGATCGAGGTACTTGCTGCGGGCGAGACTGTGTTCGGCGGGTGAGCGTCGCCGATCGATCCGTCGCAACCGCTGGAACAACTTTGGGAGCGTGCCGGAATGAAAGCCGGGTTTCATCAGACGGAGAAACGTCTCGCCATGACTTCCGACCAGGACCGGCTTCAGATTTACGCCGCGGTTTGCCTTGTAGAGTTGCCAGTTTGATTTCAGCTCCCAGGCTATGAAACCGAACACGCCAGGGATCAGGAAAACCGTGTTAATGGCGACGGTGTCAGAATGATTGCCAAACAGTGGTTGCAGCAGTTGACTGAGCAGTCCGCCAGGCAGTCCTAACGGCAGGATGATCTTGTGGGAGACTGTCACGACGGGAAAGTGCTTGATTGGATTGATTTGTGGCTCGATCAGCAGGTTGACGCAGAATCTCGCGACGAAAGTAAAACCCGCCCAGAACACTCCCAGAATTGCTTTTGTGCCGAGAGACAAAGTCGTCTCACCACTTTTGAAACGCAGCCACTCGTCGACGGCGTAGAGGACTCGGTCGAAGCCTTCGAGCAGACGTTTGAAGAAGTCCATCACGAGGTCGAACAGCGCGACAAGAATGTGGACCCGAATCCGATTCCAGGTGGAATGCAGCCATTCGGCACTAAGTTCTTCGACGTCGCGACCGACTCGTGAATTAAGGATGACGCTCATCGCGCAAAGTACGATTCCCCAGTTAGTCCATGGTTGCTCGGGAATGTCTTCGTAGAGCCTTGGCAGTGCCCAACATACGAGAGCCGTTGGGATCGCCGGCCAGATTAGAAACTTTCGAATGAAGAAAACGGCTCTGCTTCTGAGCAGTCGCTTGACTGCGGAAAGTCTCAGGAACCGCGCCGGCCATTCGTACATCGCTCGCCGCAACCCGCTGAAAACGTAGGCGCAGACTTTCTTCAGAAACTGCCGGAACGGACCGACGTGAATGATCAGAAGAAGCAAAGTGCCAAGGGCGAAGACAATCGACGGCATGTGCTCCTTCACGGAAATAATCACCGGAGAACTCGCTCCCTCAACCATTCTGGAGACTCCGGTTGCGGGACGATTGGGCAGTTCCGCGATATGCACAATCGCTTCAAAAGTCAGGTACGCCACACCGTACGGAATGAAAACAAACCGAGTCGCAAATCGTCCGACGAGAGTTCCAAATCCGACAGCACTGAGTCTCTGTAGCCAGCGAAGGTAAATATCCCCGCGTTGGTAAACGCCGTCGAGGACTCGACTGAGTTGGGAATCTGCCTGGAGCAGCTTGTCACCACGGAAGAACTGATTTGGACCTGAAAGATCGCTGAGTTTCAGATTGCTGCGTGAAATGGCGTCGCGCATGTTACCCATGGTCAGAAAGCCGCGATTGGCGACTCCGTCAAGCAGTTCCTCGACCATTTTTCCAAAAGCAATTCGCTCGGGAACGTTTTGCGGCGTCAGTTCGACTTCTTCCAGAGTCGATTCAACGAGCGGTCGCAGTCGCGTCCTCATCTGATGTTCGGACGAATGGGCTGCTTCGTGCAGCAGTCGTGAGAGTTGCCGCCGTTCCAGGCCGGTCAATCGCGACGTCACGAGCCGACGCGTTGCACTGCGGAGGTGCTTGGACATCAGAACTTCGCGCTGGTTAGGAAGCGCTCGCTTGATTGGTCGTTGCCCGAACGACGTGGCACACCCCATCAGGTCGACCGTGTATATCTCCTTTTCGTGGTCAACGCAGACTTTCTGCAGGTCATACAGCAGCCGCTTGTCAGGATTCCAGAAGCCCTGACTGGCCTGCAGCAACAAGCCAACAAGTGACACGTACCAGTTTCTGGCGGCGGCCTGATTGAAGTTCAACGCGTCCTGAAGTCGACGAACCAGCCGTTGCAGGTCGGTCAATGCTCCGCTGACAGCTTCGCTGACCAGTTCGGGTGTCGCATACCGGGCAGCCTGCATCTGGTACAGAGCCGCTGCTACCGCATTGCCACGAGCGAACGCCTTGTCTGCTCGGCGAATGATTCGCCCAAACGTCGCCGGGTTTGGCCGGCGTACAGGTTCGACTTTTGACATGACTGCATCGAGCAACGTTGGAAACTTTGCGTCGCCAAGATCGTCAGTTGAGTGCTTCAGGGAAATGGTTGTGGAACCTCGTCCGGTCAGACTCTCAAGTTCCTCGTCGGTTTCGTCCTGAACGTCGTCTTTGTCTGGAATTTCGGGATCCGGGCTGCCAGCGAGTTTGGTCGACTGGAACAAATTGTCGATATCGACGTCCAGCCGCAGCAGTTGATCGACGGATTTAAAATCGGAAAACGACGGAAAATAAGAGCCAAGGCAGTGCGGAGCGAAGCACCTGATCTCGCTGTAGACAGCTGCGAACTCAACAAATGCATGTGCCGAAGTAGTTTCGGCGGGGATAAAATTTTCCCGTTTAAGCACTGAGTAAATCTCGTCAAATTCGACCTGCCCGATCTGGTCGATTCTTTGACGGAAGTCAGCCACTGTCAGAGTTCCATCGTTTGTCAACTGGTTAAACGCGTGGTGAATCTTCGAGTGAAACAGGAGACGCCAGACCTGAAGTTTGAGCTCTCCGACACTCATCGATTCCAGATGTTTGTCGTCGGGCCGAGCGATCAGGATGGCTCGAGCGGGCAGTTCAGCGTTGGCTTCCAGCCCAAGTTCATCCCAGTCGACATGCCGTATCACCGTGTTCCGGGAAACGATCCGACTCTTGCGATGAGGCACCTGAACGGTGAGCGCGGGAAGGTTCCACTCCTGCTTGATGACTCGCCGCAACACACGAGGCTGTACCAGGAACGCTGCCGGTTCAGCTTCGCGCAACGCGCGAATGGTCTGTTCCAGCATCGCAGCGACCGAACCACTTTTGTCTCGATGATCGCCGTCGTTGAGTTCCTGTTGTGTGTCAGACATTCGGCCTGCGGTTTTGGTTTGGCGGATCGACGGACGACGCTCGTGAAGGAAAGGGCCTGAAAAGGTGTATGGCCAACTCTAATTGCAGAAAGTCCTTCAGCGAATTGTATTTTGAGTGATCGGATTCGCGATTGATTGGGAAGAGCCCCACGTAACGAAATCGACGGCTGAAAAGAAAGCGATGTTGAATCCCCAGACCGCTGCTGGAGTCGAATTGCCATTCTGGATAGACGAAGAAATTCATTACGCTCGCAATTGTGGCAACTGTCAAAGATAACAGGTAGCCGCTGGTACAGGCCAAACGGCGTGCTTTTGAGATTCCAATGGCCCCGTAAATACCAACGCCGATCGCTATGTGCGCAATTTCAGCAAGCAGGACATGCAGCCCAGCAAACGGGCCAGTCATGGAAAGAAGAGGGCCGATCCCATAAACGCCAGCGATGGCGTGGATGGGGGCTAGTCTGCGAAGGGCGTGCGGAATCTCAGTAGCCACGGAAGACGTAGCTGAAAAAATCAAGGGGCTGCACCTGAAGTGGCGTTCATTTTTTCGGTTTCCAGTTAATTCGGATGCCAGTTTTCTTCAGCTCTGCAAGTTGCTTGTCTCGCTGAGCGGCGCCGATTGGATTGCCATCCGGATAAAGCTTCCAATACGGAGCAAACCGTCGCTCACCAGCAGCGTCCTTCTTCGCCATCTCGATTAACGGTGAGAAATCTTTGATCTGGTTGTTCTGCAGAAACGTGAATCGCAGATCAGTCAGGCTCGATAGCGGAGCAACGTCGGTGACTTGATTGTCTCGCAGATCCAGATTGGCAAGCCACTTCAGCCCGCCGAGCGGTTTGATGTCTTTGATCTTGTTCTTACCAAGGTATAGAGAAGACAGCTTTGTCAGACCTTTTAAAGGTTCGACTGACGTAACCACATTTCGTGACAGGTATAGAGCCGACAGTTTCTTCAAACCGCTAAGTGGTTTCAGATCGGCCACCTTGTTGTCTTCAAGCTGGACGTATTGCAGTTTGGCCAGTTTAGCTAACGGCTTAACGTCGACGACTGAATTTTTTGAAACGTCCAGCGATTGGATGTTCGTCAGGCCAGCAATCGGCGACAGATCAGAAATCTCATTCCCCGAAAAATCAATCAGCACCATGTTTGGACACTTTTCGAGGCCTTTGAGATTCTTAATCCCTTTGCCTCTCGCGGTGACCTGGTAAACGTTTTTAAGGTCTTCCTCTATGATCTCGTCTTTACCCTGCCGGCGAAGCACTTCCTTGATTGCAGT
>Ga0315315_10006141_pt1 | contig 11092 bp, 10 predicted proteins | sample M140m3416metaG_FD_203699 | JGI IMG/M metagenome (GOLD analysis project Ga0315315, IMG submission 203699) | Ammonia-oxidizing marine archaeal communities from Monterey Bay, California, United States - M1 40m 3416 | ecosystem: Environmental > Aquatic > Marine > Intertidal zone | place: USA... | reverse complement strand
TCGAGTTGACGACAAGGAACTCGAATTGACCCGGACCGAGTTCCGCCTTCTCTGGACATTGATGCGTCAGCCTGGTCGGACCTTTTCGCGGCTCGAACTGATGGACAGCAGCCGCGGAATGGATGCCAACGCTCTGGAACGAACGATCGACGTTCACGTCCGCGCACTTCGTAAGAAGATGGGCCAGCCTGGCAATCTGATCGAAACCATCCGAGGAATCGGCTATCGATTCAAACGCGAGTAAAAGTGAGTTGGCCTGCCGGACTTTGTATCCATGGTTGCTCTACACTCTTTGCTGATCAGGCACAGGCACCGTAGTCCAGTTTGAACAGTTTTCGTCGAGTCCCGACACGTTGCGATTCCAGAAGTTGCCCGGCGACCAGTCAACCAACTGGGCACACCCCGCTTCTGATGGTTGATTTACATCGATAGAATCCATCAGGCCGAGGGAGTGCTGGGTCTGTAATCTGTTCAACAACTTAAGCCGTCCCCCCAGCATCGAGTTTCATAATTATTTCAAACCGCACGTAACCTTCTACAGAGTAAGCACCCTGCAGAGACTCGCAATAGCTCTTCAAAATTGACTGTATGGCGGCCGGCACGACCAACCAAACTGCCGTATCCTGACCGTAATCAGTGGACGCGCACACCCTCTCAATCATCACAGGAATGACTCTTTAAAAAAGCATTCGCATGTATTTAATATCGCAGTTAACAGTGTGCACGGGTTTGACCGAATCAGCTTACAGGACAAGGCCTATAGTTCGATTTCGTAACCCTTGCGAAAATCTCGCTTCAGCATTGCGTTGGCTACGGGATCGCCTTTAATCGTCTGCGTCTTTGCGTCCCATTCGATCTGGCGATTCAGCCGAATGGCAATGTTGCTTAAGTGGCAGGTGTTAATCGAGGCTATGTGACTCCACACATCTGATGCCGGCTGCTTTCGACTGGCGATGCAGTCGAAGAAGTTGTTGACGTGTTCGACGACCGGTCCGCCGTAGATGTCGTCGAGCCAGCCGCCTGGCAGTGGGTTGTTTTCGAGTTCCTCGATCGGCTTGCCGGCGATCGTGCCGCGATTAACGAAGATCCGTCCCTGCGTGCCTTCAACCAGAATCCCGTTGCGGCCTTCGCTGGTGATTACCATCAGCACCTCGTTCGGAAAGTTGACGTGAACACTGAACCGGTGTGGAGCGTTGTAGCGATCATCAAGCGTCGGCTTTCCGTTTTGGTCGAATGGAACTTTTGCCTGGACCATGACTGGCTTAACGCTCGTCGGTCCCTGCCCCGGTCCGCATTGATCTATGATCCACTGCGCGATGTCAACGTGGTGAGCGCCCCAGTCCGTCATCTTGCCGCCGCTGTACTGCAGCCACCAGCGAAATTCCTTGTGACAGTTTGAGGCGTCAATGCTGCCGTCACCCAGCGTACGCACCAGCGTCTGTCCTGCCTTGCCGTTCTTCAGGAATCGATAAGGCACGTCTTCAGTCGGACCTTTCCATCGATCCCAGTTCAGCGTAGTCGGAGCGGCGACCGCCGGCAGCGGCTTACTGAATGGATTGTGATTGAGTCCAACCGTGACCTTTTTGATCTTTCCAAGACGTCCCGCATGAGCGATGGCGACTGCTTTAAGAAACCGTTCGTCGGAACGCTGTTGGGTGCCGACCTGAATGATCCGATCGGTTTCCCTGGCAACTTGCGAAATGATGCGGCCTTCGTCGACTGTCAGTGTGAGCGGCTTTTCGCAGTACACATCCTTGCCTGACTTCAAAGCTTCTGCAGAGATCTTGACGTGCCAGTGATCCACCGTTCCACAGATGATGGCGTCAATGTCATTACGATCGATGATTGCCCGGTAGTCATCGTAAACATCAATGTGAACTTCTTTGCCTTTGGCAGCCGCTCGTCTCATATAGGCCGTTTTGGCATACGCCGAATGCGACGTATCGACATCGCAGACGGCAATGATGTCGCCGTAGTTAGTCGCACGCCGGCCATCGCCAGTTCCCTGGCCGCCGCATCCAATGACCGCGACCCTGGGGCGTTCATTGGGACTGTCGGCGCGGACGGGCGAACCGCTGGAAATCGATCCCAAAGCGGTGGCCGCGGCCAGGGTAGAGGACGTATGCATAAAACGGCGTCGGTTGATTCGTGACATGGTAAGTGCTCGATTTGGAATCTTCAGTTTGACAGGCAGCAAGCAACACGTCTTTCAGAAGCGGCGCATCCGCGGCAACACGTAGCCGCAGGTGTGAATCCGCAGTCCGCATTTTGAATCCATGCATGAGCCGCGAAGCAGCGGTGGCAGGCCCGCGATGACGGTCTTGCTGTTGCCGCTTCGCGGTGGTCGATTGGCTAAGAACACCCATCCCTGGATGAAGACCCAGGCTACGTGCTGCTGCCGCATCGCGGCTAAGAAGTTTTCATCTCGTGGCGGCTTTGATGACTTTGGCGACTTCAGTCCAGCCATCATTTGCGACCACCGTGCTCTTGCCTTGGATGCCATTCGGATGCATGATCTGCGGCGTGAGCTCACTGCTCGGGATCGTACAGGAAAACTACAGATCACGGTCGAATCGCTCCATTCAACTGTTCGCCAATTCAGAAATCGGTTCCCAGAACCTGGCTTCTGACTGACCCTTTTATGATAATACCCTCACTGAAAAAATGTTGATACCGTTCAGGCTGGCTGGCGTGAACTATTACGTTACACGTCTGCGACGCAACACTGCTCACATCACTGACCAGTGAGAGGTAGCTTCCCCTGGCCGTTCCGTCGGGGACTGCTGACCAGGCTGCTGAAGAGAGAAGCATCCTGATCGGGACGTCGCTGCAGGCAGCGGCGTTCAATCAGCCAGGTCAAATGTTTCTCGCAGATGTGCCCAAATCCAAGTGTAGTGTTCACTGCCGAGCCCATGTCGTTTGTTGGGGTAAATTCGATACTGTTTCTCACCCGGAATACGGTTGAAAGTATTGAAGCAGGTGGTTGGTGGACACACCGAATCCTGGAGCCCAACGGACATGATGGTGGGGCAACGGATTCGATCGGCTAGATTCATGGTGTCGAAATAGCTGAGTGTGCGCAGTGTCGATTCCCAACTCCGTCGCGGTTGGTCGGCAATCCATGTGTCCATTTCAGGCCAGTGTGTTAAACGAAAGTAGTTGGTCCAGTCGCAAAGAAATGGAATGTCAGCGACACAATGGTCCACTCTTGAATCAAGTGCGGCCGTGGCAAATGCAAATCCACCACCCTGACTGCCACCCCAGACAGCGATCTTAGCCTGGTCAACATCAGTTCGGGATGCGATGTAATCCACAGCCCTGATGCAATCCAGATAGCTGCCCCGATAGTAATAGGTTTGCGGGGCATCCAGGCCTCGAATCCAGAAGTTGTCTGGTTGGCCGGAAATGTCCTGTTGGCTGTTTCCGTGACCGCGGGGATTAAATGAGAACACAATCATGTCATCTCGTTTGCCTGTCGGTTTCATGTTTTGCCCATAACCGGGCACGCGAATCACTGCGGGAAGTGGTGTGGTCGCATTGCGTGGGACTTCCAGCCAGCCGCGAACTCGGATTTGATCATGGCTCCGCATGCTGATTTCGAAAACCTGAATGCGATTATTGCTCAGGTCGGGCCGTTCAATCGATTTGAATGCAGGCGGAATCGTCTTCAGCTCTGCGATGGACCGATTCCAGAATTCGTCAAAGTCCGGTTGACTTGTCAACGGTGTGAGCACTTGTGTTGGATTGCATCCCACACGAATTGTTTTCTGGATGGGTTTGGCCGTCTCGCTTTGCTGAAACCTGCAAACCATTTCCACAAAACCCGCTTGCGGGAGTGTGATGGTATTCGTGAATTGTTCCGTCTTTCCAGCATCAATTCTGATCGCCTGATCAGGAATTGGCGGGGGTGAAATAGCTGTGCTCTTTATGCTCCAGACAAGCACTCCAGTCACAACTTCGCTACCTGAGTTGGTCAGTTTCGCCGTGAATTCGACAGGAGTATTGCGTTCTCCCATTCCCGAACTTGCATCTGAACCGAGCGTCAGCCCAAGTCGGGCTCGGTTGTCCAGCGTTGCGGGAAGAAATACAGGACTGTTTCCATAAGCAACGGCAGTCCCACCACAGGGCAAAACAAAGAGCATCAGTGCAAGCGTGGCCAGGCGACAACGCTGACGCTGCAACGGGGGCTTTTGAAAGATCATGTTACTTCTCTGCTGTTGATAAGTTGAGCAAGGTACTGACCCGGTCCGGCACTTTATCTGCTGCGGCATGCTGGACAAAATGAACCACTGTGGGGGTGATGACCAGGGGCCGGTCATTGTCCAGCCATTGCCAGGTGTCGTTGAGTGCGCCGGACAGGAAAGCGGTGTCACCAGGTCCATGGATCATCCATACCGGACACTGCACCTTGGGCATCTCCATGGATTGCGGTGCACATTGCGTTTCAGGACGGCATTGCCGGCAAAGGGCGTCCCGAGTTTGATGACTGGTTGAGATTCATCCTCGGAAGTTTGTGCCCATATGTACGCGCCATGAGTCTAAAACAACGTCACGAGGGCAAGAGCAAATAATGTCGAGTGCTTCTTGAAGCCCAGGCCTGTCTTGATTGCGGCGTCTGCTTCGCTAGTTTGGATGTTAAGGCTTTGATCAGCGGCTCGCTTTGGAATCGCCGAGTGGAATCGAGTGTGCCTTGATATCGACGGTCAACTGTACCGCGAGATGTGTCATCGCCTGGACTTTTTCCGGATGGTCGTTTGCGAGATTCGTTGTCTCGGCAGGATCGACTTTGAGGTGAATCAGGACCGGGCCATCGGCGGAGCCCACCACTTCCTTTACCTCGCGCAAGTAGAGTTTCCATTCTCCAACTCGGATGGCCTCCAGCTTCGCCCAACCGTTCCAGTACAAGAGGTTCGTGCGAGCGTGCTCCGTGCCATTCTTCAGGATGAATGTGTCCCACACGTTGAGACCGTCGATCGTGGGGCTCGCTTCGGAAACCGACTTCAAGTCGATACCACAGGCGTGCGCGAGCGTGGGCAGTAAATCAATCGAGGTGATCAGGTCGTCACTTTCTCGAGCGACGGGAACGACTCCTGGCCATCGAACAATGCAGGGAACCCGCGTGCCGCCTTCAAGCGATGACCACTTCAGACCGCGAAATGGTTTGGCTGAAGCCCATTTTCGCTGCCCGGGTTCAGGACCGTTGTCGGATAGAAACACGACGATGGTTTTGCGGTCGAGCTTTTCAGTCTTGAGCGTCTTCAGAATTTCCCCAACGCGGCTGTCCAGCTCTTCGACAACATCTCCATAGGCCTGATTGGAAGACCTGCCCTTCCAGTCGGGATGTCCCTGCGCCGGAAAGTGGGGGGCGGTGAACGGAACGTACAGAAAGAACGGATGCGATCGATTCTCCTTTATAAACGCGATGGATTCACGCGTGAACTGCTCCGTCAAGCGACGATTATCAAACGGATCGGCGACCAGTTCGTCACCTCGCCACAGTTTCTTCGTCTGGTTGTTACTGCGTTTGATGTAGAACGCTGTGTCAAATCCCTGATTCATCGGTAGCAACTCGGGCGTGTCGCCCAGGTGCCACTTGCCACAGATGCCGGTTTTGTAACCCGCGTCCTGGAATACCTCACCGATGGTCAGCGCCTGCGGAGCGAGCCCCTGCTCGCCCGGAATCCTGTACCCGACAACACCACCGGTCCAGCCGACTCGAGTGGGATAGGCACCGGTCAAGAGCGCCATTCGTGAAGGGGTGCAAACAGTGCTGCCGGAGTAAAAACTGGTCAAGCGGACGCCTTCGCTCGCCATCCTGTCAATTTCTGGAGTCCGCATCGTTTTACTGCCGTAGCACGACAGATCGTTGTAGCCCAGATCGTCGGCAAGTATCAATATAATGTTTGGCCGATCGATTGACTCGGCCTTAAGTTGATTTTTACAGATAAGTTGCAAGGCAAGGGCTGCAGCCGCCGGAACGGCAAGTGTAGTTATTTTGTGTAGCAAATGTCGCGAAAATGTTCGGCGGCAACCGAACATTTCGTGGCCAACGGCCAGCGTCTTTGCAAGGAACTTGAACATGTTGAATCCCTCGTCTTTTGATGATAGATGCTGATTGAACTTTGAGTCAGCAGTCTCGCCAGCGCCATCGTGGTCCACTGCGGATGAATGCTGCGCATGAAAAAGACAAGGGACCACGGTCGGCAAACCGTATGCCGATTCGTTGGCGACAACGAACCAAACTCGGTTCCCAACGACAGTGTCGTTTCTCTCATGTCACTCGTCAATTCGTGGCCGCAACCGGGATGACGCCAAACGGTTTGCGGCATAGAAGGCATTGTTCGGTGTGCGCGGCGTGCCAACCCTGACATGGACATCGTCATGATGCATTTTGCCTGCACGGATAAGCTCGAAGATTACGAGAACGGAACGACACCCGAGGTGATTCAGAGTTTCGACAAAGTGGCCGCACACTACGGGGTGCCGACGCTTGATATCACCGAAGAGATTTACGATCGCATCAAGCGCGGAGAGTTCACCTGGAAGGATGACATCAAGGGAGTGCACCCATCACACTTCGGACAGCAACTCTATGCGGACAGCATCGAGCGGCTGCTCGATGAAGCGTGGTAGGAAAAGCCCCGTCCGGTCGTTGCTCATGCGATGCCTGAGAAACTTGATCCGGCCTCCTATACCGAAGGCAAACTGTTTACGCCGCGAATCGCCAAAATACTAAACGGGTTTGCCGTGCAGACCGACTACGATGCCGCAGCAGAAGGCGGAAAGGTGCGAACGGGTTGGAACGAGCGGCCGCAGCTGATTGGACATAATCCGGGAGACAGCTTTGACCTCCTCTTCAAGGGTTCCGCTGTAGCCATCCAGGTTATCGCCGGCCCGAAAGCCGGCATCATCGAACATAGCGTCGATGGCTCAGATTGGGTGAAACAGGATCTATTTGTCGCAAAGAACAGCTTCGGACTGCACCTGAACCGGATCTATATCCTGCGCGAAGGACTCGACCCGGAAAAGGAACACACCTTGGCCGTTCGAATCAGTGACAAGCAACACGAACTGAGCAAAGGCACTAACTGCCGCATCGTCTATTTCGGTCTGAACGGCGGCCCGCGCACCCCTAAAGGTATCAACGTGTACGGCATCTATTTCGATGGCTCGAATGGAACTGGGCCGGAGAAATAAACAATTAAGCTGGCAACTTATATTCTTTTGCTATTATTGACAGGCATTCTTGCCGCACAGTTTCCCGCCGGAACGAAAGCCGGAGAGAAACCCAACGTGATCCTTAATCATGTGCGACGACCTCGGCACCGGCCGAGGTTGTTTGGGCGGGTAAACAATTGACTCCGCGACCATTACACCGATCATCATATTCAATGGTTGTATCGAAATCACTTCGGGCCGGTGGGAACCGGCCCTTAGCGATGCCTCACCAGGCAATCGCCCTTGATCATCTGGAGAAGTTCTTCGGCAAGCATCTTGGGCAGACAAGTGCATAATATTTCTGTTCCAGGCTAGTTGATGAAAGTTCCGGTGACTCGAAAATAAGAGTGACCGCGGGGCATTCTCGCGGAATATAGCTGTAGCCCGATTCTCTGAGTCGAGTTTCCCTCAAAGTGCCCGACTCGGAGAGGTCAGGCAACTTTTCCGGGAGAACGCCACCGCATACCCTGGCGAGGACACATTCTGATACATGCATCCACCACAGGACGACACCCGCTTCATTGAAGCTTTGACCCGTCACCAGCCCGCTCTGGAAGCGTTCTGCCATGCGCATCTCGCCAATCGGGAGGATGCGCGCGAGGTATTGCAGGCGACTTGCGTGAAGTTGTGGCAAAAGGCGGCGGACTGGGATCCGGATACGGAATTTTTGCCGTGGGCGTTCACAGTGGCCCGATTCACAATCCTTTCGCATTACCGCGATCAGAAACGCGGTCGCCTGGTTTTTGATGAAGATGTGATCGAGGCAATGGCGGATGAAATCGAGGAGGCTGCAACCGCATTTGATAATCGGCGCGAGGCGCTCGCCAGGTGTATGAAGAAACTCAATCGAAAGCAGGCTGCTCTGCTTCATGACCACTACACCGTCAGCCGGAGCTTGCGGGAAATAGCCGAAGCATCGGGGCGGAGCCTGAGTGCGGTGAAAATGACCTTGCTGCGAATTCGCCAGCAACTCAGTGCGTGTATTGAACGCGAGATGAGGACCAATCCGTGATGGAAGAACAACTACTGACTTTGCTCCAGAAAGTCCGGGATGATCGCGACGAGATCGCGCGAACCGAACTGAATGAGCTGCTCCGCAAGTACCCGGAAGCTCGCACGATCATGTCCAGGACGCTGGTCGATGAACAGGCCCTGGTCAGTCACCTGCGCGATGAGTCAATCGTTTCCATTCTCGATGCGGAAGGAGAAGTGGCCACAAGTCAACCGCCGACGAGTCCTGCCATGCGTCTCCTGGCCTGGCCGCAGCAGATAGCAGTTGCTCTCGTGGCGGGTGCGATTGTTGGTCTGCTGGGAGTCGGGGTGGTCTGGGCCGTGAACTCGCCTCAATCACAGGCAAGATCGCTTCACGTTGCGAACGGCGATTTTGAGACGTTTTCAGGTCCGGTTGAAATTGGCTTTCCGTCTCACTTTGGCGGGTGGGGTGGAAATCCTGCCGAGGTGATTGAAGAAGTTGACGGAAACCGAACGTTGCGTCTTCTGAAAACGGGAAATGTCAATGGTGATCCCGACGACTTTGCCTCGAACTGTTCCGTTTTTCAGTTAGTCGAACTGGCGTCCCTCCGGCAGCAATGGGCAACGACAGAACCCGAGACACAGATCACTCTCAACCTCTCAGCCCGCTTCCGCCGAGAGGCCGCCCCGACCGATGCCGAATTGCCGAAACTCGCAGGAAGTTGCCGCATCTACCTTTTCAACATGAAGCCCGAGGCAATCAGTGAAGGATGGCCTCGTGTGGTCAGAGAGGACGGGATCGGATTTGGCAAAAAGGTGATCACGCTCGCGCCCGGAGAAGAGCCGGCGACGATTACCGCATCCTGCCTTTTGGAATCGGGCGCAACTGTTGCACTCATCGTCGTTGCTGCGAGCACCAGCTCTCGTGCGGCTCCCATCGATCTGGGGGGCTACTTCGTCGACGATGTTCAGCTCACGGCGATCAGGCAGCCGACGCTTCCGGTCCACTTTGTGAAACAATCCACTTCCCAGACGAATTAACAAAGTTCAAATGATGAAAACCAACCTGGATCGCCGCCATCTCCTTCGCGGAGCGGGAGCACTGATCGCGCTGCCCTCGCTGGAATCTATCGGCTTTCGCCGTTTCGCTTCGGCTGCAGATAAAGCGCCCGCGAAGCCGCCGAAGAGAATGATCTTCCTGGGCATTGGCTATGGTGTCACCGCTGAAAGCTGGTTTCCCGATCTCAATGACAAAGGAGCGGGCTACAAGCTACCCGAGGGGCTGAAGCCACTGGCCCGCCACAAGAACGACTTTTCGATCGTCCAGCGTTGTAAGCATCAATTCAGTCGACAGGCACACTGGGGAAGCACCTATTGGCTGACGGGAGCGAATCAATACGGAACTCCAGGGCAGTCCTTTTCCAATACGATCTCCGCCGACCAGGTTGCCGCAGCCCAGTTTGGTAAGCATACCCGCTATACCTCAATCCAACTGGGTACTGACGCTAACGACAGGAATGGTCATGGCCCTGGAAATTCCCTGGCATGGGACCAACGGGGGAAACCTCTTTCGGCGTGGAACTCCCCGCTGGAAACCTACCTCAAGCTCTTTGCAGCAAACGACATACCCCTTGCTCAGCGTCGGGCGATGCTGGCGGAAGAACGCAGTGTCCTGGATTCCGTGATGATCGAGGCAAAGGACATGCAGAGAGGGTTAACGAAGAGTGATACCGACAAGCTGGACGAGTATTTTCAAAGTATCCGCGACATCGAGACCCGGCTGAGCAAGTCGGAAAAATGGATGGATGTGCCCAAGTCCAGGTCTCCCCTTGAAGAACCGGATACTGCTTTAGCAGGCCGCAGCGAAATCGAGATGATGTACAAACTCATGGTGGCCGCAATACAGACGGACAACACACGGGTCATCACCTACCGCGAGCCCGGGTCACGCCTGCTGTCGAGTATCGGCGCGGGCGGCAACCCTCACAACGTGAGTCACTATCGCGCCGGTTCAGAAACGGAAGTCTCATCCAGGATGAGGGACAAGGCGCACAGCGAATTGTTGGCCGGGTTGTTGGATCAGTTGAAAGCCACGAAGGAAGCCGATGGCAGCAGGCTCTTTGATCATGTCGCCTTGGCCTTTGGTTCCAACATTCGCTCCATTCATTATCTCAACAACCCACCCACCTTGATCTCCGGTGGAGGCGCCAATCTCAAGCTGGGTCAGAACCTGGTCCTCAATGCAGGCACACCGCTGAACAATGTCTGGCTGACCCTGTTGCAGGGTGTCGGCGTCAACGCGGAACGCCACGGCGACAGCACGGGCGTTGTCAGCGAACTACAAGCATAAGGCGTGCGGCAGCTAAGAATTTAGCTGCCGCAACCGGATGGTGGCGCGTGCCGGCTGATGAAATCAGCCGCTGAGTACTGGCCCACGGTTCCACAGTAATTAGAAATCGTATTTTCAAAAGCTTACGAAAAGTATCCCATCATGAATCAGGGACTACAGGACGTTCTCAAAACACTGTGGGTTGGACTTTGCTTCCTGACCCTGGTGGCCGGTTGTGGAGACGAAAACTCAGAAATCGGAGTGGAGCAGGAATCTGCAGGAGCTTCCAAGGCGGAGGAACCTCGGATCAAAACTCCTTCCGCAGCCAAATCAGTTGAGCAGGAATCCGCAGGTGTCCCCCAGGCGGAGGAGCCCCGGAACACAACTGCTTCCGCAGCCAAACCAGTTGAGCAGGAATCCGCAGGTGTCCCCCAGGCGGGGGAGCCTCGGATTGCAACTACCTCCGTAGGCGTACCAAAAGTCGAATTCCCTGAAAAGCACCGAGCATTCTTCAAAGCACACTGTCTCGATTGCCACGACTCTGAGACGCGAGAAGGCAAAGTCGATCTCGAA
>Ga0315315_10006139_pt1 | contig 11094 bp, 8 predicted proteins | sample M140m3416metaG_FD_203699 | JGI IMG/M metagenome (GOLD analysis project Ga0315315, IMG submission 203699) | Ammonia-oxidizing marine archaeal communities from Monterey Bay, California, United States - M1 40m 3416 | ecosystem: Environmental > Aquatic > Marine > Intertidal zone | place: USA... | reverse complement strand
AAATACTGCGCTCTGTCCACCCGACAGACCCGATGCGCGCCAAACATCTCGGCCGTGCCCTGCAGCAACTTGCCGAAGAAGGCGTCGCCCGCGTGTTTAAGCCGCGCATCGGCACCGACTGGATTGTCGGCGTCCTCGGCTCGCTTCAGTTCGACGTCATGGCCGACCGTATCCGCTCCGAATACGACGTGCCGGTGCGGTTCGAGACATCATCGCTGCACACCGCGCGCTGGGTCGAAGCCGACGATCACGTGATGCTGAAGAAATTCATCGACGCCAATCGCAGCGCGATCGCCGACGATCACGACGACATGCCCGTCTTTCTCGCGCGGAACGCCTGGCACCTCGACAGCAGCGCCGAGGACTGGCCGGATATCCGCTTCCTGAAGACCAAGGAACAGACGCAGTAGCAGTCACTCGGGGCTGCAGCGCACCTGCGTTTTCCATGGACCCCCGGCTCAAGGCCGGGGGAATGAAAGAGTGGATGCAGTAGCGGCGCTTATCTGATTTTATAGCGTGTCATCCTCGGCTGAGGGCGTGAAGCGCACGAAGGCCTGAGGATGACATTTGGACGAGAGGTGTAGACCACCCTTTCCGCTACTTCGCGCCGGCTGCTTTCAGAATCCGGACCGTTTCATCTAACCCGTGGTGCTGGACAAGCTGTAATGGCGAGACGCCGTTGCCGCCCGCGATGTTCACGTCCGCCCCGGCATGGACAAGCGCTTTCTGACAGGCGATGTGATTTGGCCCGCCATCGCCGAGCACGATGGGCTCGATCAACGCGGTCCAGTTCAGATTGTTGACGTGGTCGAGCGGCGCGCCGGCTTTGATCAGCATTCTGACCACTTCCGCATGGCCGAGATGGGCGGCGGCAATCAGCGCTGTGCCATCGTAGCGGCTCGTCGTCTGGCCGTAAGCCTCGCGGTCGTTCAGCTTTGTCTTGTTCGCGCCGGGCCTGCCGATGGCGGCGATATTGCCCTTCGCCGCCGCCGCATGCAGACCGGTATAGGCCGCATATTCCGTTGCGCTGGGCGCGACCTGGGCTTGCGCATTGGAGAGGAAGAAAACCGTCGCGCCAGCCGCGAGAAGATGTCTAATAATGTTCGTCATTCCGCCGCCTCGCGTGTTGCTGCAACCGGCACCGAGCTGGCCGACAGGGTCTGGGTGAGGGTCTCGCCTTCAGGATCGGCGAGTGCCGCGTCTCTCGCAGCCGCAATGTCGTCCGCGGCCTTCGCGGCATCGATCTCCCCGCTCAGGGCAGGCGCGATCAGCGCGGCATGGATGCGTGTGAAATTACCGCTGCCGCGTTTATGTGTATCGCCATATCCCTTGATCAGTCGCGCGCATTCCGCGATTTCGGCGGCAAGGCGGACATGGGTTTTCTGCGCCTGGTCGATCATCGCGAGCCAGGCCTCGATCGTTCCCTGTTCGCGGCGATAACGCCAGGTGCGCCGCCGCCAGCGGCGCATGCCGGCAAGCGTCCGAAGTTTGAGAAAGCCCGTCACCGACGAAGAATTCAGCTCCATCCGCTTGTGCCAGTTGCGCAGGCTTGCCGATTTTTCGGCGCGCGCGAGAATGCGGCGCGCGATGCCCTCAGGCAGCACGTCGCAGAACTCGGCAATGCCGGGTTTCAGAAATTCGGTCACGATCACCGTATCGCCCGCCGCGGCGCCGGTTTCGGCCCGGATGCGGGCGAGCCGTTCAGGTCGGGTCTTAGCCTGTGCGACACGGATCACGTCTTCAAACGTCATCCGCACGGCAAGATGTTTGGCGACCGCCCCGAGGAGATCGGTATCGCTCCGGGCGAAGGTCGCCAACCGGTGCAGGTAGGATGCGGCATAGGCCTCGTCCTGAAAATCGACCAGACGCGGAATCGCATGGGCAAGGACCGGCTGAACCTCGGCGGGGAAAGTCTCCGCCGCGCTCGTCGTCAGCGCGTCCGTACCTTTGATATGGGCATAGCGGTCCGCCGGCTGGTGTGCCTGGACCGCGACATCGCCCTGCGCTGCGCGGAACCCGGCGGCAAACCCGGCGAGATTGGCGTCCACCGCCTTGCCTTCCGCCCGGATACCTTCACGGAAGGTTTCTTCCGAGACCGGCATAGCGCCGCACCCGGCAATCGCGCCGAGCAGGACGGCACTGATATGCGCGCCCGATTCCCGCGCCGCGTCTTCCATATCGAACAGGATCTGCGATTTCGAGCGGTCGCCCGCGGCTTGTACAAGTTGCTTGCTGTCAGCCCGGCCATCGCCCATCTGCATTTTTTCGGCAGTCGAAAACACCCGGTGGGTGGACGCGATCAGCAGCGTCCGGTCCGGCGTGACATATCCCGACTGGATCTGCCGCCCGGTTTCGAGCAGTTCGGTCGACGCAAAAATATCTACCTCGCCCGGAGACGGGCTGAGCGCGAAGACAGGCTGGCGATCGCCGACCTCGTCCCACGTTTCGGGCCAGATTTCGATGTAATAGGTCGTCGCGCCGGTACGCTGGGCGACCCCGGGTATGGACGTCGCCTGGACCGGTAATTTGCTTTCCTGCGCCGCGTTGACGATCCAGCTTGTCAGGACGCCGCCGCCTTCGCCGCCGAGGGCCGCGACCAGCAATGTAACCGGCGCGGTCATGCCGAGCGCCCCTGCAATACGCCGATGACCGACTTGCGCACACCTTCGACGGCGCGCTCCAGAATGCCGGGATTGCGCACCCGCTCGGCCCGGTAGAAGGACGGACACAGAACCGCCGCATGGCTGACCTCGCCGCACAGGCCGCAGCCGACGCAGTTATTATTGACGCTGGCGACCGGGTCGCTGCGCAACGGATCGGGGTTGGGCTTGATCGTCAGGCTGGGACAGCCGGACAGGCGGATGCAGGAATGATCGCCGGTGCAGACCTCGTCGTCGATACCGAACCGCGGCAGCTCGACCCGATTGCCGCTTTTCAGTTTCTCCGCGTTTTCGCCGCGCAGTCGCCGCTGTCGGGCAAGCTGGCATTCGCCGTCGGCGATGATGATCTTCAAGCCCTTTTCCTCGGTCGTCAGGGCTTCGCGGAGCGTATCCACCATTTCCGCCACCGAATAGGTGCGCACCGTGCGCAGCCACGGCACACCGAGGCTTTTCAGGGTTTTCTCGATCGACATCCCGGGATTGCGCCCGCGGCGGCCCATGGCGCTGGACGGGATAAACTGCTGGCCGGTCGCGGAGGTAAACCCGTTCTGCATGATCACAAGGACGGAATCGCCCTCGTTCAGCATGTTCGCGATCACGCCGGTGGTCAGGCCGTTATGCCAGAACCCGCCATCGCCCATGATCGAGATCGAACGCTTGTCCTGGAACGGGGAGACGGCGGCGGCACTCGCCAGCGACATGCCGTAGCCGAGAATGGAATTCCCCATCGAGAACGGCTCGAACGTCGCGAAGGCATGACAGCCGATATCGGCGGCGATATGCACCTTGCCGACCTCTTCCTGCAACAGCTTCAGGGCGGAAAACACCGGTCTTTCGGGGCAGCCCGTGCAAAACTGCGGCGGGCGCGGCGGCAAGGCCGAGGGAAACGCGTCGGCGGCACCTTTCATGGCATCGTCGATACGCGTGGCTTCGGCGCGGAGATGCGCGGGATCGCCAATACCGAGCCCTTCGGCCTCGATAAAGCCCATCAGACCCTGATGCATTACCGCGCCGTTATATTCGCCGGCCATCGGGAAGACGTCCTTGCCGTGAATCCGGGTCTGGATATTGGCCTTGCGCAGGATCATGTTGATCTGGTGCTCGATATATTCGGGATTGCCCTCTTCGACAATCAGCACGGCATCCTTGCCCGCGGCAAATTCTGTGACCTGATCGGGGGCCAGCGGAAAGACGACGTTAAGGACCATCAGCGGGATCTTGCTGTTGCCGAGATCGTCGGCGAGTCCGAGCCGGGCCAGACGGCGGATCAGGGTATTGTACAGACCGCCCGGAACGATAATGCCGAGACGTTCGATATCGCCGTCGAAAAACTCGTTGAGCTCGTTGTCGCGAATGTATTTCTGGGCAGCAGGCAGGCGTTCTTCCACCTTCAGTTTTTCCTGGGAAAACGTCACCGGCGGATGGGCAAGGCGGCTGTATTTGAACGGCGCCGGCTCTTTCTGGCGGTTGCGTGTGCTGAGCGCCGGTTTCTTGTTGTCCTTGGCTACGAACTGGCCCTGCACGTGACAGGCACGGATACGCAGCATCATCACAATCGGCGTGTTCGACGCCTCGGACAGTTCGAACGAGCTTTCAACGCAGTCGACGATGGAGGACAGATTGGGGCGCGGATCGACCAGCCACATGCTCGACTTCATCGCCATGGACAGGGTGCGTTCCTGGATAATACTCGCGCCTTCGCCGTAATCTTCGCCGCTGACGATCAGCGCGCCACCGATCACGCCGGGCGAGGCAAGATTGCTGAGAGCATCGGCGGCAACGTTGGTGCCGACAATGGATTTCCAGCCGACAGCCCCGCGCAGCGGATAATTGATGGACGCGCCGAGCATGGCGGCGGCAGCGGCTTCATTCGTGCCGGTTTCCACATGGATGCCCATTTCATCCATCAGTTCCTCGGCATCAAGCAGCACATCCAAGAGATGCGACACCGGCGCGCCCTGATAGCCGCCGACATAGGCGACGCCGGACTGGAGAAGCCCTTTCGTGACAGCGAGGATGCCCTCGCCATGAAAAATCTCCCCGTCCCCAAGACGCAGAGATTCCACTTCCTTGCTGAATGATCTTTCGGCGCTCATATGCGTCTCCCTTTGGAGAATTTATACGCAGTATATACGATATTGGCACGTGTCGATCGATCCGTTTGCCTAACTCGCCACACACAGTATTCTCCGCGCGACATGGCAAAGAAACCCTCTTCTCTCCTGGCTCGGCTTCCGTCGGTCGACCGGCTGCTGACGGCGTATGCCGCGACAACCATCGTCGACGCCTATGGGCGGGCTGAAACCACCGCTGCCATCCGCGATGAGCTAGCCGCGCTGCGCGCCGACCTCACCCAATCGGGCGACGAGCCTCCCGGCGACGACATCATTCTCGCCACCGTCGGCGAGACCCTGGAACGCCGGGCAACCCCGTCGCTGAAGCCGGTCTTCAACCTGACGGGTACGGTGCTGCATACAAATCTCGGCCGGGCCGCCCTGCCCGACGAAGCAATTGCCGCGGTTGCGGACGCCGCTCGCGGGGCCAGCAATCTGGAATACCGCATCGCCGAGGGCCAACGGGGCGACCGCGACGAACATATCGAGGATCAGCTCTGCGCTATGACGGGCGCCGAGGCGGCCACCATCGTCAACAACAACGCCGCCGCGGTGATGCTGGTGCTGAATACGTTCGCGCTGGGCAAGGAAGTGCCGACATCGCGCGGCGAGCTGATCGAGATCGGCGGCTCGTTCCGCATGCCGGATATCATGGCGCAATCCGGCTGTACGCTGGTCGAGGTCGGCACCACCAACCGGACGCATCTGAAGGATTTTGCCGGGGCCATCGGGCCGGATACCGGCATGATCATGAAGGTCCATACCAGCAATTACGTCGTCGAAGGCTTCACCGCCGAAGTCCCCGAAGCCGAGCTTGCGAAACTCTGCCACGACAACGATATCCCGTTCGCCATCGATCTCGGCAGCGGCACGTTGACCGATCTGGCGCAGTTCGGCCTGCCGCACGAGCCGACCCCGATGGAAGCGATGAAGGACGGCGCCGACGTGGTGACGTTCTCCGGCGACAAACTGCTCGGCGGGCCGCAGGCGGGGATCATCGTCGGTACCAAGGACTACATCGCGCAGATCAAAAAAAACCCGATGAAACGCGCCTTGCGCTGCGACAAGATGACGATCGCAGCACTTTCCGCCGTGCTGCGCCTCTACGCCGATCCCGACCGGCTGGTCGAACGCGTGCCGACCCTGCGTCTGCTCGCCCGGCCGGTGAATGACATCCGCGCCGTCGCCGAGCGGGTGGGCCCCGCCCTTTCCGCGGCGCTGGACGGCTTCGGCGCCATCCGCGACACAGATTGCGAAAGCCAGATCGGATCGGGCGCCCTGCCGACCCGCCGCATCCCGAGCGCGGGTCTGGCCATCGCCCCGATCAAAAACAGCGGCACGGTGCTGAACATGCTCGCCGCCGCGTTCCGCGCCTTGCCGATACCGGTGATCGGGCGCATCCAAGACGACGCTTTTATCCTCGACCTCCGCTGTCTTGAGGACGAAGACCGGTTTATCGCCCAGCTTCCGGGACTTGACCTCTCCCGATGATTGTCGCGCCATGATTATCGCAACTGCGGGCCATGTGGATCACGGCAAAACCCTGCTGATCAAGACGCTCACCGGTGTCGACACCGACAGACTGCCAGAAGAGAAAAAACGCAATCTCACGATCGATCTCGGCTTTGCCTATCTGCCGCTAGACGGCGCGGAGGCCATCGGATTTATCGACGTGCCGGGCCATGAACGGTTTATCCGCAATATGCTGTGCGGGGTCGCCGGGATCGATTTCGTGCTGTTCATCGTCGCCGCCGATGACGGCCCCATGCCTCAGACCGAAGAGCATCTCGCGATCCTCGACGTGCTCGGCGTCAATCGCGGTGCGGTCGCCCTGACGAAGATCGACCGGGTGAGCGAGGAACGCGCTGCTGAAGTCGCCGAGGAAATCGACGTCCTGTTTGCCGGAACATCGCTTGGCGGGCTGCCGGTATTTCCAGTGTCCGCCATGACCGGCGACGGAATCGACGGATTGAAGACTCACCTGCTCGACACCGCAGCGGATATGCCGCCGCGCCCCGTCACCGGGAATTTCCGCCTCGCCATCGACCGCAGTTTCGATGTCGTCGGCGCGGGCCAGGTGGTCACCGGCACCGTGTTTTCAGGTAGGGCTGATGTGGGTACGCCGGCGCGAGTGCTCGGAGCCGACATGGATCTACGCATCCGCGGCATTCACGCCCAGAACGCGGAAGCCGAAGCGGGCCGCGCCGGACAGCGCTGCGCCCTGAACCTGGCGGGGACCGATCTCGACAAGGATCTGATCCAGCGCGGCGACTGGGTGGTAACCGGCGATGTTCCGGCACCGTCGCGCAAGATCGATCTTCGCCTCCGCGTCCTCAAATCCGAAGGCCGGGCGCTGGCCCACTGGACGCCGGTACATGTGCATCTCGGCGCCGCGGAGACCACGGGCCGGGTTGCCGTTCTGGGGGCAACCGATATCGAACCCGGCGAAAGCGCGCTTGCACAGATCGTGCTCGATCATCCGATCGGCGCCGTCCATGGCGACGGGCTGATCATTCGCGATCAATCGGCGCAGCGGACGATCGGCGGCGGCAAGGTGATCGACCTGTTCCCCCCTGCCCGCGGCCGGGCAAAGCCCGAACGTCTGGCCTTTCTCGCCGCCATGGAAGATGCCGATGACGGCACCGCGCTGACGGACCTCCTGGACACATCGCCGAACGGGCTGCATCTCGACCGGTTTGCCGCGGCCCGCAACCTGACCCCGGACGACATGGAAACGCTCGCCGAGCTGATGGCAATGAAAACGGTGCGGACCGAGACCGGCGCGCTGGGGTTTTCCGACAACCGCTGGGCCGCTGTGCGAAGCGCCGTGCTCACCGGTCTTGCAGCCTGGCATAAAAAATCGCCGGACACGGTCGGACCCGGCGAAAACCGCATCCTCGCCGGTACCGGCATTCGTCTGCCGGCCGATGCCGCAATCGCCATCGCCGCGGAGCTGGTCCGCGAAGGGGCGATCGTCAAAGAGGGCATGGGCGTCCGTCTGCCGTCGCATCAACCGAGCCTGCAGGGCGCGGATGCGACCAACTGGAAGAAGATCAAACCGCTGCTGATCGAGGGCGGGCTGCGGCCGCCGGTGGTCACCGATATCGCCGAGGAAATCGGCGGAGAGCCGCGCAAGATCGAATCGCTGCTGGTCCGTGCCGGCCGTCATGGCTTGGTGGTACGGATCGCCAAGAACCGCTTCTATTCGCCGGAAACCCTGCGCGATCTCGCGGTCATCGCCGAAAAAGTCGCCGCCGAGGCCGAGGGCGGCATGATCACTGCCGCCGCCTTCCGCGATGCATCCGACATCGGCCGCAACCTCGCCATCGAGGTACTGGAATTCTTCAACAAGGTCAAATTCACCCGCCGCGTCGGCGACGGCCATGAGGTCATCCGCCCGGCGGCGGAAGCATTCAGCGGAGAATAGGCGCTGTCATAGTGAACCGTCACCCGGCGGCGGCGCATCCAGAAAATGACCGTGAGGCCGAACATCAGGATCACCAGCATCTGCGGCTCGGACACCTGCGTTCCGGGCGGCTGCACGTCCGCCAGCGTCACGTCGATCCACAGGCTGTTGCCGATAAAGAGCTGGGTGAAATTCAGCCCGGCAAGGTTGATCGAGATCGTGTCGAACAGTTCGACGACGAAATCGCCGTCAGCATCGAAGTCGCCGTTGGTGATGCGCACTACCTCGAACTGATCGCCGATATTGAGGGTGGATGCGAACAGCTGATCCGCGACGATGGACAGATCGCCGCCGAGATCGGCATCGCCGTTGACGATGTTCAGCAGATCATGGCCGACGCCGGCAACGAGGCGGTCAAGCTCGAATTCGAACGTGCCGCCGGTATTATTGAGAGCGTGCACGCCGGTACCATTGAAATCGACAAGCCCGGTTCCGCCGAAGGTGCCGCCCTGAATATTGACATTGCTGCCAAGCGACGCCGTCGCGAGGGTGCCATCGACCTGGGTGTGCCCACCGGTCTGGACGTAATCGCCGGAAACCATGTCGATACGGCTGCCGGACTGGATATCGACAAGACCGCCCGCCCGGGTGAATTCGGTACCGCCCCGGATATCGAACCCGGCGGCGCCGCTGGCCCGTATTGTGCCCTGATTGCTGAAGTTCGTTCCGGCGTCGATGGCGATGCTGGCCGCAACGCCATCCGCGATAACCATGCCGTTGTTGATAACCCCGCCGGCATTGAGCAGGATCTGCCCGGCGGCGCGGATGGTCTGGTTTGCGCCGACCGTCAGTATGTCGGTGTGGGCCGAGGCGAAGATGCGGTTCTGAATATTGTCGCTCATCACAATCTCGCCGGAACCACCGATGGTCTGCCTGCCCAGGAACTGCACATCGGTCGTGCTGCCAGTCGAATTCAGCGACAAGGTCCCGTCATTCGTGATGCCGTTGCGGATGCGGAGATCCTAACCATTGACCTGGACGATATTGGACCCCGTCGTCAGGCGGACATTGTCGAAAATCGAACCAACACTGACCGTGGAGCGGATAACCCTGCCGCCGGACATGGTCAGGTCGCCACCCAAAAGTTCGATCGCATTGCTGGCTAAACGGATATCGCCGCCGCCCGTGGTCTCAATGGTTTGCCCGGCATTCTGATGGATGGCCCCGAGAAACTAGGTGCCGCCGGTCCCTTCTGACCGCAGCGTGCCGTTATTGAGGAGATTGGCGCCGCCACCGACATCTGCGGATACCCGGATCGATAATCATATCGACCGTTCCCTGCTGGCGGGTCGCGCCATTATTTCCGAAACCACCAGCGTTCAGGAGCACGCGGTCCGACCCGCGAATCGTCTGGGATGCCGCCAGCGTCAGGATGTGGGAATTACTGCCGACTAGGATTGTATTCTGAGTGTTGTTGCCCATCGCGATCTCGCCGGTCCCGTCGATGGTCTGGCTGCCGAGGAACTGGATAAACGCCTAGCTGCCGGAGGAGTTGAGCACCCAGCTACCGTTATTCGTCACACCGTTCTGCGCGCGCAGATCGAAGTTGTTCTCCTGTACGACATCGGAGCCGGCAGCGATCGTTACTCCGTCCAGGATGGCGCCCGTAGACGAGACCGACAGGATTTCTCCGCCGTTGGTCGTCGCCAATGTCCCGCTAGCGATGGTCATCGCGGTGGACGCAAGACTGACGTGGGAACCGGGGCCGTCCGCCTCGATCGTACCGCCCGCGTTGTTGTAGGTGCCGCCTGCCAGGCAAAGTTGCGCGCCATCCTGCGCGCGCAGCGTGCCTGTATTGTTGAACGGATCGAGCCCCGGATCGATGTTCAGGAGGGTGGACTGATCGGCGATGATGGAGCCGGCGTTGTCCATGCCGCCGACATTCGACAGAATCGAACCCGCACCGCGGATCGTATGGCCGGTAGTATTGGTGATAATGCCGCCGCCGCTGGATTGCGAAATCCGATTATTGACGGCATTCCCGAGCGTGATGGTGCCGGACCCGCTGATGGTCGACGAACCGAGGAAGTTCAAACCCGTGACCGAGCGGGTACTGTTGACGTTGATCGCGCCGTTATTGGTCACGTTCCCACCGGGCACGAGCGAAAGGACACGGGCGTTGTCGATATTCAGCGCGTCCCCGCTATCGACCTGCAGGGAATCGATCGTGACATTTATATTCACATTGACGGAAGAACCGGCGCCGCCACCAATTGTGACAGCGTAGGTATCGTTCACATTGTTGTTGGGAAACGTCTGGGCCGACGGCGCCGACGGCGGGGGCATCGCCCGACCAGTTATCCACATTGCCGGGCGTCCAGTTGGACGTTATGGGCGCTGCTGAAACTGCGTGGGAAAAACCGGTGGCGACAAAAAGCGCCAGAACCGAAGAATGCTCACCCGCTAAACACTGACCCCCGGGCCGGGTACGACCCTGCGTGGCTCATTTTTGCCACTTTTCGCGGAAAATACTATTGGCCTATGTGGCAGGGTGCAAGAATTTCGAAGATCACAGTTAACGGAACAGCGCCGTTGGAATTGGGCAATGGTGTTGTTTATCCGCCATATTTGTTATCAAGTCCCCGCATATGGAAAAGAATCGTTCCCCGGTGGGGCGCCCGGTCTTCAAAACCGGTGAGGGGCGTTAGACGTCCCTGGTGGGTTCGACTCCCACTCTTTTCCGCCAATTTCTATCCCAAAATAAGACTGCGCAGGCGGGTCCGCTTGTGCAGACGCCATGGCGCTGGCATCATCGATTTCTAGTCGTTTCACCAGCCAGTTCAAGGGAGTCTGCGGACTTGCCATCTCTCTCCGCCAGCGACGGGACATCCCTGTATTTCGAAGAAACCGGCGC
>Ga0315315_10006138_pt1 | contig 11094 bp, 9 predicted proteins | sample M140m3416metaG_FD_203699 | JGI IMG/M metagenome (GOLD analysis project Ga0315315, IMG submission 203699) | Ammonia-oxidizing marine archaeal communities from Monterey Bay, California, United States - M1 40m 3416 | ecosystem: Environmental > Aquatic > Marine > Intertidal zone | place: USA... | reverse complement strand
ATTTCTGGAAATTTCGTTACTACCGAAGATGGTACAGGAATAGTTCATATTGCCCCAACTTTTGGGCAAGATGATGCACAAGTAGCAAAGGACTTTGATGTTCCTCCCATGTTAGTATTAGATGAAAACGAAAACCCTGTTCCGCTTATAAATTTGCAAGGTAAATTTAGACCAGAAATGGATGAGTTTGCAGGATTGTATGTAAAAAACGAATATTACAATGACGGCGATGCTCCGGATAAGTCGGTAGATGTTCTAATAGCTATTAAATTAAAAGAGGAAAACAAAGCTTTTAAAGTCGAAAAATATGTGCATAGCTATCCGCATTGTTGGAGAACAGACAAGCCTATTTTATATTACCCATTAGACTCTTGGTTTATAAAAATATCTGAAGTTAAAGGCCGCATGGCTGAAATAAACAAGACTATCAATTGGAAACCTAAGGCTACAGGGGAAGGCCGTTTTGGCAACTGGTTAGAGGGTGCGAATGACTGGAATTTATCGCGTTCTCGTTTTTGGGGGATTCCAATCCCAATATGGAGAACAGAAGATGGAACTGAACAAATTTGTATTGGTTCAGCTGAAGAACTTAAGATTGAATGTCAAAAAGCTGTAGAAGCGGGATTAATGAATGAAAACCCATTGGCTAGTTTTGAAGTTGGCAATATGGGTAAAGAAAATTACGAAACGTTTGACTTTCATAAAAACTATGTAGATGCTGTCACATTGGTTTCGCCGAAAGGTAAGCCAATGACAAGAGAAGCGGACCTTATTGATGTTTGGTTTGATTCAGGATCAATGCCAATTGCTCAGAGGCACTATCCTTTTGAAAACAAAGAATTGGTAGATAATAAAGGCTTTGGACAAGCGGACTTTATTGCAGAGGGAGTTGATCAAACGAGAGGGTGGTTTTACACGTTGCACGCAATTTCATCAATTGTATTTGACAGGTCAGCTTATAAAAATGTTGTTTCAAATGGGCTGGTTCTAGATAAAAACGGGGTTAAAATGTCGAAACGACTTGGAAATGCTGTTGAGCCCTTTGAGAATTTATCTACTTATGGTGCTGATGCAACTCGCTGGTATATGATTACCAACGCACAGCCTTGGGATAATTTAAAATTTGATTTAGACGGAATTACCGAGGTTCAGCGTAAGTTTTTCGGCACGCTATACAATACTTATGGATTCTTTTCTTTGTATGCCAATGTAGACGGATTTAGTTATAGTGAGGAGGAGGTTCCGTTAAATAAAAGACCCGAAATTGATCGTTGGGTTATTTCTAAATTAAATTCGTTGATCCAAGATGTTGAAGAGGCTTATGAAAGTTATGAGCCTACCAAGGCCGGCAGGCTTATTCAAGGGTTTGTTACAGACCAAATGAGTAATTGGTATGTCCGATTATGTCGCAGGCGCTATTGGAGAGGAGACTATACAGAAGATAAAATAGCAGCGTACCAAACATTATATACCTGTTTAGAAACAGTTGCTATTTTGAGTTCGCCAATAGCACCGTTTTATGCAGATCAGCTTTTTAGCGATCTAAACCAGGTTTCAAAAAGACATTCTGAAAAATCTGTCCACCTAACTAATTTTCCTATTGTTGATGAAAAAGCTATTGACAAGGATTTAGAAGAGCGCATGAGCATTGCTCAAAAAGTATCTTCAATGGTATTAAGTCTTCGTAAGAAGGAAAATATAAAGGTAAGACAACCGCTGCAAAAAATAATGGTCCCAATACTAGACCAGGATTTTGCAAGAAGAATAGAGGATGTTAAGGACTTAATTTTATCTGAAGTTAATGTTAAGGAACTTGAATTAATTGAAGATACGGCAGGGGTATTAGTTAAAAAGATAAAGCCCAACTTTAAGACGATTGGTAAAAAGTATGGTAAGCACATGAAAGCAATCATCGCAATAACCAATCAGTGGTCGCAAGATGACATTGTAGCGGTGGACAGAAATAAAGGCTGGACTGGTGAAATTCAAGGCGAACGAATAGTTTTAGAAACGAATGATTTTGAAATATCAACGGATGATATTCCAGGGTGGATTGTTGCTACAGAAGGAAATTACACTGTGGCATTGGATGAAACCATATCTAGTGCACTAAAAAATGAAGGGATTGCAAGAGAGTTTGTTAACCGTATTCAAAACCTCCGTAAAGAGAGTGGTTTAGAAGTAACAGATCGCATAGAATTAAAGATTAAATCAGATGATAAAATAAATCTAGCAATAAATGATAATTTAAATTATATTTGTTCGGAAACGTTGGCCAATTCGCTGGATTTGGTTAAAGAAGTGAAAGGAAAAAAATTGGTTTTTGAAGTGGAAGAAGGAGTTTCAACGGAATTAGCATTAAGTAAAGTATAACCCCATTAAAACAAGAAATTATGGCAACAAATAGATACACAGATGAAGATTTAGCAGAATTTAAAACACTAATTGAGGGGAAATTAGCAGAAGCTAAAGTAGATTTAAAGCTTCTACAAGATTCACTATCTCATAAGGGAGATCACGGAACAGATGACACTAGTCGATCATTTAACATGATGGAAGATGGTTCTGAAACATTGATGAGAGAAGAGATGGCGCAGTTGTCTGCTAGACAAGAAAAGTTTGTAAAAAACCTTGAAAACGCTTTGAGAAGAATTGAGAATAAGTCTTATGGAGTTTGTCGTGTAACAGGCAAATTAATTCAAAAAGCACGCTTAAGATTAGTGCCGCATGCCACTTTAAGTATCGAAGCGAAAAACGCGCAAGGATAATAATCTATCATCTTTCTTGTTTTATCAAGCAACCTTAAACCAATTTAATGAGGACAGTCCTTATTGCCATTTTCTCTGTACTTTTCCTCGACCAGATTTTAAAACTTTGGGTAAAGGCTAATTTCTTTTTAGGGGAGGAAATAGGAGGAATGGGCTTCATTAAGCTTCAATTTATTGAAAATCCCGGGATGGCATTCGGCATGGAGTTCGGAGGTGTTTGGGGTAAAATTGCTTTGAGTTTATTTCGAGTAGGAGCTGTAGTTGCCATCGGGCTTATCATTAGAAACCTTGTTAACAATAACGCTCACAGAGGACTGGTGTTTGCAGTTGGGCTAATTTTTGCTGGTGCATTGGGTAATATTCTTGACAGTGCTTTTTATGGGTTGCTGTTTAACTCTGGCACATCTTGGAGCCCTGAACTAGGTCAATGGATTGGGTATAATGATATTTCTCAATTAAATTTTAATGGCTATACTGGTTTTTTTCAAGGCTGCGTTGTAGATATGATTCATTTTGAATTTCATTATCCGTCTTGGATGCCATTTGGTTTAGCTCTTGATGAGCATGGAAGTCCAAGAGAAATCTTTCCTCCCGTATTTAATATTGCTGATTTCGCAATATCTGTCGGGGTTGGAATTATTATAGTATTCAACAAGCGCTTTCTTGGAAAAGGTAAAGGGGATTTTAGTATATTCAGAAAACAACAATCAGTTGCAGACGAAGGTCCTGATTCCGAGGTTGAAAAATAAACGGATCTCTATTTTTCTTTATTCAAGGTTGCGAGACCTCATATAAGCATCGTTATTTATAAGTTCATCACAAGTAATTAGGGTATTGGTTCGGAAGGGTGCAATGATAAATGGAGCTCACTAATTAATCGAAAATTAACGGAAATCTAGTTGAATCGAAAAAATAATCTTAGAACTTCACTTAATACTGAAATTCCTCTTTTAATGTTGTCACTTAGGTAAAGTATTATTTACAAAGGATTAATGTAAATACAAAAATTATAGTTCTGACGATATAGGTTGTTTTTAGCATATGCATAGGTCAAACATAAAATGGATCGTTAATAATAAAATTGTAACTTGGTGCCAATAAAACCAAAGAAAATGAATAACATGAAATTTTCTGGAGCAGTGTTACTGTTTTCATTTACCATTAACTGTATTTCTCAAAAGACCTATTTGCCCCAAGGCATGGCTGACCATGAACATGAGTTGATGGAAGAGTATTTAGAAAGTCGTGCACAGTTGAAAGGAGTAACAACTCCACCGCCATTTTCTAGTTTAAGAACAGCTGCGCAATGGGAAGAGGTTCAAGCGCTGGTGATTACTTGGACAGGGCAATACAATGCCATTCACAGTCAAATTGTTGATGCAGCTCAAGAAGAGTGTTTGGTAATTGTTCACTGTTCAGATTCAAACTCTGTTAAATCCACATTGTCTAATAATGGAGTGCCCTTAAACAATTTAAAATTCTTAGAAGTAAATTTTAATTCAGTATGGATAAGAGATTATGCAGCAAATTCAGTTTACGTAAACGACGTAGACTCTCTTATACTGGTTGATTGGATTTATAATCGCCCGAGACCAGCTGATGATGTTATTCCAGATGCCTATTCTGCATTGTTAGGTATAAACCTTTATTCAATGAGCCAAAGTCCTACAAATATAATGGCTACTGGTGGAAATTGGATGAGCGATGGGTACTCCACTGGATTTTCTTCAGAACTGATATTAGATGAGAATCAAGGCGGAGGAGGCCAAGGGTTGACTTATCCGAACCATACCGAAACAGAAATTAATCAGCTGTATAACGATTGGATGGGAATTAACAACTATGTGAAGATGACCAACCTGCCTTATGACGAGATTCATCATATTGACATGCATATGAAAATTGCAAATGAAGAAACATTGGTGGTGGGTGAGTTTCCGCAAGGAACATCCGACGGACCTCAGTTAGAAGCAAATCTTCAATATGTTTTAAGTAACTATACAACTGAATGGGGAGACCCCTTTAATGTGGTAAGAATTCCAATGCCGCCTAGTACGAGTGGAGCACATGCCCCTAATGCGTATTACAGAACTTATGCGAATCATATTATAGTTAACAAGTCGATTTTGCTTCCAACCTATAGAGAAGAGTTCGATACAACAGCCATTCGAATTTTACAAGAAGTACACCCTGGCCATACTATTGTTCCGATTGACGTTGATAACAGTGGTCAAAATTTAATAGCAAGTGGAGGAGCTATCCATTGTATTACGCATTCTGTTGGGGTTTCTGACCCAATGTGGATTACACATAAACAATTAGTAGATACGTTTGATGATGTTAATCCTTACCAGGTAGATGCTATGATTAAACATAAAAGTGGAGTAGCCTCAGCTACATTGTATTACAAAACTGCGTTAGCGAGCAGTTATAATTCATTAGCAATGACTTATGTTGGTAATGATATGTGGACAGCTGATATCCCAGCTCAAGTAGCAGAGACAACAATTTATTATTATGTAGAAGGAAGTTCAAATAGCGGCAAAACACTGCAAAGACCTTTAACTGCTCCTGATGGATATTGGAAATTTAATGTTTTAGGTTCTTCCGTTGGAGTAAACGAATTGGGTTGGAATGCAGCATTGGACAAAATATACCCTAATCCTGCTTCTCAAATTACCGTTGTTCCTGTTGATGCAAACAAAGCGACAAGAGGAAGTTTGATTATGTATAACATGATAGGAGAAAAAGTTGAAGTGATTCATGAGGGAGTTTTTCCATCGAAGCAAAAAAACTTTTTTATTCATGCGGGGAATTATCCAGCAGGTGTCTATCATGTTGTTTTTAAATCTGATGGCAATACACAAACACAATCCTTGGTTATTGAATAATGCTTGTTTGCTCAGTGCGGATATAGATAGTTAAACTACTTCTAATTGACAGCAAAGACGACCTAAACCTACACCGGGTTAGGCATATAAACTTCAGCCAACATACATCGAGCGCTCCCTCCTCCTATTTTTTCGATGGTAGGTATCGCAACCCTAAGTAGATGATCATTGTGTTTGTTCAGCTTTTTCAACTGTTCTTTTGTTAAACTATTATATGCAGCCTCCGACATTACTAAAACAGTTTCATTGTCATTATTCCTTAGCTGCAGCATATTTCCAGCGAAATGCTCATAGACTTGTTTATTTGTAAGTTCAATTACCGCTTTATTCGCTTTTCGAACTATTCCCATCACCTCCTCTCTGTCTTCTTCAGCAATCGTGTTTGTTCCTATTATTATGTACTTCTCTCCGACGCACATCATTACGTTTGTGTGATAAATCTTTTCTTTTTCTGCTCCATAGGCTGTAAAAGAAACAACTTTATATCTTAAGTGTTTTGCAAATTCAGCAAGCAAACTCTCATCCGTACGAGGAGAGATGGCCGCATATACAATTCGTTTTTGATGATCTAAAACCATGCTGCCAGTTCCTTCTAAGTATTTCGGAGGTTTAGCCTTTTCATAATCCTCTAGCTCAATTAAATAGGAAAAACCAAAACGACTAAATAAGTCAAGAACAACATCTTTTCTACGCTCTAACTGCCTGTTTTTTGCTAGCATTGGATAAGTGAAAATCATACCATTTGTATGTGTGGATATCCAATTATTTGGAAAGATGGAATCGGGCGTAAAAGTTTCTTTTGAGTCACTATAGACTAAAACATTTACTTTTAGTTCTATTAATTTTTCTACAACAAGATTAAATTCCTGTAGTGCTTTATCTTGCAATTCACTTTGCGGAGTATTAACAGCTTTTTGCTGGAATTTATTTGTAACAAAAGCCTCTTCATTAAATCCAAACTGTACAGGCTTAACCATTAGTACAGTTTTTGGAGAATGGACCGAAGTTTTCATATTACATAGGTTTGCACAAATGTAAGACAGGAAATATATTTTAAGACTCCAAAATGCTTTTTATTTCAGCATTTATGGCGATTAATTCGCTCTCTAAATTTTCTAAGTTAAGCGATCGACTCTCAAGTTGCGTAAATGAAACGCGAACACCAATATTCTTCAAGAATTTACCATTATTATCAATTATCCCCGTGTTTTTTATTGCAACAGGAACTACCAGTGCTTCTGGAATTTCATCCATCAGCGTCTTAACGCCTGCTACTTTAAATGGTTTTATTTTTCCATTTCTGCTACGCGTTCCTTCGGGGAAAATGCAAACTGCAAAACAATTTTCTTTCACTGATTTTGCAAATGCTTTTATTTTTAAAACTGCTCCTTTTGGATCTTTTCTGTCGATAGAAACAGATCCGCCATTTCTTAAATTGTATGAAATACTAGGAATTCCTTTTGCTAATTCTTTTTTCGCTACAAACTTAGGTCGATGTGCTCTGAACTTCCATATAATTGTGGGGATGTCCCACATACTTTGATGGTTGCAGATAATAATAATAGGAACATCTTTGGGTAGTTTTTTAAAGTTGTGAAAGGAGTAACGAACACCTAAAATATGTAAAGCTTTCATTAACCAAAAGTTAAGCGCAAACACTGTTTTATCATGCGGGTGTGCTCCAAAAATATTTCTAGCAATAACTTGAATGGGATGAAAAACAGCTAATATCAAACCAAATACGAGAAAAAATATAGGGGTTAATATTGCTGACAAGAGTATTTTCACACTGCAAAGTTAATGGCATAAAATCATTAAATCTTGTCTTTTAGAAGTTAATCGACTAACGAAGGTTTTAGGGAGAAGAGTCAGCGGTTAATTCAGATAAAAGAGATAACCTTTTCTGTATCTATATATCTCGGAAGAATTAATTGTTTTGACATGTGCTAATTCCTTAACTCAGCTAGAAAAGACAATTAGTAGAATGTCGCCAGAATACAACTTAAGAAATTGGATCGAAATGCAGAAGGTGGCGAAAAAAAGGGCTATTTTCAATTGGCGCCCTCGAATATGGTGTTAGTAGGAAATTATTTTTTATCCTTTAAAGTATATGCTACTTTTAAAGCGTCTTCGTTTCTTAATTCCTCTTGCACATTTTTTACAATACGCATGTTAACTTTTTCATCGATTTTAAAGTTATTGATTACTTTATCCCAAACCTCACTTAAATCTCCACCTCTTCGTTCAATTAAATACGCTCTAATCGCTCCCATGTCTGGTGCTAAGGCATCATCAACTTGGACCCTATATCCAGTTCCATAATTTTTATTTGAAGGCTTTCCTATCCAATAATAAATTTGATCTGTACGCCTGTCCAATTTTGTAATTTCTGTAGCAAGAGGAGCCTTTACAACAACCTTAGTGTCCTTTTCCTTAAAGATAGTGGTTACAATAAAAAAGAAAAGCAACATAAAAACAATATCAGGCAATGATGCCGTAGATATTGCTGGTTGTGATTTCTTTTTTCCTTTTGAAAACTTTGACATAATTTCTAATTAATTTACCCTTGCGAGTTTTTAGATTTTGCTTTCATGATTCGTTTGGGGTACACAGCTCTTAAGATTTTTACTTTCGCTTGATCCTCCGGAACTTTACTTTTCTCAATCTTATTATAGGGAATTCCAAATTTTGCTAAGCATAATTCTGCTCTTAACTCATTAATACCTGCCATAATTTCATTCAATACAGAAACATACGTTTTAAAACTTGTTGCGTTGTCTAACTGAATGGTAATCATTGCTTTATCACTAATCTCATTGTATGTTCCAATTGCATCTACAACCCCTTTTTTAATTTCCCATCGGTTTAGAGTATCTGCATATCTATTGTCGTCAGGATATTGGGCACTTAATACTTTAAATTTTTCAATATACTGATTTGCCATTGACTCATTTATTGGTGTCAATTTTGGCCAAACAGTAGAATTAATAGGATGTACATAAAACTCTATTACTTTGTCCTTAATATCTTCTATTTCTCCTCTATTTCCCTCAATCAAGATTTGATCGTTTTTATTTGCAAGGATTTCCAATACGTTCTCCTTCTTTACTAAAGGAGGGTCAATTACATCGTCAATTTTTTGCGGTAACCGCTCTTCTAAAACTTTAGGAAAGTTCATAGTAGTGGTAACCAAGAAGAAGATTAATAGCAAAAACGCAATGTCTGCCATCGAACCCGCATTTATTTCTTCTAGCTCTCTTTTTGCCATTTTCTCAATTATTACTTAAACATCTTCATCACGGTTCCGCCTATCCAGCCTAATAAAGCTACTACAACCAAGATAACCGTAGATGTCAGTGCTGCACTAGCAAACTGCCAATTTCCTTCTGTGAAGGACCTATCCTCGTCTGCAACACCTTTCAACGTCTCGGCTGCAACATATTCTTGCGGAACATCTGATCCTGCCGTAGCATAGATTATAAAGATAAACCCAACAACACCTATAATTCCAGCTATATTTATTGCTGCTTTCTTAGCGTCAACCGTAAACAAATAACCTACCGATGCAACTACCAATAATATGGTAAAGTAGAAAATATATTTTGTAAAGTCAATAACTAATGAAACAGCCGAAAAGGTAGCTTTCTCTTTTTCCGTTTTGATTTCTTTTGCTGTGTCCCTGAGCCATTGATCCAAGTCTAGTTGGCTCATGGAGTTTTGTAGATTTTCAGCTTTAGCTTTTTGAATGGCTAGTTGCTCTAACTCAACATCACTCATGTTTCCTGGGTCACCGCTCATAACAACCCAAATAGTAAAAAGAGTTCCCAAAAATATAATGAGACCCATTACACTTTTGAGTACAATATTTTGAATTTTATTATCCATGTTCAAAATGATTAAATTAATACTTATTTATTTTGTCATTTCATGTTTTAACAAAATATCTACCATTGATATAGATGCGTCTTCCATTTGGTTGACTAATCCATCAATTTTAGAAACGATATAATTGTAAAAAACTTGCAGAATCATTGCAACAATTAATCCTGACACTGTGGTCAATAAGGCAACTTTAATACCTCCTGCTAACTCAGCTGGCTCAGCCTCACCTTTTGTTTCAATAACATTAAATGTATCAATCATCCCAATTACAGTTCCCATGAAACCAAGCATTGGAGCTAATGCGATAAATAAGCCAATCCAAGAAAGTCCTTTTTCTAACAGTCCCATTTGAACACCGCCATAAGCGATAATTGATTTCTCAACCATTTCAACACCTTCGTTGCTTCTTTCCAAACCTTGGTAAAAAATACTTGCAACAGGACCTCTCGTATTTCTACAAACTTCTTTTGCTTCTTCAACACCTCCAGATGCAAGGGCCGCCTCAATGCTTTCCAATAATTTTTTCGTATTCGTTGTAGCAAGATTTAAGTAAATAATACGCTCAATACAAAGCGCTAAACCTAAAATCAGTGCAATCAATACAAAAGACATGAACATTGGTCCACCATCAATAAAGTATTTTTTAATTGTTTGAGAAATGTCTGGCTCCTCCTGAACTAATTCGACAGATTTGCTTTCTGCTTCTGCTTTAGCTAGAGCCGCTTCTTCATCCGCTTTAGCTTTAGCTTCTGCTTCTGCAGCTTCTACTTGAGCAATTGAATCTAGTGCTACTGAGTCTGCTGCTACAGCTACTGAATCTGTCGGTTGAGCAGTGGCAACGTTGACAGTTCCGAATGACAACAATCCTGTAACAGCTATTAATGTGAATACTTTTTTCATGATGATTTGTTAGTTTACTATTGTTTAAAATGGTTTTATTTTCTTTTTATTGCGAACTGTTCGTGAAGTAATTAATCTTCATTAATGGTTTACAAGGCGCCAAAATACAAAAAATTCTTATTCTACAATCCTTGTTTATAGCAAAGGTTGAATTTTAATGGCAGTGAATTGTTTATTTCAGGATTTCGCAAGCGATTTTAACTTTTCTTGGTCAAGAAATTTCGCCGCAAAAAGAAGACAAAAATTTAGTTTTTATTTTTTCAGTACTTGTTTTACCTCCTAAAAGTAGCATGAGCTTTGTGATTGCCGCCTCAAAAGTAATATCCGCACCACTTATAACTCCAATTGCTTCTAAGCTATTTCCTGATTCATATTTAGATTGATCTACTCCCCCTCCTTTACACTGCGTTACATTAACAATTACAACCCCGTTGTCAATAGCTCTTTTCAACAAGCTTAAAAACCACTTCTCCATCATTGCGTTTCCAGAACCATATGTTTCTAACACTATTGCCCTTAATCCGGGCGTTTTGATAAAATGGGAAACAAATTCTTTCGTTATTCCCGGAAACAATTTCAATGAAGCCACATTGCTGTCAAAACGTTTAAAAACATTTAGTTTACTTTCTGTTTTTACTTCCAAAATATTTCTT
>Ga0315315_10006137_pt1 | contig 11094 bp, 9 predicted proteins | sample M140m3416metaG_FD_203699 | JGI IMG/M metagenome (GOLD analysis project Ga0315315, IMG submission 203699) | Ammonia-oxidizing marine archaeal communities from Monterey Bay, California, United States - M1 40m 3416 | ecosystem: Environmental > Aquatic > Marine > Intertidal zone | place: USA... | reverse complement strand
AACACCAAAAGAAGAAGATAACTTAGGAGAATCACAAGATGAAGCAACACAAAAACCAGAAGGTAAAGCAACACCAAAAGAAGAAGATAACTCAGGAGAATCACAAGATGAAGCAACACAAAAACCAGAAGGTGAACCAACACAAAAACCAGAAGGTGAACCAACACAAAAACCAGAAGGTGAACCAACAAAAAAAACAGAAGATGACAAAAAGAGTATGGAAGATGGAGCTGATGCAATTATGGATCAGACGGGTACAATTATAGAAGAACCAAACACAGCATTCGGTAAAAGGAAAAGGCGTAGACGTAAGAAAAAGAAAAGAAGAAAGAAGAAAACCGTTAGAAAGAGTAAGGCTGGTAAAAAGAAGAAGAAGAAGAGTAAGGTAAAGAAAGTTTCATCGGCTTTGAAGAAAAAGTGTAAAAAACATGGTATCCGTCTAACCCTTAAGAGAGGAAAGAAAAGAGTACCAAAAAGTGAAAAGCTTTTAAAGAAGCAATTGGCAAAAAAATTAAAAGCATTGAAAAAGAAGAAACCTATTAGAAAGAGTAAAGCAGGTAGAAAGGTTAAGAAAAAGAAAAGAAAGGTTAAGAAAAAGAAAAAAGTTAAGAAGAAGATTTCAGCAAAAATTAAGAAGTATTGTAAAAAATTTGGTATTAAGATGACTATTAAAAGGAATGGTAAAAGAGTCTACAAGTCAGAAAAAGTTTTAATATCCCAAATAACTAAAAAAGTAAAATTGATTAATAAGAAAATTAAAAAACAAAATAAAAAATTAAAAAAAACAGTTAAAAAAAGAAGAAAACAGCACAAAACACTTCGTATACTTTTAGGTAAGAAGTAAGTTTATAATAATATTTTACTATTGATTCTAGAATCAACGGGAAAAGATTATTTGTTTTGTAAAATTGTTAATTTTTGTCCTTTTCTAAGGATAGGCCATTTAGACTTCTTAGCTATGAAGTATATAAAAGTTATAATGAATGCCCAAAGTATAAGTTCTCTTATTAATTTACCTATGTGTAAAGTTGTATCTTCTTTTTCGTTGTCCTCTAGTACAATCGATAATTTTTCAAATGCTTTTTTAGGAACAACGTAATTGAGAGTAGGGAATAGAATGTATTCTTTAATTTTATTAATAAAAGTAAATGTGAATACACTTCCTATAGCTGTTAATGTTACCCATTTTTGATCTTGAATAAAATCGAAAGGATCTGTAAAATTACTCATTACTATATATGTATATTATTTTTTCCTATAATTACTTTAAAATTAGTTAAATTATCATCTGAAATTATTTCTAGGGGATTTTCCACTACAATAAGACTGTTTTTTTCGGGATAGTAACATTTATCATTAGATTCTTTAAAATATACAAATTCTGGATTTTTGAAAGGAAAGTAAATAAGTGTACCTAATTCTAATTTTTCAGGTAATCCTTCATGATATTCCAATTCATAATTTTGAATATAATTTAAAGGCTTATCATTTTCTATGTTTTCAATTATATTTTTATGTACGTCATCTGAAAATACATTTAACATTCTATTTTTTGTTATTTTTAACATACTGTCTTGGGTAATTACGTCTGTAAAATTTATTCTTTCCTTTAGTATAAAAGCTGCTATAATTATTACGAAAATGACAATACCATATTTTTTATCAATAAAAAACATCTTTAGAGAATTCATTATTAATTAATAATATTTGAATACGTTTTTTTAACCTTATTACTATACTTTTAATTAGTAAATGCAAGTAAAAAAAGATATTATAGGAATACTTCGAAAAAAACAAGAAAGTATTAATAAAAACTTAGAAGAAATAATCACAGGAATAGAAGAAAAAATGAATATTGAAAATTTACCAAAAATTGAAAGTTGGTTATACGAATTTTCAGTAGCTGTTAAGTTTATCGAAAAAAAAACAATGGGATTTCCATCTGATTATGAAAATTCTATTATCTTAGAATCTATATTAAAAGAAGATCTTTCAAATGATGAACTTCAAAGAAAAGTTATGCCTTTTATTCTTTCTTACATGCAAATACTTAGAATGGTTCAAGCTTCTTCTTCGATATCTTCTAATGAAACATCACCTTCTTCTTCGTCAATTTCTTCTCCTTCTTCTTCTTCTTCTTCTTCTTCTTCTTCTTCTTCACTGTCTTCATCTGATAAATCAGAATAATCACTTTCATCTTCATCATCAGTAAGTTCATCTCCAAATGCTAATCTTTCTTCTTCAGAAACTTCTTTTAAACTCTTTTTAACAACTTTGTCATCTTTTCCTATTTCAATTGATTCAAGTAGAGGATGACAAATTTCTTTTAAAACGTCATGTTGTTCCTTAGTAAGTGTTTCTGGTAAGACTACTCTAAATTGGACATAAAGATCACCGTATGCAACTTCTTCTTTATCTTTGTCAAAAATAGGCATACCTTCTCCTTTTATTTTTCTTAACCCATCGTCTAAATGTAAAGGTTTACTTCCTTCTAAAGAATTATGTGTTAACTGAACAACATGACCATCAAGATGTTTAAATGACCAATCTAGATTAAATGATTCAGAAAGAGAAATATTTTTTAACATAAAAATATCATTTCCATCTCTTTCAAACATTTCATGTTCATCTTCACAAAGAGTAATGACGATATCACCTGGTTCATGTCCTGGTATTTCATCTGCTTCTTTATTGTATCTTAATACTTGTTGATCTCTCATACCTGGTTGAATTATAACTGCAATTTTCTTTTTTTCTTCTACTAATTTATACCCATTAGGTGTTTTTTTCATTCTTTTTCTTCTAACTGATATTTTTTTCTTTTTACCAGTGTATAAATCTTTTAAAGAAACATTCAAATTAAAATTAAGATCTTTTGTCCTTGGATTAAGTGTGTCATAATCATCTTCTTCTTCTTCTACTAATTCTTCATCTTCTTCAACTTCCACAATAGGTTGTTGTTGTTTTTGAAGTTCTTTAGTAGTTTCTTCCATAGATTTCATGAAATTTTCATTCTGCATCATCCCCATAACATTTTTTGTAACATGAGAAATCATAGACTCCATGTCCATATTTTGGAGATCAACTGAATCATCTTTTGTCATTTCATCAGCCATCTGATGAGCTAGTTGAAGAATGTTAGGTTGTTGTGAAGACATATTATAATAAATATTATCAGATTATTTTTTTATATAATCCGCATTATTATATCTTTTGTTTTTTTTAAGAAATTTAAAGTGATTACCTCTTAGTCTTTTAATAACATTTTCTTTAGTTTTTATTTTAAAATGAAAGTGTTCATGAGATTTCCATCCTCCCATATTATACGTTATTGAATAATCTTGAAGCTTCCATTCTTCACAAAAATGTTTAATTTCTAGTAGTATTTTGTGTAAATCTTCTCCTGTTTCGTGTATTGTTGTATAGTGTTTATTTGGAAAAACTATAATAACTGGTCTACCATGCATATCATGCATAAATTTTGATTTTTCTTTTTTTAAAAAAACATGTTTTGCTATCTTTCCATCTAATTTACAATATAAGCATTCATGTTTTATATTAACCATTAAAGATTCTTTGAAAGTTAAAACCCTTTTTTCAAATTCAACATTAACATTTTTTTTAATTTTATCTTGAGGAAGAGTGTTTTCTAAAATTTCTTCATCTTCACTTTCAGTATCAGATTCATCTAATGCAGCGTATCCCCAATCAACATTAGCACAATCAATGGTCTGTTTAAATCCAGAAGGGTTTTTATTCATTAAAAATACTTCTGATTTTAAATATCAATATTTACCGAGTTTAACCTAACCTAAACTAGGTACATTTCTAGCCATATTGTCTGGTTTAGGAATTTGAACACCTCTTTCTCTTTCTCCGTTATAACTTTCAAGAGTTCTTGTTCTTTGACCTTTTTGTAATCCTGTTTTTTCATCAAATAAAGTCTTGTCAAAATCACTACCATCTCTATCGTTTATACCACTAAAACTATTTCCTCCTGTCATAAAATTACCATCTAAAGATGCATAATCAAGACTACCTACTCCACTTATTTGACTAAGGCCCTGAGCTCCATCTAGATTATTTTGCATTTTTTTCTTTAACCATTGAAATGCTTGTTTTCCTTGTATTAGATTTTTACCATTTTCTATCATTGATGGAACTTCTTGTAAACCTTGAGGAATTTGATTAATTTCTTCTATTGCGTATTTCTCAAATAATACTCCAATATCAGGATATTTTTGAAGTTTCTCCATGAAATTTTTTGAATGAGGACATCTTTTTGAATAAAAAAGAGTATGAGGTGCACTTACTTTTGCTCCACTAACATTTGCCATTTATTATTACGAATACATTTTTTTAAATAAAATAACGAATAAAATCCAAATAAATTTTCTTGCTAATTAATAATGAATACAAGCCAAGTTAACTTCATGTTCATATTTGTATTATCTGTAATAATGTTTAAATTATACAATACTGATAATTTTTCAGACGTTCCCGATGCTATTATACCTAGTATACCTGATGATAAATCTAAAAAAACGATAAATAGACCACCTAGGGTTGTTAAAAGAAATGATAGTAAAAGGTCAGTTGATTGTTCGCCTGAAAGTTCTGCTACTTATTATGGAATGAGACCTATTATTCAACACAATGAATACGAAAATATACTAATGGATATTTTAGTTAGAATTACAAAACCAATTGAATTTGATTATTCAGAATTTAAACATCCTATGAGATTTTTACAAACTAAGGATGAAGAAAATCTTATGAAATTTATTATGAACAGAATTAATGAAGCTTATAGAGAGAATCCTAAAAATGAAAAATATGCTTTACAAGATACATGGGATGGGGAACATTTCAGTTATCTTAATCAAAAAGTATATTCATTTTCTGATAAAAAAGTTGAAGGAAAGAAATTTTCAAAAGAAATTAGGTACGTCATTAATTTTTCTCTTTTTAACAATCACAGATATTCAAGTAATGATATAATCATTGAAATTTTAAAACTTGAAGATGTTTATCATATTATGAGTGCAGTATTAGGAACATATGATGTTAAAACTGACGTAGTAGGAGTAGGTATTAATAAATCAATTGATTCCAGTTCTGTAGAAGAACCTGGTAATCCTCCACATTGGTTATACGGAGATACTGTAGAAGATATCACATTTAATAAATATGGATTTTATGAAGAAGGTCAAAACTATGCAATTAAAGGAGGTGTTCCTGAAAGTCTTAATGGAGAATTAGAAGAATATTCAGATAAATTTTTACCTGACGTATCACATGAACCTATACTTCCTAAGAATTATAAAACAGTTCAATTAAGAGGATTTAAAGTAGAATCGGTATAAAAGAAAATGGACATATCATAATATGAATACACAAGAACCTTTAATAGGACAGCTTCATATTATAATAGGCCCAATGTTTTCTGGGAAAACTACTGAATTAATAAAAAGACTTAGAAGATATAGTGCTATAGGGAAGAATGTACTAGTTATAAACTCTAGTAAAGATACTAGGAATGCAAATAATGTTATTATGACTCACACTAAAGAAACATTAGACGCAGTTAAAACTGAATTTCTTACTAAGAGTTCTGAAAAAAATAGTATTAATTTTCTAAATATACAAAAACCAAGAATGGCATATCATCATAATGTTATAGGTATTGACGAAGCTCAGTTTTTTGAAGATCTTGTACCTTTCGTTAAACAAAAAGTTAATGATGGTTTTATAGTAGTTGTAGCAGGTTTGATAGGAGATTTTGAACAAAAACCATTCGGACATATTTTAGAACTATTGCCCTTATGTGATACAATTACTCATCTTAAAAGTTATTGTACTGTTTCCAAAGACGGGACCCTTGCTCCATTTACTAAGAGGATAGTAGATAGTAAAGAGCAAGAACTCGTGGGTGCTGATGATATATATACAGCCGTATGTAGAAAATATTTATGATTCTTTTTTAACTTTTATTCTACCACCCTTAGTGCTTATAGAAATAGTATCTCCTGGTTTTATAATTGGTTTACGATATCCTACGTTATTTTTTGACATAATTTTACCTAATGAAGGTCTTCCAAACTTTCTTTTACAAGGTCTCATTGACTTACTTATTTGATGAAGATTTTGTCCAAACTTTCGTTTACAAGGTCGTAACATTGCTTTACTTTCTTTAATACTTGCAGGTCTTCCAAACTTTCGTTTACAAGGTCGTAACATTGCTTTACTTTCTTTAATACTTGCAGGTCTTCCAAACTTTCTACATTTCAAAATTTTTTGATTTACACCTACTTTAGAAGGTCTTCCGAAATTATTTTTTAAAGATTTATTATCTGATGGTCCAAATGGTCTTTTCATACGGATACTACCTTTAGGCATTGGAGTAGGAACCTTTTTATATTTTTCAATATTTTCTCCGAAACTATTTGAAAATCTCATTAGCTTTTCATATGTTATCTTTCCTTTAATTTTCAAAGGTTTTCCATTTTTATCGACAATATAAGGAACGTGAGGGATCTTTTCTTGAACGCGTTTTGATACTTTCGTTGAATTTACAATTTTCATTTTTTCAAAAACATCCATCGGAAGACTTTTAATCAAATTATGACAATGAACGCACGTTGGGGAAATAAAGATAATTATATTATCCAAAGGTTTTTTAGTTTTCATTAATAATAATCAAGATAATATTTTTGTAAAAAATATCTTGTTTATTTTTAATAATGGTAAAAAGAAAAATAAGAAAAAGAAAATTTGGAATGGTTCTGGAAAGTCCAGATGATACTGGTGAAGGTTCTTATGCTGATCCACAAACACCAGACGGAGAATTGGAGGATACATTTTATCAAGCAAATACAGATGATATTGGACTAGGTGGAGACGTGGAAGATCAGATTAAGAGAATCGAAGCTAGTAAAAATAGTGAAGAAAATCTTATTGATGCATACTTAGGTGACAGATCATATGAACAAAACGTTAATAATCTTGAAGAACTTTCTGGAAATTTAGAAGTACTTCAAAGTGTATTCATTAAAGCAACTATGAAAAACAACACTTTTCTTTTATATAAACACGCTACAGGAGAAAATTTAAAATTCTTAGAAATAATTAATACAAAAGTATTCGAAAAATTAAAGAATAGAAGAGAAATGGTTATTAAGAAGTCGAATAAAAAAATTGGAATAATAAAAGGTCTTATTAAAAAATTAGGAGTAGAAAAATCAATTTTAAAAACTTATTCGTTTAAAAAAAATATTGATGACAGGGTAAAAAGATTGTATTCAGATTTGAAAACAATAGAAATTGATAAATCTGAAATAAACAATTATTTTAATAAAGAAGAAAAAAAATTTAAAAATTTTAAATCTAATGTAACAAGTTTAAAAATTAAGAATAGAGATGAAAATTTTTCTATACAAGAATATAAAAGATATTTGGATGATATTTTTAATTATAAAAATGAAAAAGAAAGGTTAAAGACAACAGTAGACCTTTCTAATATGTCTGTAAAAGAAACCAAAGAAAATTTTTTACTTAACCCTGTAAATGAAGGATTAAAATTACATAATTCTGTATTTAATAAATATGAAACAGATACTGATTATGAATACAGTCAGAATATATACAAAAGATATAATCTATTAGAAAATTTAAATGTTTTAAAAATTTCTTCTAAGGAACATTTTTTCCAAATAATGGGGAAATTTAAATTAACCGAACATATGAATAGTCTAATTGCAGTAGATAAAAAATATAGAAGAATTATATACGATAACGCTATATCTTTGATTAGTAGTTTTGTTCCTGTTAATATGATTGATGAATTATTAGAAAATACTAGTTTATATATTAAAAACAAGTATGAATACCGTTTAGAATATTTTAATTTTAATCAGTATACTAAATATCTACCTGAAAATAAAATATATGAATTCACTAGATTTATAAGAAAAGATGAAGAAAAAGAAAAAAAGAGTAAAACTTATGCACCTGTAATAGGTTGGATATACAAAGAAGATGCATTGAAAAATATACACAATCTAAATCCTGAAAGTGATACAATTAATAAAATAAAAGAAGGTAAACAAAAGTTTATAAAAGGAAAATTAGAAGATATAGTTAAAAATGATGGTATTCACTTTGTTGAAGGAGGTAATTTACCTAAAAATACAAATGTTAAAATACAAATAATAAATGGTTCTATAGAACCTTGGAGAAAAAGATATCTTAAACACAAAATACTTTTAAACCAAGTAAACGAAAGAAAATTATACACTTTATCTAATTTAAAGTTACCACAACATATCAAACCAGAAAAGTATATTAATGAAAATATTCTTGAAAAAATGGCTGAAAATGATATTAAACAAATTTATGAAGAGATGGATAGTAGGGAAAAAATAAAGAAATATCTTAAGAATATTATCCTATCAAATAATAAAAAAGATATTGAAGAAAAAATAAAAGATTGCGCGTATAAAAATCTTTCAAAGAGTTCACAATATTATAATACTTTAGAAACACAAATACAATTTCTAATATCAGAAAGAAATAATTTATCAACTACTAGAGGAACTTCAGACCCAGATAAAGCTAAAAAGAATAAAGCTAAAATTAACGAATTATATAAACAAATAATTGAATTTAAAAAAGAACAACAAGACGTCATAGTTCCCACTAGACTTGGTTATATTTCTCAAATAAGTTCTATAGTAGATAAGAGAAAAGAAAAGAAAATGATGACAAGTGGAGAATTTAAGAGAACAGACGGTCTTTTCTTTGATGAAAGATTACCTAATTATAATAGAGTACTAAATTTTAAACTTCCTAAATATATGAAGGATCAATTAAAAAAAAAAGGAGTAGAATTGAATGAAATAAGGTTAATAGAAAGAAAATTATTATTAGATGAACTGACTATTAAAAAAATATCTAATACGATTAATTATAAAAAGTTTGACATTGAAGAATTTAAAAGATTCCCAGAAAGACATACTAGCAAAGTAGTTAAAAAAGATGTTGAAAGTATAATAAGAAGTTTTCAAAAAGAATTACCTATTGGATTTTATACTAAGGACAAAGAAAAGGTTCGTGATGATTTAGAAACTGTATTAGACAATGGAAAATGTAGTAAAGACGTTAAAGAATTTTTATTAAAAAAAGTAGTACCTATTAAAGGTTCTAGGTATAATTTTAGTAAAATTTTACAAGATAATAAAAATAAAAGAAGTAAGAATTATTTTTATAAATTTATTGCTAACAAACCTAAATATAAAAAAATATCAAATCAAAACGTGATATCAAATAATGTAATAAAAAAAATGATGAACAGAAGAAGAGATATCCAAGTAGAAATAACAAAATATATTGATGACGGAATTATAGATTATGATCCGGATAAAGATGATGATGATAATAAAATTACTTACAAAGGTAATAAAAAAGATGCTGAAATCCGAAAATTGGTATTAGAATATAGAAATATAAAAGACAAAATGGAAGCATTAAAAAGTAGAACTACCATAAATTTATATAATAAATATTTGAAAGATTATGAAAAAGAACAAAAAGATTTATTTGATAAAGTTAAAAACAAACAAAGAAGAGGAGCTTCTTTTTTAAGATTAAAAGATAAAGATAAAGATGGTAATCCCATAGACACGAGAGAACTATATAGTGCAATAAAAGAAGAAGGAGAGATAAAAATATCTTTTAACATTCCAGAAGATTTAGATAAAAATGGTATCAGAAAATGGTTTGAAAAATATTTTGACATATTCCCTGCAAATAAAGAAACAGAAGGTTTAATACAAGATAGTGATTATTTTATGAGAGATTCTTTGTATGTTGATGATTTAAGAAAAGAAAAAATAAAGGCTTTACCGGCTAGGAATATACAAGCAGGTTACATGAAAAGAATAGGATATATAGTTAACTGGGTATCAGACAAAAAAACTTTTCAATTTAATTTTGAAAGACATGAACTAATAAGTTTTTTATTTTGTCGCGTACAATTTATGATGAATAATTCAAATATTAATAATATTACAAAACAAAAAAGACTCTTGATTGTGTTAAAAATTTTGTATTATTTACAAGAAAATATTAATAATAATACTATTCAATTTTTCATAGATTTTGAAAACGAAGTTCAAATGGATTTATGTACTGGAGAAGAATTTAGCAAAGATACAATGTCTAAAATTGAGAGACTTATTAAGTATTGCAATGAAAAAATAGTAAAATTTAATATAACAATAGAAGAAAAATTAAATGATATCATAAGAAAAAAACTAGAGAAAATAAGTATAGATAACCAAATATCTAGGTACAGATTGAGACAAATTTTAAATAAAGATAGTATACCAGAAATAAATAAATTTAGGAAAGAACTAGATCGTATATCAGAACTTGATGAATCTATGCCTTTTCAAAGTACAGTATCTGGTGAAAGTCGTAGACCTCTTATATTCGAAACTAGAAGAGGTGGACCTAGTGCATTTGACCAAAAGAGAACTATTAGTCCTTTTACAAAAGCTAGAAATTATCTAGAGAGAAAATGGAAAAATGTATCACAAGAAAAAACAAACAGAATCAATAGAAATACTAACAAGTTATATAAAAATCTGTTAACACGATACAAACAAGATTCTAAGGAAACAAAATACAAATACAGACAAGTTTTAGAAAAATCACTTAATGTTAGACCTAAAATGTCAGACTATGAAAAAGAATACATAAGACTTTGGAATTTAAGTGGAAGTATTAGGAAAAATATTCTAACAGACGTAGAAAAAAGGATAATAGAAAAATTAGAACTCAATCTTATTTTCTGTTTTAAAGATGACCAAATTGAAATTTTCAGAGAATTATGTAAAAATGTTATAATTCCTCTTATGAAAAATAATAAAAATCAAGAACAATTTATATCTAAAATATTCGACCTAGTGTTTATTGATATTAGTGGTATTAGTAACGGAATAAGATATAATGATAAAATATTAAATAGAAATGCTGCACTATTTGACAATATGAAAAAAGGTATGTTAACAGGATATTCAAATGTACCTATCA
>Ga0315315_10006134_pt1 | contig 11096 bp, 9 predicted proteins | sample M140m3416metaG_FD_203699 | JGI IMG/M metagenome (GOLD analysis project Ga0315315, IMG submission 203699) | Ammonia-oxidizing marine archaeal communities from Monterey Bay, California, United States - M1 40m 3416 | ecosystem: Environmental > Aquatic > Marine > Intertidal zone | place: USA... | reverse complement strand
CATAGACGAGCTTGTGGCTGGATTTGAGCAAGAGATAGCGGCTATGCCAGCAGGAGGCCCACAATGAACCAGAGAGTAATTGCAGACCCCTCACAGCATGGCTGGACTGAGGTAGATGGTAAGTGGGTATGGGATGCTGAATCTGGCGGTGCTGGTGCTGGCATGGTTATCTCAGAGACAGAGCCTACAGATAAGGTGGAGGGGATGCAGTGGCTGAACCCTACCACTGGCCTTGTCCTGTTCTGGGATGATGAGAAGTGGCTACAGATGCCCACCACTGGCGCGGCTGGCAAGGATGGCAAAGATGCTGTCTGGTCTGAGGACGCTAACGGCGCTAATTACACAGGCACAGTAACGGTCAAAGGCGAGCTACTGGCGTCTAAGGCTGGCGCTGGTGCTGGCTCCGTTTCTGTTGGGTTTCAAGCAGGCGCTGTAACCCAAGGCGAATACTCTGCGGCTTTCGGATACAACGCGGGCAAGGAATCGCAAGGGACAGGGTCTGTGGGTTTGGGCACTCAGGCTGGGGAAACAGATCAGTCGGATTACTCAGTGGGTATTGGATACTCGGCAGGTAGGACATCTCAGGGCGAGTACGCCATTGCTGTCGGTCAGGGCGCTGGCAGGACAGATCAGGGAGATTACTCTACGGCTCTCGGGGTCAATGCTGGGGAGGTCACTCAGGGGGCCGGATGTGTGGCTGTCGGATGGGCGGCAGGTCAAGAATCTCAGGGCCAATACGGTGTCAGCGTGGGACGCTACGCAGGTATGACAAACCAAGGTCTTAGCACTGTAGCGGTAGGGTACATGGCAGGACACGAAGGCCAAGGGGAGTCCTCTATAGCCATCGGCGAGAAGGCAGGCAAAACCAACCAAGGCGCTAACGGCATCATCATTTCTTCTCACGGCTCCTCCGCAGAGAATAGCGGCAACCCCAACCACATTTACATTGTTTCCGGTTCGGACAAGTACCTGTACTACAACGGCTCTACCGAATGGTACTTCGCAGGCGGCACCGTAAACGGACTCAATGGCTTCCGACAGAATGGCGCTCCCGTAATTGATGCCAAGGGACTTATCAGCACCCTATCTACCCTACGAAACGCCACCAAGGACGAGACAACTCTAAAAGGCATGAGGGACGCACTGGCTGACGCTATAGGTGGACTGATTGAGAACCTTGAGCATGAGATTGCCACACAGGAGATTTCAGAATGAGTGAGAGAGTTATCTCAGACCCCACAGTAGCAGGCTGGGAGCTTAATCCTGACACTGGTTACTGGATGTGGGCTGGTGGATCAGGTGGTGGCGGTGGCTCCATACAGGACGGAGACACAGAGGGCCAGATCACCACATGGGACGGTGATGAGTGGACGCCAGAGGGCGCTGTGGTTGTCTCTGGTGGCAATGTTGGTATTAATGTTGATACGCCCACAGCATCCTTAGAAGTTGTCGGGTACGACATGAGGCTTACAGGAGACTCTGGCTCTTTATATCTTGAGGCGGGTACAAACTCTTACATGACATCTACCGGAAGCATTTACCTGCGCCCCGGAGATCAGGCAGTAAACGGCATGATCATTAGCTCTGACGGGCGCGTAGATATTACAGGCTCCCTGTTTGTAAACGGTGTAGAGGTTGGTAGTGGTGGCGGTGGCGGCTTCTGGGTTGAGGAATCACCCGGAGTCATCAAGTACACCGGTACGGCTAAAGCTACTGATGTGGTTGCAACAGGATGACCAGCCCAACTACAGGGGAGGTGACATCTAGTCAAATATCCATGTCTACTAACGGATCACCAAACGGCTCCGTATCCTTGGTGTCTGCACCCAGTAGATTTGTTGCAGAGAAGGACAGCGGGGAAATTGCCTACTCAGACTTTAGGGGCAAGGCATGGCGTCAGGGCGCTGGTAGCCCGTTACCTGTTGGATACGATCCTCGCAAGGAAGGATATTACAGTAAGCCTAGCTACATTGAAGGAAGTACCGGATATATAAAAATTCGTCAGGAGATGAATGACTTTTATAACGGTGAGTACAAGGGGACTTTGCAGGCTAACAGCTTCTTCTACAGCCCCCCCGGAGATTTGTATTTTTCAGGAGAGTTTCAGGCCGGGTATCAAGATAACTTCAGTGGTCGCCAGAAGTATGGCTACTTATACATCTGGGGATACTCATCTGGTTACCTTTCCGGCAGTAGGGTTTCTATATTTCAGCTACAAAGGGAGTGGGGCGTAAAAACCATCAATAGAGAAAAAATGACCGTTCCCTCTGGATATCCTTATGTGGTTATGAATTTCGGCACTTGGGCTGACGGGAGGAACACTATCACGCCGGGTCAGGAGATTGTCGTTTGGTCGATATGGACAGATTTTAAGGTGGAGACTTAATAATGAAATTCACTTTTATTTTTAAAGAGTCGTTACAGCGTCCGCGCTTTGTAGATGTTGATGCTGACAGCTTTGAGTCAATCAGCACCAAAGATGTACCAGAAGAGTTTATGGGTGATTTCTTTTCCCTATATGGAGTTGTCGATTACTCAGGAGCGAGGACCGTTCCGGGAGTAATAAGTAATGGCAAATTCATTCAGGTTCCAAATGGAGACTACGGAGAGTTAACCCCAGCAGAGTTTTTTGAAGAGACTGCACAGCCTATGGAAGCCGAGGAGAATTGTTAATGAAGCTACTTGCCATCGTTATGTCTGCATTTTTTGTTATGGGGTGCGCCACTAGCAAGGGGAATGTTAGGGCGGCTCAACACTCAGCCGACCAGATAAGGATGGTTCAGGTACAAAGGGATGCAATCCTTCAAGAGAAGCACGCACAGGCTCAACTTCAAGTGGCACTGGTTGAGGCTCTTGCCCGTGTAGCTGAAGCTAACCCAGAACATGCCCCATCAACTGCTGTTGCCTTGGCTGTCATAGGTGTTAGAGGGGCGTCTACTGAGTCTCAAGACTCCCCTGTAGTGACCCTGCAAAGGGAGCAGAATGTGGGTCTTGAGTACGTCAAGGCACTGGCCCCTACAGTGGGAACATTGGTTAGCGGATTAGGTGTAGCCGCCATTAACGCATCGGTGACTAAGAATGCCCAAAACGCGAACAAAGAAATACAGATCAATGACCAGCAATCCGATGTTGCAATTGTTCAGGCAGTTGCAGGATTGGGTACAGCGGCTTCCAATAACTCTGGAATTACTGCTGGTGGTGATGTCTATCAGATGCAAGATCAGGCTCTTGTTGATAATGGCGACTATACGGATTCATCTACTGACAATTCGGATTATGAGCAAAACTATGCTCAGGACGATGCTTTCATCAATAACGGAGAAAACATCCACGATTCGGCGGTTAGTTTTGCGGGGCAAGATTTGACGCTGGGTGACCTGATTGCTTACCTTACAGATCAGGGATCACCTTTCAGCTTAATAATGGACGGGCAGGTGGTGGCCTCAAGCACATCAGGTACTGGCGAGACTGTTGTTATTGACTGCAACAAACCGCTTTTCTCACCCAGACCACCGCAGTGTACATAAGGATATAAGCTATGACAGGTTGGATAGTACCGGGAGCGCCGACAGACAGTACCGGCCTTAACCCACAGCAACAAAAGCAATTTAGCTCATGGTGGCTAGATCAGCAGTATGGCGGTGACCTGAGTAATGTAGCCGGTCTTACCCAAAACGAGAACGGGTACTGGCAGGGCGAGCCGGGGCGTAAATACGACATTAACCCAGAGACAGGTCAGAGAGGGGTGTATCAGTTTTTAAGTGGGTCTGGTGCCCCCGGTTGGCTAGATGTTACGCCTAAAAAGTACGGAACTTACAGCTACAAAGAATGGAATGAGGATGCGGGCGAGTGGGAGACAGTCATAAAGACTGAGGAGTTATCAAGAAATCGCCACGGGCTTTACTCCCCCAACACAACGTACATACAGCGCGGTCCAAATAGCCTCGGTGAGCACGTTAAATATACTCATAACCCCGAGACTGGGGAGGAGGGTGACTGGATTTGGCTTGGGATGTCTGGCTGGACTAACGTCAGGCCCGACCCAAATCAGAAGTCTCAGCCTGTAGGATCTCCTCAGTTTGACGGGACTACTGTTACTCAGGAGGAGTACGACAATTACAACGCGAGGAACGGCAACTCTAGCACGCCTCCCCCAACTACCACCACAGATACCACAACTACTACTACGCCTCCTGCTAACCCAACTACTGACTCTACGCCCCCTGTTGTACCCAGAACGGGGATGTTGCGACCACAGCAGGATAACTGGCTTGATGTGCTAAACAGGCAGGGAGCCAGCCTAGATAGCTGGGATCCCTATTTGGGGATGTTCACAAACAGACAGAACAATATTGATTGGAGCCAGCTTGGTAGCAATCAGGTGCAGTCATCCTTTGAATATTTAGCAGGAGATGGGCTGTTTCCCAATATGAATCAAGGCCGTATTTACGCTGAGCTAATGAGGAGGCTTGGTTTTGGAGGCTAACACCAGCTTAAACAATCCCCTTCTGTCTTATGCGGGTGTGCTTCCCGGCGACTTCTCTGCCGCTGACTTAGACTTTGATGCTTTAAGGGACTTCACCGGCCTAGACATTGGTGAGAACGAGTATTCCGCTCTGCACTCTAATCACCGTGGCTATATTGGAGAAGACGGGAACATATATCGCAAAGAGTTGCGGTACACCGGAGATGGTCAGCTTCCAGAAGGGTGGGAGGTTGGCGATGAAGTCCCTGACGATATGGTCCGTGAGTACACTGATGAGCGACTGTATTTCTGGAGTCCACCACAGGAGCTAGGCAGAGCGCCCAATAGCGAGGCGGCTCAAGAGCAGGCAATGGCTGGGTCAGGATACTTTGGCTCTGGCGGTTTATATACCAAGGCAGAGATTCAAGAGGCATGGGATGCCGAAGAGGGAATGGGGTATCTCAAGCAGTTCACCACATGGGACAAGTATTGGAGCTTTATAGAGCAGACCACAAAGTTATTTACTGACCCTGAATATAACGACATTACCGGCGGCAACATGACCTCTGGGAACTGGCAGGACAGCCCTGAGTACATGGCATTGCTTCAAGCTACAGGAGTGCCCACTCAATACATCAATGATGATGGTGATGTATTCAACTTCAACGGCACAACGTACGAGAAAGACTACAAGACCGATGACAGTATTCCCATTGGCGTAGTCAACAAGCTCCTGCTTGGTGGTGCATTAGGCTTTCTTGCGGCCCCGATGGTTGCTGGCGCTCTTACTCCTGCCTTGGGCGTAGCTGGGGCTAAAGCCGCCGCCGCTGGAATTGCCTCAATAGCCGCTCAAGCAATGACCGACGGAAAGATAAACTGGGAAGATGCTTTGTTAGGTGCGGCATTGGCTTATGGAGGAAATCAGCTTTCCGAGGCGCTTCAGAACTCTGGAGTGATGGGGGAGATTGGATCTTTTATTACAGAGTATGGGGACAATATTGCTGATGGCGGTGGTGAAGTTTTGACTGCCGCTTTTCAGGCTGGAGGCATGAGCATAGTTAGCCAGATGGTTAGAGATGGTGAGATTGATTGGAAGGGGGCGGCTATTTCTGCGGCTATGGCTGGCGGGACAGTCATGCTTGGTCGATTCCTCGCTGATATAGGATATGAGGGCAAAGAGGATGAGATCCTCCAAGAGATTTCTGTTACCGCCCAGCGCAAGGGTACGCAGGTAGGTAACGGTGTTTGGATGCTGGAAGATGGCACTGTCATTGGAGATAACGGCAATGTCTTAGGAAACATGAGTGACCTAGACCTTAATGGTGATGGTGCGCTTACTGGTAATGATCTAGCAAACATAAACCCCCGCACTGATTATGTAGCTCCAACGTATAGCAATACAACAGTCAGGCCGCGCAATGAAAACCCTCTGAATGGGGGCGGGATTAGAAGGCGTTACTACCTTGATGCAGACGGCAGGATTTACTCTGGCTCAAACGTCAAGCAGGATGGTAATGGGCTGTATAGCAGTATTGATGGCACTCGCCTAACAAGCCTGCAAGGAGTTTACGACGAGGACACTGGGCTGTATCTGTTCAAGGACGGCAACGGCAATATCACTCAGGTTGCCGATAAGAGCGGCAAAATTGTCAGTATCTATGATTCAGGAAATAAGGTCTGGACTAACGCTGATGGCACTCCAAATGCTGAGTACGACAGGTTCCTGACGGAGCGGTACAACAGTGGTAGCACTACCGCTCAAGACCTAAATAACCCGTTTGCCACCAGCAGAGATGACTATGACGCCTTAACTGGCGAGCAATTGCTTGATGACTACTTCGCAAAATATGGCTATGACAATCGCGAGAATATGCAAATCGCCCTTACCAATGGTCAGATGAGGGAGCTTGTAGACAGATTCGGGAGCGTGTCAGAACTTGAAGCGTACTTCCAAGAAAATGGCTATGGCATTCATCACAGTTCTGAGAATGGCTGGCGAATAGAGGCTGGGGTTGATACCAGCGATGGCGTATATGGCAATTTCACTGACGGCAGTTATGTCACAGGCATTTTGGGTGACCCTAGCGGCCCACAGGGAGCAGTCAGGTATGACCCCGATGGCAACCCCACCACGGTCAATGACACAACAACAGAGAATCCATTTAACAAGACAGACCCGCCGCCCCAGACTACGCAAGACACCACTAACAGCGGCAATCAGAATGCCGTTGTAGGCGGTCCCTCAACAGGCGCTCCAAGCACTCCGGGGAGTGGGGCTAAGCCGGGAGATAATCCAAGCAATAATCCTGTTACCCCTCCTGTTAATAACACTGGTGTAACTGACGCATACTTGGCTACAGTCGCCCAAATTACTGGGCAGTCTGTATCTGATGTAATTGCTCAGATCAATAACGGCACAACTGTAGCGGAGATCATCGCTAAAGCAGACGGCGATACACCAACACCTGCTCCTAACAGTACGACAAATGGCAATGTTACTGCCGATACTACCCCTCCCTCTGGAAGTACAACAGGTGACGATCCCGGTAGTGGTGACCCTAATAACAGTTCAGGCAATACCAGTGGGGCAAATGACACCTCTGATCCTGCAACTAACAACGATGGAACCGGAAGCTCTGGGACTGTGGGCGCAGGCGGCGATGATACTTCTGGTGATGATGACGGGACTACAAGCAGTGACGGCTCTGGCGGTAAAGGTGACGAAGGATCAGAGCAAGGAGAAAGCGGTAATAACACTGGAACCAGCACAGAAGGGCCGGGTACTGGCGCATCAGATGAGGGCTATGACGATGGGCTGGGTAACGGCACTGGGGATGGGATGGGTGACGGCAATGGCAATGGCAATGGTAATGGTAATGGTCTGTTTGGCGGCATTGGTGGTGATGGTGGAAGCAATACTGAATGGACCCCACTCTTTGGCGGTCCTAGATTTAACCCAAGATGGAGGCAGTTTAAGAGCGGGTCTTTTGCTCCCCAGCCTAAACAGCTACCCAGCTTTGCATCCCAAGATTACTCAACTCAGCGCATGGGCTTGCTAAGCCAAGCATATAAGGATATATCATGAATTATTTAGAGCTTGTTAATGGCGTCCTAATGCGCCTCAGGGAGCCTTCAGTACCCACTGTCAGGGTGAATGAAGACCCTGTTGTAAACCTCGTCAAGACCTTTGTGAACGATGCTAAGCGCCATGTAGAGGCCGCCCATGGCTGGAATGCTACAAGGAACCTATGGCAGTTTGGCACGGAAGCAGGTAAACCGGGATATACGCTTGAGCAAACATCGGGTGGTGCTCGCATTACTCAGGTATCAAGAACTGATGCTAGCAGGCACATGGATCAGTGGGACTTGAGGGCTGTTATTGGTCAGAAGACTGGCTCCCCTTGGCGCTGGGCATGGGAGGGCACTGATGATGCTGGTAACCTCATGATCCGGTTTGACCCCATCCCTGATGATGTATATCCCATCTCTGTTCTAGGCCATAGAAGCATGGCTGATCTAGCTGATGACACAGATGAGCTTAGGATCCCTGACCAGCCCGTCCTGTATTACGCCTTGGGCCTAGCCGCTAGAGAGCGTGGAGAGGTAGGTGGTCAGACAGCTATGGAGCTATTCAATATGGCTCAGCAGTACATATCAGACTCAATAGCACTAGATGCTAACCTCTCACCCACTGAATACACTTGGGCGGTAGTCTAATGGCACAACCCGTAAGACAGGTAGGATTAAGAGCGCCGGGATTCCAAGGGCTAAACACTGAGCTTTCTCCTATTAACGGGGATCCTGAGTTTGCCTTGGTTGCTGATAATGCAGTGGTTGACCAGATTGGCAGGCTTACTAGCCGCAATGCTTTTGCTGATTACTTGGATTTTATCGGCAAGAACAATGCTGAAATCACCAAGATGAAGCCCCATATACTTAAGCACAATGCCCTGTACGGCGCCCATGCTGAAACCCCTGTATTTGTTTATCGTGAAGGGGATACAGAAGAAGTTGAGCTAATGAATATGCTACCTGTAGGGCAGGGTAAAAGACTCCCTGTATACAGAGGTAGATCATTAGAGATTACTGGCACAGCTACCTATGGCGTAGCTATGGAGGATGGCGGGGCTATTGTTGACCTGACCCTCCCTGCTGATTATGAAGCTGATCTGCTGACTGCTGAGCTACTGGACTTCAAAGATGACCTGTTTCTTTTTGCCAAAGGCAAGCCGTTCTGCCGGTTAGACGGCACCTCATTTGCCCCTGTCACTGCTCAGGTAACAGACCTGAATGGGGACAAGGCTAGTGATATAGATGGTGACATTGCTATCTCTGCTTATGGTCGGCTATGGGTGTCTGGGGTTGATGGCGACTACCACACCATTCATTACTCTAGCCTTCTGGATGAGACACAGTGGTATGACGCCTCAGACGTTGATGGCTCAACAGGGAACACTGGGGGATTGATTGATGTCCGTGAATACTGGCCTGTTGAAAGTGATTCCGTTGTTGGTATCCACGCCCATAACGGCTTTCTTTATGTGTTTGGTCGCAACTCTATTCTTATTTACGCTAATGCTAATGCCGGTGATCCTGCTGGAGAGAATGGCATTGCCCTACAGGACGCCATAAGTAATGTGGGATTGGTACGCCGTGATGCTATATGCAATATCGGTACTGATGTTTTGTTTGTTGATGAGTCTGGTGTGCGTTCTATGGGTCGGGTGATCCAAGAGAAATCCACACCAATAGGCGAGCCTAGCTTAAACATCAGGCGAGAGATTCAAGAGGTTATCAGTCAGGAGATCCTGCTAGATCCAAGGTGGTCTGGTATCAGGATGGAGTATATGCCGTGCAAGTCGCTGGCTGTCATGCTCTGTACTGGCCTGAGAGTGGCCTATGTATTCCACTTGAATATGCCCTCCAAGACAGGGGGGTTCAAGGTAACCAGATGGACTAACTGCTTCTGGTCAGATAGCTGTGAAGTCAAGATGGAGGAGGGTGATGTTGTCTACCTTGGTGGTAGAGCATTACGCGGCCTGCTTAGGTATGAGGGCTATCTTGAGGGTGATGAGGTAGGTGTACCAGAGCCTTACATCATGCGCTTTGAAAGCATGGCACTTGCTTTGGGTGAGTCACCTATGCAGACATCCATACCTAAATCTATCCACATGGTCTGTATGGGGGAGTATGTTCCCGGTCAGGCCAATGCTCTTTGGGGCTTTTCAGATAGAATGATTGGCAATAGAGAGTTTACGATTGAGGTAGAGGGCGGTTCCAAATACAACATTAATGAATTTACTGATGATGGCTCAGGTGATCTGGCTGGATTCTACGGTATAGGCGGTCAGCTTTATGCCGGTTACAAGATAAACACCTCTGGCTCTGGTGAGCTATTCAGAGCAGGGCTTGAGGTAAAGGTTCAGGGTGGCAAGTATGCCCTGCAAGAGATTGATATTAATTATGCAATGGGGAGATTAACAGCATGAGCCTATTAACACACAGGAGTGCATTCTAATGGGGCCGGGACCGAATGGAGCAAGCTCCACAAACTCGCCTATAACTGGCGGCAGTCAGACATGGGGGCAATGGCTTCAAAGCCCGAGCGCGGCACAGCTTGGTGGTAGTCTTCTTGGTCTTGGCGGCAGTGCCGCTACGATCTATCAGGCTCTTGATCTTGCGAACGATACCCGCGATATGGGTAATCGCGTTCAAACCTATCTTGGTGAGCTAGGTGATGACCTCAATGCCAACACCAAGTTTCAAGGATATGGCGTTACCTCTGGGCTAGGGACTAGCGCCGTTGGAACTGATGGCTCTATCAACCTTGGGGTTGGCGGGCAGTATGGCAATGCACAAGGTGCGGCTGATTCGGCCTACCTTGCGGCACAGAACTTTGCAAACCAATCCGCTATCCCGGTGGAACAGCGACAAGATGATATATACAACTCAATCATGGCTATGCAGAACCCTGAACTTAACAGGATGCAGGCTGCACAGCAGGCCAATGAGTATGCAATGGGTCGCGGAGGAGTCCGTGGATCGGCGTATGGCGGCACTGCTGAAGATGCGGCTATGGCTAGGGCTAGAGCGCAAGCGTCCAATGAGGCGGCATTCAAGGCCCGTGAGATGGCTAATGCAGAGCGAGGGATGCTTGGACAGCTAACTGGTCAGGTTGGGCAGTTTGGTAATCAGTCTCTGCAAGCCTCTTATCTGCCGATGGGTACACAGATGGCCCTGCTAGATAGGGCGGCTCACACGGGTGACAGCGCCCAGACAGGTCAGCTTACTGGTCAAGACTACATTGCTCAGCTTGGTCTGGGTGGTGCTACCACTAATGTCAATGCTCATCATTCAGCCAATCAGCTTACTGGCAACCTGTACAACGCACTGCTTAGTAACTTGGGCGGCACTCAGGGATCAAATGGCTCCGCTGGTTCTGGCTTGCTTGGCGCTATTGGCGGGGCAGTCGGCGGGATTCAGAGTCTCTTTGGTCAGAATGGACCGCTATCTGACATCAGGCTTAAGGAGAATATTGAGTTCATTGGTAAGATGGGTGACCTCAATATGTACCAGTGGGACTGGACAGACAGGGCGTTAGACATAGGTGCTGGGTCTTATCCGACTTCTG
>Ga0315315_10006133_pt1 | contig 11097 bp, 11 predicted proteins | sample M140m3416metaG_FD_203699 | JGI IMG/M metagenome (GOLD analysis project Ga0315315, IMG submission 203699) | Ammonia-oxidizing marine archaeal communities from Monterey Bay, California, United States - M1 40m 3416 | ecosystem: Environmental > Aquatic > Marine > Intertidal zone | place: USA... | reverse complement strand
TCGCAGGACGTGGCATGTGTAAATTGAACCTGGTCGCTTGAGACGGACGAGTTTGAATCAGTTGTTTGACACTTTCCACGTGTCGATTGTAAATGTCCATGTTATCATCATACTCTCGTTGGCATTTGTCGTACGTCTCTTGGTTTCTTTCTAACTCCCATGTTGCCGCGATGATGCGACAATATCTGTTTTCATTTTGTTTTGTCTTCTGTCTGACGTACTCCTTTTTCAAAGCATCGATGATTGTTTCATGTGGAGGCTGCGCACTGATCAGACGTAAAAAACTAGGTGAATTTAACGCATCAACGTTACAGCGCAATCGTTCTTTTAGCCATTCTCCGAATTCTGCATGCATGCGAATTGCTTCAATAATCTCTTCGCAGAACACGTCGTATGTCTGGAAAATTGGAGGCCATGTCAAGTCTTCGTCTTCAGGTACGTCATCAACAAGAAATGCACATTTTTGCGTCTTCCGTAAGTATTTTTGCTTCAGGTGACGCCGCGTCAGCATTTACAGAACGACATGAGAGTGAAACGCCACTATGCCAGAATTCCAATATCTGGGCAAGTGCCACCATATCTCTCGTCGCTATCTATTCAGTTGTATTAGGGTTTGATAATCGTTAAATTATGGCGTTTCCTCCCAGCGTAACACCATTGCTTCCGGGATTTCAATATGGGGCACAATTCTACGCGATAACGCAAGAAATTTACCAAGCACCCGTTTCACAAAGTTACGCAGAGTCTCGGTGTCAAATTCTAGCGAGCACTGCCATTGCAACCACTGAATCAGTTGAATTTGCATTAGTCGACTCTTCTGGCTGTATCGGTTACACTTCCCCGACTATTGTATCGTGTACATTTGTGTCCAGTAGAACTACAATCGAGCAGTTTGTGTCTTGGCTATCTACATCACCAATTCCGCCTCTAAATACTACATGTGTCCCAATGCAGTTGGCTGTGAGTGCACGTACCGTTCAAGACTTGAACGATGTGCCACCATCGCCGCCACAGATGCCAGAGCCTCCATTCCCGCCACCAAGGCCATTCCCGTCTCCTCCTCCTCCACCACCGTGTCCGCCTCCATCGCCGCCAGCAACACCTCCAGGTCCATCAACGCCTCCGTCTCCATCTCCGACGCCTCCGACACCGCCAATGGCACCTCCGAGCCCACCATCGTTTCCTTCTACTGTTCAAATTGCATCGCAAAATCTTTGCCACTCGACCTGTGTAAGCTTTGAACACTCCACCCAACATGTGGTTTAGCACTGACAGTACTACTTCATTGTGCACAGGTGGAGTGGGCGCTTCAAGACAGCTCAGACAACCCATCTTCAAGGCAGACATCATCGTGTGCAGGTTTCTTTGCTAACCTCTGCGCGTTCGGTAAGCTTTGCCATTCACTACTTGTGAGCCCACTCGTTTACCACGTTGTTTGGCTTTTTTCATTTGTTCCATGCTTTGCTTACGCAGATGCACAGAGGTTTGAGACTTTGTTGATACGGCCACCGCAGCCACCGCCACCGCCAATGCCACCTACCGATGCCTTAACATTAGCAACGCCAATAGGTGTGTTTGCTTCGGGTGGGTTTGATTCAAGCGAGATGCTAGGAAGTACAAACATACTTACAGAATGCACAGATTCAGGCGGCACCGCCTGTGTCCCACTAGACAGAGAACATCCATGGCTCATGCTAGAATTACCACAGAGCTTCAATGACATATACAGCGTGGAGATATTTTTTATGCCAAATGCACCCCCTTCGCCTCCTCAGGGGCCTCCTCCGAACCTCCCTCCGGATCCAAACGCCCCACCTCCACCACGCCCGACAACACCGCCGCCGTCGCCTCCGCCTCCTCACCCACCGTCCCAACCGCCAATTTGGTGTAGCCAAAACGTGGACAATTGCACAATAAATTATGTCAACCACCACAACAACGGCATGTGTGAAGACGGCCTTCCTAGTAGCAACGGTATGTTAAACTCGGACGTACAATTATGTGATCTTGGTTCTGATTTGACGGATTGTGGACAACGACCGTGCGTACAAGACCCACCTCTGGCACCGCCACCACCGCCGCCACCGCCGACGTCGCCGCCGCTGTCGCCGTCAGTGTCCGTAGACCTGAACACAAACTGCCGTTTCGCAAGTCAAGCGGGGGTGGTCGTATGCTGCGACGGCGTTTTCGCCGACCCCGAAGGTGTAGACAACGTCGAGTTTGGCTATATATGTCAGGCTGGTGTTTCTACTGAATGTAGCCGTGTGTTTAATCCCACCGATCCTACAACGTACGACAAGCAGGGAACAGACTGCTACGTACCGCGATCATCAGACCATCAGTGCATTTCTGGTGAGGTATGTGATGGTCACGGAAACGGTCGACTTTTGCATGAAACTGCGGGTGGGTTTGACGACGTTGGATGGATCGAGATTTTCGTCAGTCGAGATTTAGCTCGTACGCACAAACGCACCACTATGTATTTCAGTGCATGCAGCTCATTCATAACAAATGTATGTCGATTCGCATTGTTCAGACTTCGGCACACGATGTGCTACTGTGAATGCAACAGAGACAATGGACGTTCGATTAATGCTGAGGTGCTTCGAAGGACGTGACATGGCAGAAGGGCGTTTTGTTTATTTGAGGAGTTTTGAAAGCGCAAGGATGCTTCGAATCGACGGGTTAAAAGTTTACAGAAATCCGATAGCAACAGGTCGTCGTCTAGAAGACGTCGTTGAATCTGCAAGTGAGCGTTCCGAATCGGATGAAGAGTTAAAGCAGACGAATGAGCACTACATACAGCACCAGAGCCGTCTTGGACGGAATATGCTAAATTTAACGAAGACAGTCTGCCAAGACCGAACAGACAACCCATCTAATGCAGTAAAAGTACGCCGCGAAGCTGCAATTTTATGGTCGGAATTAGACGACGCTACTGCAAAGCATGCATGTTACGACTGTGTCACTTTGAGAGGTGGGAATTGTACTGTTTGGTTTGCTACTATGGTAGGAGTGCGAGCAGACGTTGGTCCAAAAGCCGCGCACGCTCGTCGTCTTCGAGATGACATCGAAAATAAGCACGCTGAGAGGCGGCGTATCCTTGAAGAAAGCTTAGAAAAGTCGTGCTGTCGCACTCACAAAGTGACTGGTGTTCGAGACTGCAGCAAACGGTATTGCCACAAGGCTGTACAACAAAATGCAAAAGCACGAATGGGCCACATTTTACGACGTATGCACGAAAAAGGTCACATCGAAATGAATGTGGAACAACGTGTAGCAGTCGATCTTATATCACCACATCTTCATAGTGACGTAAGATGCCGAGCAAAGGACCACAACAGCAAACGCACCGATCCATTGGTTTCGGATGCCGAATGTTTAGCATCTTCCCTCGTTTCGCACATTGCCGATAAGCACGGAGTTTCTAAGTCGACGATCGACGAAGAGTTGGGAAAATACGGCCTTACGGTTGCAAAAATGCTCGCACAGCCTTTACAGACTGCTTCATCTGCAAGCGAGACTGTAAGTAACTTCAAGTCAAACCCCGCATTTGCGGATTTCGCAGCGAAGGTACGTGAACGGACTGAGCAGATTGGTGCAAGTCGGCGGAAGTTGAAGACAAGTCCAAAAGGAAAGCCGCTGAAAAAGGCAAGTGATGCCATACTTGAAACCAACGATGATTACCATCACAACACACGACGCTCTAAATCAAGAAACAGGAAGCTACGGTCCAATGTCAACAAATATCTTCATAACGTATCGAAGTTTGCGACATCTATCCACAAAACTGCAGTAACAAGTCGAGCCACATCACTCATGCCAGTTATTCACTCTAGCGTTGACGATTCTTTTACAGAATCGACAAAAGATGCGGTATACGCTGTTGTGAACGCCGATGGTTCCTTGTTTCAAACAGCACTGAGATCGGCCGCGGCAGTCGGCAACGTAGTTAGCAAAGGTGCGGCGCTTGCTGAGAAAATTTCGAAGGCTACAAAAGACAACGACGCTACCAAACCTCGAAGGTTGTCTGAAACAGCTGTTCGAGAGTTCTATGACGACGTCGACCGGCGAGTTCGAAGCATATCAGATGGCCGTCGGCTTGAAGTAAACGATGTCGGGTTTACATTGCCAGAAAGACATGTTCAACAACTTGGGTGGGTAGGAAACGTCATCGATTGGAGAGAGACATTTGATAACTTACATCAAATATCTCGAACAATACTCAACAGACAAGACGCCCGTCTTCGTCATGTTGATGAGCATGGCCATCTACCATCTGGTGAAATTGCGGACGAGTTCAAAACCGGTGTGGCATTACTTGATCTAAACGCACCTCCGTCTAAAATAGGAAATATGTTTAGAGAACTTCATGCATGGATGACAAACAGACACGGATCAGTTGAAAGGCGTAAACATCACGCTCAACAAATGAAGAATTCGATATCAACACCAAGGATGATCAACTCAAATTCACATCACGACTCAGTCGTCGCCTCTGCAGTGGAAGCTGCTGCCTTAGGAAGAGACGCTATGGACGCAATGCGATCCACACTTCAAACAACGAATATTCATCACACTTCACACATGCGAAAACTTACGGATTCTTTCTTGGGTGCAGCTGCATCAGTGCCACTCTTACCTAGCAGCGTTTCAAATAAGTTTTCTAGCTACCAAGCAACAAACGGTGGTGTCGACTACTTCAACGAAATACTACGATACTTGGTTTACGGTAAGCACTTACTGAACATGGTAACGCCAACGCACGCGCTGACTTCATTGTGTTTTTTGCAGATACTGCGTTGTGTTATTTGTACTCACCGGATGAGTCACACGACGGAGGCGACTTCGGAGACGGAAGCAGAATCCAGACACATCGCACAGACAGAATGTGCTTTCCTATGAGTGAGTAAAGCGCCATACTTGTGTTTGCGTCGGTGCTAAGTAATGGACGCTTGTTGCGCGCAGTTCCCGTGGGACCAACCAAAATGGCCGACTTCCGTACTCACTACGGACTCGGGAACTTGAACTTCGACGACTTAGAGTACGAGCAGGCATGTAACTCAGAAGCTGTCACTTCTGTTCTGGGTGCACTTGCAACGACGGACTGGTCGGCAACGATCGTTACACAAACGCCAGTTGGAGCAGTCCTTCGTGTCGCCGAAGGCATCGACGCTATCAGAAACTTGGCTCGTTCAGGATCTATGTTTCAAACTGAAGCTGAACGAGGCGCTGTCATTTTATGCGGCCTGTCTCAAATCGGAGGACTTTTGTTTTGTATTTTTACCATTATGGTTGCCTTGTTGCTGTGTATTTGTGCACCGATTGGCTCGGCATTTGCCCTCTACATTTACAGAATACTTTTTAGTATTTGTGACGACGCAAGAACGAGTCGTGATCGGTACATTGACGACTTCATAAACAATCGGCTAGAGTCGGAAGAGAAGAATGCACTTTTGCCCAATTAAAAGTCGTAGACAAAACCATGACATACACGTCTTAAAATGAACAGTCCACTCTCTCTTAGAACTCAAGTAGTTAAGTCAATAGTTGATGCAGAATTTGCGCACGTGTCCGAAATCGACCGACGTGCCATTGAAACAACAATATTGCATGTTTTGGCTCCTATTTTTTCTCCGTTGAGCACAACATTGGTCGAAGCGAACGACATCTTCCGCATCGCATTGGTAGCGAAAGACCAAATCGATGCAAGCGAAGGAAATAAACACAACATTCTACGGCCGGCGCCTCGTAAAGCAGCAAGCGTGTTACGCCCAATTTTCCACCAGAGTACAATTTTTTGAATTGTCGATCACGTCAGTGCACAACTCTGTTAATGTTTCTCGAGCTTGACAGCGAGACGATTGCCCTTCAAATCCCAATCACGCCACTAGACACTCTCTGGCTTGAACCCGACATCCAAGACTCCCAAAACTATAGGTGCTTTGTAACAGAATTTGGCGAATCAGGGCCAGTTCTTGAGAAACCTGTTTTCATTGGTAATGTAGAGCTCACTGGCCCGAGAGGGACGAAAGCCAGAGCCTTTGGCATGTCTGCCAGAGCCACCACGTCTGGGAACGGATCATCGATCCGAATCAAGATCGTAAGCTAGAACTGTACAAAAATTCCAACCCAAATGCGTTTGAAACCGTAGATAAAAAAGCGAATATGTGCCAAATCGCATGTGCGTTCAAAATCCAACCACCACCAAACCCTGCTTTCGACGAGTAACACAGACAGTAAGGTCGACGGTTATGCTCTAGATATGTGTCTGGATACACAAAAACATTGTCGATTGCCATACCAACAAAGAGCAGTAGCCACCCTAAGACATAAGTAACGAGAAGCACGTCTGCAGCCACCTGATTGCAATTTTCTCTGCTTTGTGGAATCAAAAGAGTCCAACACAGCGACAAAGTCAAAGAAGTGCACGTCCTGAGACTCGCATGTTGCAAATCACAATTTGTGGCTCGTGCAATGCCAAACGTACACTTGTTCGCAAAAAATACATGTCGTGTGTCGTAGAAACCGACTTGGTAACGGCGGAAAAGAAAGAATGCAAACACTGAAGAACATGCCAAAGGCACGTCCAGGATTGATTGAGCTGGTAATTCGAATAAATTGTCGATGTTCACCAACGAAAGACCGGTTGTAAATGAAACAGCAATAGAAGCATAAATCATTGAAAAATCACCAATGCGCGCTACGGACGACCACGCGCGGCTCGGCGAATAAACGTGATACAAAGTCGAGACGAAAAACGTTACGCACGAAACAAAAGCATTGACAGTGACCAGCGTGTTACGTTGACCAGCATCGCTGAATACCACCAGCCTCGCTATCGCGTATAGAAGATAGACAGCAGCCGATACCAAGTGAACCCAGGCACTTGCTCTCTCCAAATGACCCGTTGGGCCGATAAGTGAATGAGGAGAGATGGTTCGCCCGTTGGTGTTGTTTACACACAGCACACGCCACCAAATCTCTTTAATGTTTTCCACTTCATACTGCTCCAAATTAGGCTCTTCGTCCGTTTCTTCACACTGCTCCTCAGCCAGAACCGGCTTGCTCTCGGTTCCTCCAATCACGGAGAGTCGGAAGCTGATTCCAGGAGACATCCTCAACCCTTTACTCGTCAACGTAGCCATATGAAGCGCACCGCTAGCGACTCGTCTTTGTCCAAAGGCTTGAAAACCGAACCTAAAAACATGAAGTGGACTTGGAAAAGCGCGTCAAAAATATTTGGGGGTGTCGCAGTGGTGATTTCAATCTCCAGAGTTTGCGTTTTGTTTTTAGAATCTTTGAGCACAGTGCGCGACGAACGGGCACACGACCTTGAGTTGCTCGAAATATGCAGATCGGGTGCTGCAAGAGGGAGTTTGAAAATGCGAACGGCTTGCTTAGCTGCACAGGCGGACCGAGCATCGCCAATCATACTTAAAGCACTCCTTCGCGCTGTGAGCACGGCCTTCGAGGATTTCCAATATAGCGTGAGCAGCCCAGCCAAGTTTTCGGTTGTTTTGCTGTTTGTCGTGTCGTCGTTTTTTCTGCCCCTCACGACATGGGCGAAGACACTGCTGTCCAGCGAAATTCAAGAATCTGCCAAGCACGTTGTGGTATTGACAAATAATAGCGGCACAAACAGTCGCGGATTTCGCAGCCGTGTGGCCGGTGCCTTAAAAATGAGAAAACCGTCGAGAAAAACTAGTTCGTCGTCGTTTGAAGAAGACACAGACGAAAGTGAACTAGTAATTGACCTAGAGGAAGATTCGAAAATCAAGTGGGCGTGACCGGCGCCCAGTGTAGTGGAATTTACTCATAAACTTATACAATAGCATGTTTTAATTTTGCACGCGAACCGAAATTTATGTTGATACAAAACCGATCACGAAAGCGCGCACTGCTCCTCGATGATGACGTGTCGTGCATTGCTATGGTGAGAGGACGAGGTGTGGTCTGCCAAAGAGTTGGCATGCGAGCTCCCGACTTTGGCGATGCGCCCCTGTTTGTTTACAAAAAAGGCCTAATTTCACCACCGAGTCAGAGAAACGCACAAATCGCCATAAAAGAATTAATTTCGCCGTTCAAAATCACCACGCCGTCGGGCACCGCTCACGTACCTTGGTATCACTTTTCGTGGCTACCCACACGAGAACATCGCCTACTACCAGCAAATCCTGACTCTTTGATCGAGTGTTTCAACGTCTTCAAAAACCTTACCGCCCAAAATGTCTTTGTCGTGTGGACACATGCCGACAACGGGGCACAGTCCTTTGAATGGTATGTGGCGTTTCTCAAAAACAAAACAGGCAGGTCTTACACCTTAACACGCGTACCTCACCAATATTTCCAGACCATTATTGAAAACAGTGGGATTAACCACGCAAGGTCGTGCGATTGCGTTTGGTGTCGGCAACATCCGCTCTCAAATTTTCTTAGCACGTCGGAGACATACAGCGCGACTGCATTTGAAACGAATGCTGTCAAATACTTCGTGGCGTTAAGATCACAGATCGAAAGTTTAAGGCGCGAGCAACGAAAAAAGACAAACGTCCCGTGCACAAAAAGTCAAGGCAAAGCGGGAACTTGCTGCGTTTGTCTCGACGACGTTGAAGTGAGAGAGGATTCGTGCCCGCACAAGACCTGCAAATTGTCGGTTTGCACCGACTGCAACGAGAAAATGCGTGGACTCTGTCCACTTTGCGACAGAGAAAAAAAAGAAGCTACGTTTTTCTGCATGACGTGTAGCGATGTCTTCCCAGTACAAGAATTCGGGTACGCCTGCACGAGATGCAAGAGACCGAGTGTATGCCAATCTTGCCATCAATGCTTTGAGATGTGCATCTCGTGTGTATGCGACATCACGTCTGTTTCGTCGAGACAAAGCCCAAGACGAAAAATGTTACCCGAATGATGGTGGCGGCGGAGGCGACCAACTATTCCACTCTTCAAGAACCTCATCAAGGTGGTGTGACAGAGACATGAAAAGGAGACTCTTGGCGTAATTAGGAATATCAGTAATGCCTTGCACGGGCGTGTAGATGACCAAAAAACAGAAGACGAGAAACAGGCCACACAACACCCAGCAACAAGCTCCGCATAACCGGACAACATCCTTTGTGCACGTCTTATCCTCCATTGTTACTTAACGTCAACGAACTGCACTTGGGTTATTGAGGGTCTTTATTTTACCCATACATTTTATTGTCGGCGCCCGATCGATATTTAACCGCCATCCACGTTGCAATGAATGCTGTAGCCGGAGGTGACGATTGGACCAATCGTGAATTTGTTGTTTGGAAAGTGTCACTAAAAGGCAGAGCGCTTCTGTACGCTTCGGCCGAGCTTCGGGCCGACCGGGAGGTGGTAATGGCGGCGGTGAATCAAGATGGCTACGTGCTGAGGTACGCTTCGGCCGAGCTGCGGAATGACTGGGAGGTGGTGATGGTAGCGGTGACGCAAGCTGGCTCCGCGCTGCAGTGGGCCTCGGACGAGCTGCGGGCCGACCGGGAGGTGGTGATGGTGGCGGTGGCGCAACATTGCGGCGCGCTTCGGCACGCTTCGGCCGAGCTGCGGGCCGACCGGGAGGTGGTCATGGTGGCGGTGACGCAAGCTGGGTACGCGCTGCAGTGGGCCTCGGCCGAGCTGCGGTCCGACCGGGAGGTGGGGATGGCGGCGGTGACGCAAGCTGGGTACGCGCTGCAGTGGGCCTCGGCCGAGCTGCGGTCCGACCGGGAGGTGGTGATGGTGGCGGTGGCAGCTGATGGCTACGCGCTGGAGTACGCTTCGGCCGAGCTGCGGGACGATCGGGAGGTGGTAATGGCGGCGGTGGAAAACTATGGCGAAGCGCTGAAGTACGCTTCGTACGAGCTGCAGGCCGACAGGGGGGTGGTCATGGTGGCGGTGATGCAAGATAGATATTTGCTAAGGTTCGCCTCGGCCGAGCTGCGGGGCGACCGGGAGTTTGTTCTTGCGGCGGTGGCAGAATATGGCTGTGCGCTGGAGTTCGCCTCGGCCGAGCTGCGGAACGACCGGGAGGTGGGGATGGCGGCGGTGGCACAAAATGGCCACGCGCTGCAGTTCGCTTCATACGAGCTACGGGCCGACAGGGGGGTGGTCATGGTGGCGGTGAAAGAATATGGTGAATCTCTGCGGCACGCCTCGGCCGAGCTGCGGAACGACCGGGAGGTGGGGATGGCGGCGGTGGCACAAAATGGCCACGCGCTGCAGTTCGCTTCGGACGATCTGAAGGCCGACAGGGGGGTGGTCATGGTGGCGGTGAAAGAATATGGTGAATCTCTGCGGCACGCCTCGGCCGAGCTGAGGGCCGACCGGGAGCTCGTGATGGCGGCGGTGGCGCAAAACTGCCTCGCTCTGAGGTACGCTTCGGCCAAGCTGCGGAACGACCCTTTTTTTGTCTGGCTCAAAGCCCGGAAACGTTGGCAAAAGCTGTGGACGGTGCTCACTATCCGCTTCTACGTGGTCCTCTTTGTCAAGAAGCTGCAGCGCCGTGTAGAGGCGCGGGACAACGCGCGCTTCGAGGCGGCGTGGGCGGAGTACCGTGAAGAGCTGACCGTCGGCGTCCCAGAGTGCGTCGCCAAGGTAGTCTTCCAGCACGGGTGGGCCGCAGCCAAGCTGACCCACTTTTTGTCCGACATATCCGTTACATAACTCTCAAAATGTGAGAATTGGTGCCGTTTGTGGATTCCTTTTTGCATTTTGCAGCATTTTGGTGACATTTGAGGTCCTCAAAAGGCACAATCTCGTAAATTTGTAAGTTTCGTAACGGACAAGTCGGACAAAAAGTGGGTCAAGTTGGAACGAGGTCGGAACCCATGTACGAAATGGCGAATTTCGTCACACGATCTCGACAATCTCGGGCCTAATTAGGAAGTATTTTGCGATCTCGGGTGATCTCGGCCCTAATATGGTAGTTTACCATATTTATCCCTCGGTGTAAAAAGTAACGGTCGAGATTTCTGGAGATCGCAAAATACTTCCTAATTAGGCCCGAGATTGCCGAGATCGTGTGACGAAATTCGCCATTTCGTACATGGGTTCCGACCTCGTTCCAACTTGACCCACTTTTTGTCCGAC
>Ga0315315_10006128_pt1 | contig 11101 bp, 10 predicted proteins | sample M140m3416metaG_FD_203699 | JGI IMG/M metagenome (GOLD analysis project Ga0315315, IMG submission 203699) | Ammonia-oxidizing marine archaeal communities from Monterey Bay, California, United States - M1 40m 3416 | ecosystem: Environmental > Aquatic > Marine > Intertidal zone | place: USA... | reverse complement strand
AGCCAGTCGAGGTGAACCTTCGCCTTGGTCTTGCCGTACGGCTCGAGGGCGGCCTCGGGCACGCCGACTACCGCGGCCACCTCAGCGATCGGGCGCAGGGACGCTGCCTGCGCAATCTCGATATCGGTGAGCATGATGTCGCCTTCGTTTTATGCGCCCTGAGCGGCGCGGGCCTTCTCGATGAGGACGGGTAGCAGGGTGTGAAGGTTGTCTACGACGGCATAGTCCGCGTGGGTCATGATCGGCGCCTGCCCATCGGTGTTTACCGCGATCAGGGTCTTCGCCGACTTGCATCCCGCGATGTGCTGCGTCGCGCCGCTGATTCCGAACGCGATATACAAATCGGGGGCGACCTTCGTTCCGGTCTGGCCTACCTGCTCGGCGTGCGGGCGCCAGCCAGCAGCCGTCACCACCCGAGAACAACCCACCGCACCACCGAGGATGTCCGCGAGTTCTTCCAGCATGCCGAACGCCTCGGGCCCGTCCATTCCCCGGCCGCCCGAGATCACCACCTTGGCCTCGGCCAGTCCGACACCGGTTTCCGCCGCCCCCGTTCGCTCGACGATCGACACTTCGAGATCGGCGTCGGCCACCGGGACGTCGAACGCCTCGACCTGTGCGTCGCCGGCATCCTCGGACACCGCGAATGCGTGCGCCTGAGCGGTTGCCAGCAGAACGTCGGCGCTGACCTCGCTTCGCTCTAGCAGATTGCCGCCCCAGCGAGCACGCGTCACCTCCGCGGTTCCCGAACCCGTCAGCGCAATCTCGCTGCATTCGGTCACGAGGGGAAGATCCTTGATCGATGCGACATGTGCCAGCACCTCGCTTCCGCGGGGTGTTCCCGCCGCCAGGACCGCTCGGGGTTCGAGGCGATCCATGACGGTGACCACCGCACTGGCGTTCGCCCGAGGGGTGTAGTCATCAATCGCCGCGTTGGTTCCATGATGAACTGTGAGGACCCCGGCGCTTGCCAGGTCGTCGATGCACTTCTCGGCGTTGGGACCGACGATGAGGGCGTGGACATCAGCGTCCAACCCGCGCGCGGCCGATACCACCTGCAATGCGAGCGGATCGAGTTCTCCGCGATCGTGATCGGCGTAGATGAGGATCATGACAAAACTCCGATCTGCTTCATCACGTCGACGAGAGCGTCGGCGGCTTCATCCCCCGCACCGAGAGCTTGGGCGCCTTTCGACTCCCGAATCGGTGCGGTGAGTCCCTTCAGCTGGATGCGGGCGGCGTCGAGGTCGGCGGCGACTTCGTCGATCGGCTTCTTGCGCGCCTTGATGCGTCCCGGGACCGACGGATAGCGAGGAATATTCAATCCATCCTTGACGGTGACGACCGCCGGGAGCCGAACGCGGTAGACCTCGCGCATCGTTCCCACCGCCCGCTCGCACGTCGCGACGCCGTCGGCGATGGTCATCCCCTTGATAGCCGTCGCCACCGGGCGCCCGAGCCGGTGCGCCAGGCGGACACCCGTTTGCGCATTCGCGTTGTCGGCGCTTTCTGATCCGAGAAGGATCAGGTCGAACGCTGTCTCGTCGGCCTCGATGGCGTCACCGATCGCCTTTACCGCAGCTTGCGGATCGATATCCGTGGAGTCGGAGCGGATCCAGATTGCTCGATCGGCGCCGATGGCGAATTGCTCACGAATCTGTTCCTCGACCCCCTCGGGCCCCATCGAGATCAACGTCACCGTCCCACCGTGCTCTTCCTTCAGTTGAACGGCTGCTTCCACCGCGCACTCCTCGTGCGGGCTCAATGTGAATCCGAGCTTGTCGGTGTCGATCGCCATGCCATCGTCGGTCAGCATGATGGCGCTACCGAGGGACGGGTATCGCTTAATGCATACGCAAATGTCCATCAGCTCAGAATCCGTTCGTTGGCGGGATCGAACAACGGGGTGGCACCGACTCGGTCGACCACCACCGGATAACGCTCCCCGAGGTACTCAACGAGGAGCTCAATTCCCTCCACCGCGTGCTCGGGAGGGAGATAAGCCATCAACAGGTGCTTGCCAAGCGACGGCGCCGAACCGGCGCTCGTCACAAAGGAGCGTCGTCCATGCTTGTCGGCGATGGGTGCGCCGTCGGTGGTCAAGATCGGCTCCATGCCGAGCATGTAGCGCTGCTCGCCGCTGGCACTGTGGTGATCTGTCACCGACAGGGTGCACATCAACGCCATCGGTTCCTCCTCACGCTGCTGCAAGAACGCTTCCTTGCCAACGAAATCAGCGTCCTTGACCTTCTTCAGCGCCATGCCCGCTTCGACGATGTTGTACTCGCCGTCCAATTCGGCGCCGTACGCGCGGTAACCCTTTTCGAGTCGGCCACTCGTGCCGTACACACCGGCACCGACGGGAATCAATCCGTGCAATTGACCCGCCTCGAAGACCATCTCCCACAACTTCGCTCCCTGCTCAATGGGCAGGTACAACTCCCAGCCGAGTTCTCCGACGTAGGAGATGCGCGACGCGAGAACGCGAAGCGATCCCATCTCGATCACGCGGCAGCTGCCGAACGGAAAGCCCTCGTGCAACATGTCTGCACTAGTGAGCGACTGCACGATTGCTCGGGCGTTCGGTCCCCACACTCCCAGCGTCGTCATCGAGGAGGTCAGATCCTGCAACTGCGCCGTCCCATCGGCGGGCAGGTGATCGGCGAACCACTTTCTGTCCGACATCCCGTGGGCACCACCGGTGACGACGCGGAAATGGTTCGCTCCCAGTCGCATGATCGTCAGGTCGGAGCGGAACCCGCCCCGCGGGGTCAGCACCGGGGTGTAGATCACCTTCCCGATCGCAACGTCCATCTGACGCACGGCGCAGGTCTGGACCACGCCCAAGGCGCCCGGACCGACGATGTCGAAGATCGCGAACGGCGTCAGATCGATCATTCCCGCGGTCTCGCGCATTTGCAGATGCTCTGCGTTGATGATGGGTGACCACCAGCGCGCATCCCACTCTGCCGTTCGCGGCATGACGGCGTCACCGAACTTCTCCACTAGGGGCGCATTCGACTCGTACCAGAAGGGGCGCTCCCAGCCGACGGCCTCGTAGAACACGCCACCGAGAGCCTTCTCCTGCTCGTAGTACGGAGACAGGCGAACATCACGATTACTCGTCCACTGCTCACCCGGGTGGATGATCCCGTAGGTCTTGATGAATCCCTCACCCGTGCGAGCGGTGATGTGCTGCCGCGTCTTGTGGTGCTCGTAGAACCGGGAGATGTCGGCGCCGTGCAGGTCGATCTCCGACTCTCCAAGAACCATCCACTCCGCAATTGATTTGCCTACTCCAGGACCTTCTTTTATCCACACAGCGGCGGCGGACCACAGTCCCTTCACCTCCGGGGTTTCACCGAGAATCGGCGCACCGTCCGGTGTCAGAGACAGCAAACCGTTACAGGCGTACTTCTCTCCGATTGTTTCGTCACCGACGATGTCCGGCATGAGTTCCATCGCGTGCTCGTCTTGCAAATCGAAGTCTTCCTGCGTGAACGGCATCTCCGTCGGCGACAAAGCGGCCTGCTCGTTGGAAGGAATCTCACCTGCCTCGTACAAGATCGCGCGGTGCGCGTACGAGCCGATCTCCAAACCGGTTCCGTGCTGCCGTTCGTACATGAAGGTGTCCATGTCGCGGATGATCGGCCACTCGATATCGCCCTTGGCGTCCGCGAAGAACGGGACCGGGCCGATGTCCTTCATCTGGTGCACCGCGGGTGTCAACGGAATCGCCGCGCCCGCCATCTCCGCGATTCGTGGGCTCCAGCAACCACAGGCGATCACGACGTACTCGGTATCGATAGTCCCGCGGTCGGTCACGACCGCGGACACGCGGCCGTCGGTCACCTCGATATCCATGACCTCGGTGTTTGGCAAACTCGTTAGGGCGTTCATCTCCTGCGCCTTCTCGCGCATGATCGTTCCCGCCCGCAGTGAGTCGACGACCCCGACCGATGGAGTCCAGAATCCTCCGAGAATCACCTCGTCATCGAGATAGGGAACTTTCTCTTTGCACTCGGAAGGGCTGAGCATCGCGGTTCCGTCGATGTCGAACGAGGTCGCTGACTGCAATCGACGGTGCAACTCCTGCATGCGCTCTTCGGTCCGCGCGACTTCGATGCCGCCGCACTCGGTGAACACACCCATCTCCTTGTACTGACGCATACTCTCCAGCGTCAACTGGGTGATTTCCTTGCTGTGGTCTGTCGGGAAGATGAAGTTCGAGGCGTGGCCGGTCGAACCTCCAGGGTTAGGTAGCGGGCCCTTGTCGACTTGAATGATGTCCGTCCAACCCAGTCGTGCCAGGTGCCACACGATGGAGTTTCCAACGATGCCGGCTCCGATCACGACGCACTTCGCCTCGCTCGGTGCCTGCAGTTCCTCAGCCATCTTCTTTCCCTTTCCCTTTTTCGTGTCGACTGCGCTCCACCACTACAGGGCGAGGCGCATCTCCGCTTCGAATCCCTCAATGTGCTTGCTCATCACGGTGGCCGCGCGCTCGGCATCGCCGTCTCTGATCGCCTCGAGGATCTCGCGATGCTCGAGTACTGCTTGGTGCAGATGGGTGACCTTCGTGAGACCGAGAAACCAAATGCGCAGCGCGTGCGTGTAGTAACTGTCGAGATCGTGCGCCAGATACGAGTTATGGCTGGCGCGGTAGACCACGTGGTGAATGCGCTCGTCGAGTTCCATCAACGCCGCACGATGCTCCTCCAGGCCGCCTGATTCGAATGCCGCCAGATTCCCCAGGAGGTCGTCGATTTCGGCAAGGTCATCCTCGTCGCGGCGAGTCGCCGCCAACCTCGCGGCGAACGGCTCGAGTTGTTCTCGTACCTCGCTGATGGACCGCAGATCCCGAGGATCCACCCCCGCGACGAACATGCCGCGCCGCGGATAGACGTCAATAAGGTGCTCGGCTGCCAACGCCCGCACCGCCTCGCGGACCGGCGTTCGCCCCACGCCCAGTTGCTCGCACAATTCGGCCTCGCTGATGACCGCCCCGGGCTCCAGTTCGGCGGTGCAGATCATCCGCCGAACCCGCCGATACGCCTGGTCGGCGAGAGACTCCGTGGCCGTGGTCACGAAATAGATATATCAGTTATTACAACTCTTGTACACCAGTTTCGAAAAATCTATCTGAGGGCGGTGGTCTCCAGGATCTGACCGACGGCGGCCGCCAGTCGCTCCCGGCCGACCGGACGGATCTCCAGCGGCAAGCCCAGCGCCTGCGCGGCCTCGTGCGCGAGGGCAGTGAGCTCACCATCGTCCATCCGGGTCGCCAACCAGACGACTCGGCGATAATTCCCGAAGTAGTCGTCCCGAAGATCCGGGTGGCGGTCCAGGCCGAGTTCAACCATCACCGTCCGGTGGAAACCCCGCACGAGAAAGTCGGTCACCAGGTAGGTCCCGGGTTCGGCCTGCATGATCTGCTCGATCCCGTCCGAACCCGCATACACGTCGTAGCAATGGGCACCCGGCAGTCGCTGGACTCCCCGGCGCTCGCACACCTCGTCCAACGCACCATAAGTCCCACAATCGGAGTACGCGATCAACGTCGGCGGCTCGATCCGATCAAGCAACTCCTCGACCTGCCCAGCGATGCGCTCGGGGTGATTGTGTAGAAGTGGCGGCAGCGGATGGATGGACAATCCCCATCCACGCTCACGATCGAGTTCGATGAGGTCGCTAGCCAGCGCTCCACAGGCGATGACGTTAACCACGATGCCTGTGCCCGTTAGGCGCCGAACGCGAGTTCTTCAACGAACCGGTCGTTGAAGTCCTCGCGATCGGACAATTCCACGTAACTGATGGCGTTGACCAGTGTGTGCGCACCGTTGCGTTCCGAGCCAGACAACACCACCATCTTGGCGCCCTCGCCGGCGACGTTGCCGGCGCTCACCACTCGAGGCGGCGAGATGTCCGGGACGAGCCCGATCCGAATGGCATTTCGTGGAGACAGGTAACTACCGAAGGAGCCGGCGAGCAGCACCTGCTGAACATCCTTCTCCTCGATACCAAACTCCTCCAACAAAATGGCCCATCCGGTTGAAATGGCGGCCTTGGCGAATTGCAACTCCCGTACGTCGCGCTGGGACAAATAGACACCCGTGCTCGCGATCGGATCTCCGGTGAGCACGAAGATCCGCTCTTCACCGCGCATCACCAGCCGGTCGGCCACGTGCGGGGCCAATTCCACGGCGCGTTCATTCGATACGAAGCGACCCGACTCATCGATTAATCCCACGCGCACGAGTTCCGCGATGGCATCCACCAGCCCGGATCCGCAAATACCGGTCGCTTCCACGCCATCGATCACTTCCACCTGGACGCCCGAGTCGTCGATCCGAACGACTTCAATCGCTCCGCCAGCCGCACGCATGCCACAGGCAATGGACGCCGCTTCGAACGCCGGACCCGCCGGTGCTGCTGTCGCCAGCAGACGGTCTCCATTGCCGAGGATCATCTCGCAGTTGGTGCCGACGTCAATGAACAATCGAATGCGCTGATCACGATCCATACCGCACGCCAGTGCACCAGCGACGATGTCACCGCCTACGTAGGCTCCCAAGGCGGGGAACAAGCAGGCGCGTGCCCGGGCATTGACCTTGATGCCGAGTTCATTAGCCCTTACGTCCGGGTAATCCTCGGCCGCGAGAATGAACGGAGCGACACCGAGTGGTTCGGGATCGATGCCCAGGGCGACTTGAACCATCGTCGCATTTCCGGCCACCGCTACCTGGTACACCTCGTCTCGATGGACCCCACCTTCCGAACAGACCTCGTGCGTGAGTTCATCGAGGGTTTCGTGCGCTAGGGCCTGAAGGGATTCCAACGCAGTCGGGTCCAACATGGTGGCGCTGATCCTGCTGATCACATCGGCGCCGTACCGCTGCTGCTTGTTGAGCATCGACGAGACGGCCAACGGCATTCCGTTCGTCAAGTCCACCAGCGTTGCCACCACGCTGGTGGTGCCGAGGTCGTAAGCGATCGCGAAAATGCGGTCGCTGGTGTCTCCCGGTTCGACAGCGACGAGGACATCGTCGACGACGACCACAGTCACCGCGAAGTCGGATGATCGAAGAATTTTCGGCAGCCCCCGAAGCACCCACGGATCGGCATCAGATGCGATATCGGAGATGGCATCCATGACACGGCGAAGGTCCGGCCGCTGATCGGCGAGGGTTGGCTCAGGTAGTTCCAGGAATCGCTTCAACACCGTCGGCCGGTGGATGACCTGACGCCCGACACCCACGGTGGACGCCTTCGGGCGGGTGGTCAGAGCGGGTACGTGCACCCGAAGATCACTCCAGGCGGCGGCCTGACAGGCCAGTCGCCACCCCTGCTCCATCTCCTGCTCGGTGAAAGCCCGCGCGTCAACCCCGCCGGCGGGGACGTCGCCTTCGAGAATCTGCACGCGACACTTCCGACACGTGCCATGTCCTCCGCACGTGGAGTCGACGGCGATCGCATTCCAACTCGCGACATCGAAAACGTTCACGCCCACCGGAGCCCGCACTTGCTTTCCGGCGGGTTCGAACACCACGGAAACCCGGGCGACCTCTTCGGCGCCGGGATCGGTCAATACGGGAACTTCCGGACCGGGGTCCTCGATCAGGCTGGTGGTGTCCAAGGACTGCTCGTCATCGGACGTGAATTCAGCTTGTTGCTCGACGCGCTGCTCGGTCATGTCCCCTGTGCCGCTTCACGTGCTCGGTGCGCGGATATCCATGCCATGCCCCACTCGTCGTTGCCGAGCATTAGGTCACCCGCCTTCACTGCCGTCACGATCGAAGGAGTGCGCGCATCCATGATGGCGCTGGTTAATCCTGCACCCATGGCCAAGGGAAGGAAGACCGAATTGAGGGTGTGTCGGTCGGGCATTCCGAAGGACACGTTCGAGGCACCCAGGGTCATATTGACGCCGATTCGGTCGGCGATCAGGTGAATCGTCTCCAGAGTTCGCACCACCATCTGCGAGTCCGCCCCGATGGGCATCGCGAGCGGGTCGATGACGATGTCCTCGATGGGTATTCCGTACGTGCCAGTGGCCTTGTCCACGACGTACTCGGTGAGCTCGAACCTTCGCTGCGGGTCCTCGGGGATCTCCTTGTCATCGTTCGGCAGAGCGATAACGGCTGCCCCATACTTCTTAACAAGCGGCAGGATCATCTCCATGCGCTCGTCTTCCGCCGTAACCGAGTTGACGAGGGCCTTGCCTTCGTAGGCCGCCAGACCCGCCTCGAGCGCCTCGACAATCGACGAGTCGATGCACAGGGGAACATCGGTCAAGCGTTGAATCAATCGAACAGAATCTGCCAACAACGCCGCCTCATCCACCAGCGGTGCCCCCATGTTCACGTCGAGCATCATCGCTCCGCCGGCGATCTGGTCTGCCACGTCCTTCTCGACGGCCGAGAGGTCGCCGACGCGAAGTTGCTCCTGGAACGCTTTACGGCCGGTGGGGTTGATGCGCTCGCCGATGATGCAGAACGGCTGATCCGAACCGATGGTCAAGGTCTTGTCGGCCGAACTCACGATGGTATGCATAGTCATCCAATCTGCGGTGGTGGGGAGTGCTACGCCGTCTGTGCGTGTGTCGTGGTGGCCCCTGTCGAGAACGCCGGACCGAGGCGGAGATCGTGCACAAGCCGGTGCACCGAGTCGTCATGGCGAAAATCCGTGATGTGAATGCCGGCAATGCCCGGGAGGGATAGCGCTTGGGCGGCTTGCTCGCGCGCGAGTTGGTACGACTCCTCGAGCGGATCCAGAGCCGATGCGATGCGATCGATGACGTCGCCGGGCACATGGATTCCTGGCACCGAGGACTCCATGAAACGCAAGGCCCCTGCGGACTTCGTCAAGATCACCGTGGGGAGGACCGCTGCATCTCGACAGACGCCGTTGTCAACACAGCCCTGGACAAAGGCTTCCAACTTCTCGGGCTCGTACCCGATCTGCAGTTGCAGAAACCGCGCACCGCTGTCCACTTTCATCCGTGCCCGGCGAACGCGCACGTGCGCCGGTGGAGCGAACGGATTCTCGACGGCTCCGATGAGAAGTTCTCGGTGGTGCTTCAAGGATCGACCGGAGAGGTAGGTTCCGTCGGACAGCGTGCGCATGATGGACACGAGTTGGGGTCCGTCGATATCGAAGACGCGTCGGGCCTCCGGCTCATCACCGGCCGTGACATCGTCGCCGGTCAGCGCGCAGAAGCTCGTGACGCCGTGCATCTGAGCCCCGACCACGTCGGCCTGAATCGCGAGTCGATTCTTGTCACGACACACGACCTGCATGATCGGCTCGAGTCCGAGTTGCTTCACCGCGATGGCCATGGACACGTTGCTGGCGTGCGCGTGGGCGGCGGGGTTATCTGTGATGTTGACCGCGTCGACGTACGGCTGGAACCGATCGACGGCTTCGGCCACCGTGTCGAGATCACCACCGTCCATGGACGGAAACTCCGCGGTCACGATCGGTCGTTCGCGGGAGGCCACCAAATCGTTGAAGGCACCCACTACGCCGATCCCTTCCACCCCGTAGGCGTCTTGCGATCGGCTCCGCTCACCAGGTTCATCCACGACGAGTCACCAGCGAGGGAGTTGTTCACCGGAGCCCGCAGGTGCCCGATCTCATCGCGCCACGACTGCGGCAGCAGCGGCAGGTTCTCGGCTCGATGGTTCGCCTTCACCCACACGCACTGCATCTCCGGCTTGACCTCGCAGGCACCGTCGACACCGACCCCACCGCACGGGCCATTGCGCAGGGCCTTCGGACACGTCATCGGACAAGTCATTCCCGTTTCGTGCAGCACGCACTGACCGCACATTTGGCAGTCCCATACCGGGCCCTTGACCGCGTGCTCCACCATCGGAAGCAGCGAGCGCAGCACGATCAGGCGCCCGTTCGCACCGCGAGGAGTTCCTTTGCACGCCGAACAGCGGTCGCGGCATCGGCCGCGTAGCCATCCGCGCCGGAGACGTCGGCGTATTCCTGCGTCACCGGAGCACCGCCGACCATGATGATGATGTCGTCACGCAACCCGGCTTTCTCGATGGCGTTGATGTTGACTTTGAACATGGGCATGGTGGTGGTGAGGAAGGCGGACATCCCCACGATGTCTGGCTTGTGTTCGTCGATCGCCTCGACGAACTTCTCCGGCGGCACTTGCACACCGATGTCGATCACATGGAAGCCGGCGCCCTCGAGCATGATGTTTACGAGGTTCTTCCCGATGTCGTGCACATCGCCCTTGACGGTTCCCATCAGGACGGTGCCCACGCTTTCGGCCCCCGTTTGAGCCAGCAGCGGGCGAAGCACTTCCAGTGCTCCGCTCATCGCCTTACCGGAAATCAGCATCTCCGGCACGAAGAAGTCACCGCGCTCGAAGCGCGCTCCCACCTCTTCGAGTGCCGGGATCAGGGCGTCGAAGAGCAGAGAGCTAGGCGTCATACCGAGCTCGAGACCGGTGTTGGTGTGCTCGAGGACGGCCGGGGCATTCCCCACCATCGTTTCCTCGTACAAGGCTTTCAACACATCGTCCGGCGTCATGCGGCACCAACCCTTCTTTCGACAAAGTCTGGACCGGGCGTAAAGCCGATAGCGCTCGACGCACCCATCGCGGCAGCGACCAATTGATCCGCGAAGGCCTTAATGATTTCTCTGGTCATCCGCAGTGTCGGACCGGAAATCGACATGGCCGCGACCACACTTCCGTCGGCAGCGAAGATGGGCGCAGCTATCGCGACCAGCCCCGGTTCGAGTTCTGAGTCCGCAAAAGCCCACCCCCGCTGCCGGACCCGAACGAGGTCGTCCGCGAGATCCTGGCGAGAGGTGATCGTCCGAGAGCTGGCCTTCGATAAGCGACCCGGCGGCAATTCCGCACCGTGTGCAAGGAAGACCTTCCCCAACGCCGACGCGTGCAGCGGGATGCGTTGATCTCCCCAGTTGATTCCGCCGATGAGGTACGTGCACTCCATCTGACTGATCTGTTCGACCTCTTGACCGGCGAGTACTGCCAAGTTGATCTTCTCGCCGGTGGCATCGCTCAAGGTCACCATGAACGGGCGACATGCCTCGATCAAATCGTCCGTCGAGC
>Ga0315315_10006125_pt1 | contig 11102 bp, 11 predicted proteins | sample M140m3416metaG_FD_203699 | JGI IMG/M metagenome (GOLD analysis project Ga0315315, IMG submission 203699) | Ammonia-oxidizing marine archaeal communities from Monterey Bay, California, United States - M1 40m 3416 | ecosystem: Environmental > Aquatic > Marine > Intertidal zone | place: USA... | reverse complement strand
CGATGTCTGGATTGTTCTTCCCACTTGTACTTGGTGTATGGTGGAAGAGAGCTAACAGAGAAGGTGCTATAGCTGGTATGGCTTTAGGATTACTTTCAGGTATGGGTTACCTAGTTTGGGTAAGAAATGGTGGAAGTGGATTCTTAGGTATTACGCAGTTAACGTTTGGTATCTTTGGTTCAGCAGTTAGTTTAGTATCAATGGTTGTTGTAAGTTTAATAACTTCAGAGCCTAATGCTGCTACTCAAAAGATGGTTGACGAAGTTAGAATACCTTCTGGTAGATCTATCATTGGCAAACAATAAAAAATATTACTTAGGGGCGATTAATTTCGCCCCTTTTAATCTCTTCCTTTTTCAATTATGAGTTAATAAATGTCAGCAAACTTTCATCCTTTAGTTTATATAATTGATTATATTCTTGGTGTAATAATGTGGACATTAATTGGAAGAGTAGCAATGAACATATTCCAAAAAGAAGACTCACAATTTTTCTTTATGAAAGTGTTTGTTAAATTTACAAACCCTTTGATAGTTTTATTTAAGCCAATAACTCCATCTTTTATAATTGGCCCCTTAGTACCTTTGTACGTAGCTTGGTTTTTTTTTATGATAAGATTTTACTTAATGCCATTAATTTTAGGTTATTCTGTTATGGGAATGTTATCATTTCCTCTAGAAAGTGAAATTTCGAGACAAATTTACCAATTTTTTAATTCAATTAAATTTTAAAAATTGATACTACTAAAAATAGTTATCAATGAAAAAAATACAAATATCACCTTCAATTTTATCAGCTGATTTTAGTCAGTTGGGAAATGAAATAAAAAAATTAGAAGATGCGGGTGCAGATATGATACATGTTGATGTAATGGACGGTCATTTTGTTCCAAATCTAACTATTGGCCCACCAGTTATAAAAGATTTAAAAAAAAATTCTAAAATACTATTTGATGTTCACCTAATGATTTCACCAGTTCATAAATATATTGAAGCATATTCAGATGCTGGTGCTGATATAATTACAATTCATCCGGAGGCTACTGATAATCTAAGTTCATCTATTTCTAAAATTAAAGAATTAAATAAAAAGGTTGGTGTATCATTAAACCCAAAAACAGAGGTAAGTGTTATAGATAAACATTTGGATAAAATTGATTTAGTACTAATTATGAGTGTCAATCCAGGATTTGGAGGACAAAAATTTATGCCAGAAGTTTTATCAAAAATTAAAGAATTAAAAGAAATTCAAAATAAGAGAGGAATTGATTTTGATATAGAAATTGATGGAGGAATAGATTTTGAAAATTCAAAAAAAGCAATAGAAGCTGGTGCGAATATATTAGTATCTGGTACTACAATTTTTAAAAGTAATAATGGAGATATAAAAAGAAATATTGAGTTATTAAAATCAAAATAATTTCATGATTTATATAAATCATTTTTTTTTAAGTATCTTTGATCATTTAAGAAAAATTTATATAAATTCTAATTTTTACGACAAAAAAATCTCTAAAATATACAATAGTGAATTTCTATATAAACCAAGTCCTTATTTATTATCATCTTTAATAAATTATCAGAAAAAAAAGTCTATGATTGATGACATCTTAATTGATGAAATTTGGAACAATAATAATTTAAATTTAAAAAACTATAAAAGTTTAAATAATTTTTATTGGCTTTTTAGTTTAGATTTAAAATCTTCAAAAGAAATCACTCAGTCTGTTATTTTAAGCTGGATAAAAAAAAATTCTAAATTTAGTGATAAAACTTGGAATTTTGACATTACTGCAAAAAGAATTATTGCTTGGTTATCCTGTCACAACTTAACATACGATGGGAGTAATGAAAATTACAGAGATACTTTCAATAAAATGATTATGAAACAAACAAATCATTTAATAAATGAGATCAAAAGATCTGAACTTCTTGATGATAAATTAATTGGTTGTGCATCAATAATATTGGTTGGTCTTTGTTACCAAAATGATAAAAAATATTTGTCTTTTGGTACAAGTATTTTAAAAAAAATTTCAAAATCCTCATTGGATAATAATGGCTTCACTAAATCAAGAAGTATAAAACAATTAGTTTTTTTTCTTAAGTATTTCGTCTTAATTAGAGAGTGGTTCAAAGAGTCTAGAGTAAATATTCCTGAACACATAGATGAAACAATTTTTTATCTAGGTCAAAGTTATGCATTCGCATGGCAAAATTTAGGGTATGATTTTCTGTTTAATGGAAATAATTTATCAAATAATAAGGCTTTTGACATTTACTTAGAAAGATTAGGATATAAGTTCAAAAATGAAAATCATGATTTTGGTGGTTATATAATTCTTAATAATAAAAAAATATGTTTAACAATGGATGTCGGTTCTACTCCCAACTTTAACCATTCAAAATATTATCAATCAGGTGCGTTATCTTTTGAAATCATATCCAATGGACAGAAATTAATAAGTAATTGTGGATACTATAAAGAGACTAATCTTAAACTTAATAAATTGTCAAAATCGTCTGCAGCTCAAAATACTCTTATAATTGATGATAATTCTTCATGCAAATTCACTAAGATAAATAATTTATGGTTAGTCAAAAAAGGTTTAAAAGTTTCAAAAAAAAACACAATTTATGAAAAAGATTATTGGAAAATAAATGCTTCTCATGATGGGTATTTAAATAAATACAACTCAATACATGAGAGAGAAATCGAATTTTTTCCAAATCAAATGAAATTTTTAGGTCAGGATAAAATTATAAAAAAAAAAATAAATCATAATTATAAATTTGATATCCGTTTTCATTTTGAACCAAATGTAAAATTAATGAAAACTCAAGATAATAAAGCGATATTAATTGAATTAAATAATGAAGGTTGGAAGTTTACATGTGATAATTATAATATTAATATTGATAAAGGTTTATTTTTCGGTAAAAAAAATTCTTATACTGAGAATCATAATATATCGATATCTGGTATTTCAAATAATAAAATTGAAAATATTAGATGGGTAATAGCGAAAATATGAAAAAAAAAATTAAGTCTGCATTAATATCTGTTTCTAATAAAGCTCATTTAAAATTTCTTTTACAAGTACTAAAAAAATATAATATTAAATTAATTAGTTCAGGCGGAACATTTAAGTCAATTCAAAAACTTGGTTATAAATGCATGGAGGTTTCCAAGTTTACTGGTTCAAAAGAGATTCTTGATGGCAGAGTTAAGACACTTCATCCAAAAATTCATGCTGGGATTTTGAATAAGAGATCATCTGTATCACATAAAAAAGATTTAAAAAAAAATAATTATGAAAATATTGATTTAGTTATTGTTAATTTTTATCCTTTTGAAAAAACTCTGGCATTAACTAAAAATCATAAAAGAATAGTTGAGAATATCGATATTGGTGGACCTGCAATGGTTAGAGCTGCTGCTAAAAATTATGAAGATGTAACGGTAATAACCTCCACTGAACAATACTCAAATCTCATTGAAGAATTAAAAAGAAATAAAGGGTCTGTCTCACTAAATTTTAGAAAAGAAATGTCTCAACTAGCTTTTAACGAAACAGCTTATTATGACGCTGTTATATCAAACTACTTTAATAAGAATTTGAATATTCTTTTTCCTAAAAAAAAAGTTTTTTATGGAAATATGATAGAAAAATTAAGATATGGTGAAAATCCACACCAATATAGCGCGATCTATTCAAAAAAGAAAGATTTGAATATTAAAAAAATTCATGGAAAACAATTAAGCTATAACAATTACAACGATATATATTCTGCTTTATCAATATCAAAAACTCTTCCAAATAATACTGGAACGGTAATAATTAAACATGCAAACCCATCAGGTATCTCAATACTTAAAAATAAATTAGATAGTTTTAAATCTGCTTTCAAATGTGACCCAGTTAGTGCCTTTGGTGGAATAGTAGCGTTTAATTTTAAGGTAAAAAAAAAATTAGCTAATGAATTAAATAAAATTTTTTTGGAAGTTATAATAGCAAATGGATTTGATAGTGATGCTTTAAAAATATTAAAACTTAAAAAAAATTTAAGAATAATTGACGCAACTAACGTAACTATAAATGAAATGCTTAAGTTTAATTCAGTAGATGACAGTATACTTGTTCAAACAGTAGATAAAAAAATAATTACTAAAAAAGACTTAAAAATTGTTTCAAAAAGAAAACCAAGCAATTCTCAACTAAATAATTTAGTGTTTGCTTTTAATATATGTAAACACGTAAAATCAAATGCAATAGTTCTGGCAAGCAATTTATCAACAGTAGGTATAGGATCTGGCCAGCCAAGTCGGTTAGATAGTTGCGAAATAGCTATTAAAAAAATGAAAAAAATTGTTGAAACAAAGAAAGACATTGTTGCTGCATCTGATGCATTTTTCCCTTTTGTCGATGGAATAGAAAGACTTATACAATGTGGAGTCACTGCAGTTATACAACCAGCTGGTTCAATAAGGGATAAAGAAATAATAAAATTTGCTGATGAAACTAATACTATATTGATTTTCTCACAAACAAGGCATTTTAAACATTAGACGCTTCGTCAATTTTAGCTGCTAGTATAAAATCATTTTCTGATAATCCTTCAATAGCGTGAGTTGATATCCTGATTTTTGCATACCCCCATCCAAAAGATATATCAGGATGATGACCCTGTTCCTCAGATATATTGCCAATTAAATTAACAAAATTTTGACTTTCTATAAAATTTTTAAATAAAAAATTTTTCTCAATTAAAAAATTGTTTTTTTCATCTTTTATAATATCCCAGCCATCAACTTTTTTTTGATATTTGTGAATTTCACTTATATCAAAAGGAATGACTCCACCTTCACAGGGTTTGCATTTTTTTTCTGATAATTTAGTCATCTTTTTTAAATAATTCTAATTGCTTGGATGAATTTTTAATTAAATAAAAATTACCGATTGTTTTATGTCTTTTTGTTAATTGATTAATTTTATTTATTATTTCATCAACTTCAATTACATTTTTGTTAGTATCATAAATTTTATAATTAAAATTTGTTAAAAAATTATTCAAATAATCTAGATTATCTTTTTTATCAAAAATGAATTTAGAAAATTCAATGATAATTATTGGCGAAAATTTTTTAATTGTTTCTAATCCACCTTGAATTGCATTCATTTCATTTCCTTCTATGTCAAGCTTAATGAATAATGAATATTCTTTCAAATCATAATTTTTAGCTAAAGTATCTATTGTGCAAGTTTTGATTTCTCTCAATGTACTGGATTTAAAATCACTATGACTAATCGAGCTCTCCCAATCATTTTCACTCTCATTAAAAGGTACCTTAACGTCGTTTTTATTCGAAACAGCATTATTAAAAAAAGTAATATTATTTAGATCATTTAATTTTTTATTTTTTAAAAATTCATCAGAAGTTTTTTTAGATGCTTCGATTGAAATAACATGATTTCTCTCAGATAATGAAGCCACATATAATGAATAAAAACCATAATTACATCCACAATCAATCAAAAATATTTTTTTATTTTTTGAAAATCTAGAAATTGTATTCATTTCATGATAATCACCAAATTCACATTTTTTTAATAAAAAATACGATGTATTATTTTTTTTTATACTTCCATGAACTCTAAAATTATAAATCTTAATTATGATATCATTATTTAAAAAAACTCTTACAATTCTAAAAAGGAAATAATAAAATAAATTTTTTTTGTAATATCTTATATCTTTTCCATTCAGAAATTTTTGAAAAGCATCAGTTATTTTATTTGATTTTATCACGTTTTTTTTTGGAGCGGGCAAAGGGGGTCGAACCCTCGACCTTCTCGTTGGCAACGAGACGCTCTACCACTGAGCTATGCCCGCACATCTGACAATATAGATAGTCGTTTTTTTTAATTCAAGCAATATTAATTATGTTATAATTAATATAAAATGAAAAAAGAAGATTTACCAAAAGAGTTATCTGTGTTCCCATTGGGAAATTTTATTATTTTCCCTAAAACAAGTGTTCCTTTGAATATTTTTGAACCAAGATACTTAGATATGATTAATGACAGCATGAAAGCGAACAGACTGATTGGAATGGTTCAGCCTAAAGAATTCAAAGACAAAAATAACCAAATTCCAGATTTATATGACATTGGATGTCTAGGCAAAATTATAAACTTTAAAGAGACTGAAGATAAAAGATTTCTGATTGAATTAAAAGGTATAATTCGATTTGAAATTGTAAATGAATTAAAATCAAATAAAAAATATCGAGAATGCGAAGTCAATTTTGAAAATTATTATGATGATCTAAACGAAAAAAAAGAAAATATAAAATTTTCAGATTTAGAATTGATTTTTAAGGATTTAAAATCTCTTTTTGAAAAAAGAGGCTTTGTAATTAACTGGAAAGCTCTTGAAAAGCAAAGTTTAGACGAAACTATAAATGCATTAGCTATGGCTTCACCATTTACTCTTGAGGAAAAACAAGTTTTATTAGAATCAAAAAACTTGGAGACAAGAAAAAGAAAAATTTCAGAAATATTAACTACATACAATTACGATCAATTTAATAATAATACTATTCAATAATTATATTATCATTCCGCTATCTGCAAATTTCTTAAAAATATTGTTTGTAAATTTATTTTGTCCAACTAACTTTATTGACTTACTAAAGATATTATTATTCAGTTTATTTTCGATATTAAAAATCTCATAAATGAAATCAATACCATTTAAAAAAAGATAATTTTTATGTTTAACTTTTTTTTCAAAATCACGACATATTGACTTATCAATTTCTAGTCCATTTTTTATTCTTTTGGTAATAAGTCTTGTCAGTTCCTTAATGTCTCTCAAAGACATATTAAAACCTTGTCCAGCAAGTGGATGCAATTTGTGCAATAAATCACCAAACGCTAAAATATTATTATGATAATAAGTTCTTAAATTAGAAGCGCTTAATTGGAAGGAAAAAGTTTCAGAAAAATTTATAATTTCATATTTACAGTTATATTTTTGAATTATCTTTTTAATATCTATATTGTTAGAACCGACGGCAGAATAAACAACTGAAGTTTCACTATTAGAAATTGGTAAAAAAGCTATGGGGCCTTTTTTTGTAAAAATTTGAGTGGCAACAGAATTATTTAACAATTTTTTATGCTTAAGAACTGTTGTGTGCGCAAAACTTTTATAATCTTTTTTAAATTTATTAAAAAAATATTTTTTTGTTATTTCATTATTAGAATCACAATTTACAATTAATTTGTAGTTTGAATTATTTAAATCTTTATGAAAAAATTTATTTTTTAATTTAAAGAATTTATTTTTTTTTAGATTAGATAACAAATATTTGAATAATTCAAAATTTTTAACTATTGAAAATAATCTTTCCTTATTATTTTCAAAATCTAATATTTTTTCATTATTAAGATTTTCACTATAAATTTCAATCTTGCTTATATTCCATAAAAATTTTTCTATATTCAATATGGATGAATTAAAAAAATCTATATTGCTTTTAGATATTCCTAAAGTACGTGTTTTATTTTGATTTTTAATTTTTTTATCTGAAAAAACATCAACATAAATACCCAAATTAGTTAGTGCTTTGGCTAATGATAAGCTAGATAATCCATTACCTAAAATACAAACTTTCATATTAAATTTTAATTTTAACAATAAAAATTAGATGATACAAAGTGGTAAATTTGATTTATCAAAAATGGATATAAAAAAACTAGCAAATTCAGTATTAATTTTTACAATTAATAGATTAATTGAAATTTCAGGTATTATTATTTCCTTTATAGGTCTTTTACTTTTAATTGCACTACTTACTTATTCGCCTTCAGATCCAAACTTTATATTTCCAGAAAATACAGAAATTAATAATTTTCTTGGATTTCAAGGAAGCTATGTATCAGATTTATTTTTACAATCTGTTGGCATAATTGCTTATTTAATTCCAGTCACTTACATATTTACTGGAATTAATATTTTTAGAAGAAAAGAACTTCTTATTTTGGTAGAAAATACTTTTTTTATAATTTGCTACTGCTTAATTGGTTCTTTATTTTTTAATATTTTTTACCAAAATTCATTTTTACTACCAATTAATGGAAATGGAGGTTTTGTTGGAGATTATATTGCTGGATTTTTATTTGCAAATTTAGACAAAAAATATGAAAGCCCTGTTTATTATTTTTTAATATTGTTTTTATCTTTGCTTTTTTTAAGAAGCATAAATTTCAGTCCTAAAAACTTTTATTTGTTTCTTAAAAAATTTATAAATTTCATATTTAGTAAAAGATCAAAAAATTATACAAATAAAAATGAAATAATAAACGAAATTATTCCTCAAGATGAAATTAAAAATTTAATTCAAGAAGATTTACCATTTATAAAAGCTGAAACAAATCAATCAAACAAAGCAAAATTTGAGTTACCTTCAACTGATTTATTAATCTCACCCTCAAAAAATGAACGTGAAAAATTAAATAAGATTGAAAATAATGATCCACAGTTTCTTGAAAAAATTCTTTTAGACTTTGGTGTAAATGGAGAAATCAAAAAAGTCAGTCATGGTCCTGTGGTAACTTTGAATGAATTTGAGCCTGCTGCTGGTGTCAAAGTTTCTAAAATAATAAATTTGTCTGACGATATTGCTAGAAATACAAGCTCTGAATCAACTAGAATCTCTATCATTCCAGGGAGTAACACGGTCGGCATAGAATTACCAAACACAAATAGGGAAAATGTTTATCTTAGTGAAATTCTCAGCAACTCTAATTTCAAAAAAAAAGATATTAAATTACCTATAGCACTTGGAAAAAATATTTCTGGAACCCCGATTGTTGGCGATTTGGCTTCAATGCCTCACTTATTAATAGCAGGAACAACTGGTTCAGGAAAATCAGTTTGTATTAATACAATAATTTTATCTCTACTTTTTAGACACACTCCTGATAGATGTAAATTTATTTTAATTGATCCAAAAATGTTAGAGCTTTCCACTTATGAAGGCGTTCCGCATTTATTATGTCCTGTAATTACAGAAGCAAAAAAAGCCGCCTCGGTCTTGGGATGGGTAGTGAAAGAAATGGAAAGTAGATACAGACTTATGACGAAAGAAGGTGTTAGAAATATTGATGGCTATAACTTAAAACATAAACTTCCAATGCCTTACATTGTAGTTGTTGTAGATGAGATGTCAGACCTAATGTTAGTGGCAGGAAAAGAGATTGAAAATTACATCCAGAAACTGTCTCAAATGGCTCGTGCTGCTGGAATACATATAATAATGGCAACGCAGAGACCAAGTGTTGACGTAATAACCGGAACAATAAAAGCTAATTTCCCAACTCGAATTTCTTTCCAGGTAACTTCAAAAATAGATAGCAGAACTATATTGGGCGAACAAGGTGCTGAACAGTTATTAGGCAAAGGTGACATGCTTTATATGTCATCAGCTAATAGAATTACTAGAATTCATGCACCTTTTGTATCAGATACTGAGATTGAAAAGATTAATAATTTTTTAAGATCCCAGGCAGAACCAGATTATGTGGATGAAATTTTAAATTTTGCAGACGAGAAAGAAATTAGTGAAAGTTCAAAAAATAATGAAGATAAAGATGAGCTTTACCAAACTGCAATTGAAATTATAAAATCTGAAGGTAAAGCATCAACATCCTTTTTACAGAGAAAACTTCAAATAGGCTATAACCGAGCTGCCAGAATAATTGATATGATGGAAGCGGATGGGATAGTAAGTAAAGCTAATCATGTAGGTAAAAGAGAAGTTCTTTAATGAAAAAATATTACTTTATTATTTTTTTTATATTCCTGAATGGTGAAACAAACGCATCAATAAAAAAAAATATCATTCATAATTTACAAAATTTAGATAATATCTCATTTAATTTTGAACAAAATATCAATGGAAAAATAGAAATTGGTAATTGTTCAATCAAATATCCTAAAAAAATATTTTGTAAATACAAACTTCAAAATCAAAAAATTTTGGTTTCAAATGGAAAAAGTGTTGTTATTAAAACAAATAGTAGTTATTACCGTTATCCTATTGAAAAAACTCCACTTAATTACATTCTTAATAAAGATTTTTTAATAAAAAAAATCAACGACATTAATGAAAGAATTATTGACGAAAAATTTGTAAATTATAAATTTTTTGAAAACGAAAATGAAATAAATATTTTTTTTGACAAAAATGACTTTAATTTAGTAGGATGGCAAACAATAGATATTTATCAAAATCTAAGTATTACTTTTTTGTCTTCAATCAAAAGAAACTCGAGTATCAAAAATAGTTTATTCAAATTACCACAGCAAAATTAGATAAATATAGTTTCTTTTTTAAAAATTTTCATACCTCTTGATAAATAATTCTTTAATGCATTTTCATGATCTAAGGAACAAGTATGAACCCATACTCTTTTAGAGTTTTTAGAAAATGAATTTTTAATTGCTGAACTTAACAAACAAGAGCCGAGTTTGTGATTTTGATATTCTTCTAATATGCCTAGATATGCTATCTCAGTTTCTTTTTTTTCATAATGAAAAATTAATTCGTAATAGCCCAAATAATCATTATTTTTTTTTAAAATGTAAGTTTGAACAGATTCATTTAAAGTATATTCTATCCATTTTTTTTCTGGCCATTCCAATCTGTCCTTCCAATTATGATTCTTTCCAATGTTCTTATAAAAAAATTTGTTAATTTGAAAATCTGGAGGATTTACAATCCTTACATTATATAATTCTGATGTAAAATTATTTTCTTTTAAATCTTTTATAGAATTAATCTCTAAATAATTTCTCTCAATTTTTTTATTCACAAAACCATTTTTCCCACATTTTCTCCACCAAATAAATGAAAATGTAGATGTGGTACTTCCTGGCCTCCGTCTTTACCTATATTAGCAAGTGCTCTATAACCCTCTCCATTATTGACGGAAATCTTAAGTTTAGTCGCTACTAAATTAATTCCTTTTAATAAACCAACCATCTCATTTTGAGAAGCATTCAAAATAAAATCATCTAAATCAATATATT
>Ga0315315_10006124_pt1 | contig 11102 bp, 10 predicted proteins | sample M140m3416metaG_FD_203699 | JGI IMG/M metagenome (GOLD analysis project Ga0315315, IMG submission 203699) | Ammonia-oxidizing marine archaeal communities from Monterey Bay, California, United States - M1 40m 3416 | ecosystem: Environmental > Aquatic > Marine > Intertidal zone | place: USA... | reverse complement strand
AGGAACGGTACTGTTAATTGTTCAGCTTGATCTTTCGCACCACCTCGACCAAAAATATCGTAGCGTTTATCGCAATCTGGACAAATGAAACCGCTCATATTCTCGACCATTCCTAATACCGGAATGTTAACCTTGCGGAACATGGAAATTGCTTTGACTGCATCAAGCAACGCGACTTTTTGTGGTGTGCAAACAATAACACAGCCGCTAAGGGGGATGAGTTGGGATAACGTTAAAGCGATATCACCTGTGCCTGGTGGCATGTCGATAATCAGATAGTCTAAATCACCCCATGACGTATCGCGCAGGAACTGAGTGATCGCTCCATGTAACATTGGTCCTCGCCAAACGACCGCTTCATCTTCTGGGATCATGAAACCCATGGACATCACGGGCATACCGTTACAGTCAATTGGATTTATTTTTTGGTTTTCGTCGACAGAGGGGCGACCAGAGACCCCTAACAATTGAGGGATGCTCGGTCCATAGACGTCGGCATCCATGATACCGACCTTACTGCCAGCTTGTTGTAGTCCTAAGGCAAGGCTGGCTGCAACGGTGCTCTTACCAACGCCTCCTTTACCTGACCCAACAGCGATGATGGTTTTTGCGGTTAAACCAATTTCTCCAACTTTACTTGCTGGTCGATCGTGAATGACGTGATTGATTGTTAGGTCTGTTAAGTTCGTAAACTGCTGGCGAAGCCCAGACTCAAAGTCTGCACGATAGGTCTTCGCAATTGGTGCGCTGTGCGTGGTTAGACCCAGCGTTAATTCAAGGTGACCGTCGTTGAGCGAAATATCGCTGACCTGATTCATCGTCATTAATCCACGACCTGTTTCGGGATCTTTGATTTCTGAAAGGTGTTTTTCAATAGATTCGATTGTCAATTTGTCAGTCATAGTACCATACCGGAAAGGATTTTTTATTTTGGTCATTATCAACCAGAAGAATAAAATAGGACAGGGTAGTAGTCACTTCTTTTACTCACTTCTTTGTTCTTTGACCAAATTGGCGTACATTGGTATTTAGGCGGACGGCTGTCGCTAGCAGCCTATTGCTGCAGAAATTTTGTAATATGGCAGGCATGATTATGACCAAACGGATAGAACGATTTTTGTTGCTATGGCTAATTTTGCTTTCACTCTTAGCCTTTTATTGGCCTCACACTGGCTTAGAGTTTGATCCCTTTAATCACCGCGTAGTGTTGCCTTACTTGATTATTGTCACGATGTTTTCCGTAGGCTGGATGTTACCGATTAACGAAGTCAAGCAAGTTGTGACTAAATGGCCAGTCGTCCTTGGTGGTACTGCAGTTCAGTTCATTTCGATGCCGTTGCTAGCTTGTTTAATTGGCCAGCTCCTAGGGTTTGAGGGTGAGCAACTCGTCGGAATATTTCTAGTGGGGTGTGTCCCAGGTGCGATGGCATCGAATGTTTTGACAATCGTTAGTAAAGGTAACGTTAGTTATAGCGTGAGCTTGACCACGTTAGCGACGTTGCTGTCTCCATTAGCAGTGCCAGTATTGTTACGTCTACAAGCTAGCTTCGCCGATCCTGTTGCCGCTCAATTATTGACGGACAATGCCCAAGGTGCTAGTGCTGTGTATATTACGGCGGGGTTAAAACTGTTAAAGTGGGTGGTGATTCCAGTGGTCTGTGGGTTTATGCTTGGTCGATTGTTGCCTCAGTTTGAAAAGCAAGCAAAATCTATTGGCGCGATTATCGCAAATTTGAGTATTCTTGTTATTATCGCGACCGTTGTGGGCACGTCTCGTGACAATCTTAGTCAATTGGAAAGCAGTCTCTTAGTGGCGCTGTTACTGATTAATTTGATTGGCTATTGTTGCGGTCAATTTGGGGGTAAGTTATTAAAGCTCCCGTGCGGTATGCGACGAGCCCTTACCTTGGAAGTGGGGATGCAAAATGCTGGTTTAGGAGCAACCTTGGCGAGTGAGCTTTTTCCGACCAATCATAGCGTTGCTATAGCGCCTGCCTTCTACACTTTTTTCTGTATGTTTACCGGTACGATTCTCGCTTGGTATTGGAGTGGCCAAGAGACAACCCCTGATTAATAACCGCGTTGGTAGCGTTGCAGTAATTGATAGGATGAATACGCCATCAGAAAAAACATCATTGTTAAGAACATTGAATTGTTGTTCAATCCCCAGATTCCGATCGCCACACCCGTTGCTATAGAAACAAAGAGCGATTTTGGAATTGCGTTACTAACATTGAAGAACACTAGTAGCTCACGCGTGATTTGTCCGCCGTCGAGTGGGTAGACTGGTGCGAGATTTAAGATTGCCCAAAATAGACTAATCATGACGAAAATATAGACGAATTTATTGAGCGCATCCGATTCGAATGATGTTTGATGCTGTAACGTTTGCCGCAGATCAGATATACGAATCAAGCGATCGTCTCGTACATCTGCAGCATCTAATAATTCGCGTTCGGCACCAATGAATCGATTTTTGTACTCGGCTTTAATAACCATCGCCGTTACAGATGGTTTTGGAATGGAGGTTTGTTCAAACTGTTCTGAGAGCGTATTAACGGTTGTTTGAAAAGTGTCATGTTCGGCCAAAGATAGTAATTGATCATTATTTGTATCGGCGGATGCGAATACTGCTTGCATTTTTTCATCCATGTCCCGTAGATCCCATGCGAGATCGCGATTTAGCGACATGATGATATTGTTAAGCGTGCCAGTGGGGTCGGCGGTTAGCCGAGCTGGTATGCCGACTTGCGCCGTCAGAAATCCATCCGTCTTACCCCCAGCGCGTAAGGCGACGATGACTAACAATGCAGCTAAGATTTGCATGCTCGGGCCGGCCGCAGTAACAAATAGTTTTTGCTTCGAGGTATATCCAGATGTATGATCGAAATAGGACTCCATCCCTGTGGGAACGGCTACACCACCAAAATGGTACAGGACAACATGGGCCCGGATTCCGCAGCGACTAAATGCCAACGCGTGACCCATCTCGTGAATTAATAGCGACAGAAACACCGCTACGCTAAATACCAATAGTGTGATTGGTGTAGACATCCTCATGCTAAAACCTAGGAAGACGCAAATAGCCCAAAACCCTGGATGGATGCGAATCGCAATTCCTAGAAATTGGAATCGCAAATCGTAGGGTGTGTTTTTAGGTTCCCCTAGCATCTAAGCTACTTCCTGTGACAAAGTATTGTATCGGTGAGTTGAATAGTTGGTGAATGTCTATCAATAGATTATGCCGCTTGAGGGACATCTGTGATAGCATCTTGGGCCAACGTTGCCAGAATAAACTCAGCGGCACGCCTTGACGCGCCGCTAGTGGCATATTGGCTCGCTAGGGTTTGCAATTGCTCAACGCTGTGAGAAAAATATTGCGGATCCGTTAACCACTGGATTAAATGATTTGCAACTTCGGAGGACTTATCGGTACACGTCGGATATTCTGGCATGGGAATGTCCTCGCCGCCCGGTAAATTTGGATGCCACATTTCTTTGGTGCGTAAGAAGGGATTGCATGATGCAATCAGATTAACCAGTGTGATGTATCGTGCTCGAATGAGGTGATTGCCAAGAAAGTAACGAAATCGATTTACATGATATAAAATCACCGTTGGTGTGTGATGGTACATCAGTTCCAATGAAACGGATCCTGAACATGCTAGACAACAATGGGCGGCTTGCATTAATTCGGGAGTTCTGCCGACATGAATGTCGATGTTCAACCCGGATTCAGCAATGAGTTTGCTGGCATAGTCAGCTTGAACTTGATTAAAGCTCGCGATGACAAAACGCGTGTCGGGTAGTTCATGCTGGACTTTGGTCACGGCTTTGAGAAACCACGGAAGTTGTCCTTCAACTTCTTGTTGCCGAGACCCAGGTAGTAAAGTCACTAATTTACCGGTCGTCTCGCGTTGGCGAATTAAAAAGTCTTGATCAATGGTTTGTTTTTGATTTTCCATTTCATCAAAAAAAGGATGCCCGATAAAGTGTGCGTCGCAACCGCGGTCGCGGTACCATTGTTCTTCAAACGGGAGTTTACATAAAGCATAATCAACGCGATTTCGCATTTTGCGTATCCGCCATGGAGCCCAAGCCCATAACTGCGGCACACCATAATAGAATACGGGAATTCCATGCCTCTTTGCTTTTTTTGCAATAACCCAATTGAAGCCGGGATAGTCAATTAACACGACCGCATCGATACGGTTTTCCTTGAAATATCGCTCGGCTTTTCGCGCAAAACCGATAAAGCGATGTAGATTAAGCAAGACTTTGACGAACCACATAACGGCGAATTTAGTTAGATCAAAAAGTAGTGTGCACCCCGCTTTTTCCATCAAGGGACCCCCGAAACCAACACACTCAATGCTTTGGTCGCGGTGTAGTATTTCACGAATTAGGTTCGACCCATGCAAGTCGCCGCTAGGTTCACCAACTGAGAAGAAAATCTTCATGTCAAACGTATTGCTACCTTTTGGGTTGTTAATTTTACCGGTCAAATTATCCCTCATTAAGCAACCTAAGAAAAGATTGATTGTGGTCGTTGTGCCATACGTTTGTCACCAACGCTGATAGGTTAAGTCCGTAAGAACGTGGCCTTGGACATATTGAACCTTTGGAACGAAGAGAACGAGAGTTCTCTACGCAGAGCAGAGCGATGTGTGGGGAAACCAAGGTGTGCGTTGTACAGCAGCTAGCGGGTTCACTCGAGCTCGCTAGCTGTTTTTTCGTCACATGTTTCGCGTTGCATCTCTGGACATTCGTCGACCGGAATGGAACAAATGTCACACATAGAGTTTCCGTGTTCATCTTGCATGCCAGCTAAGCCACCGCAACTTCCTTTGATTTGGCGATTGCCAAAAATAACGCCTATCGCCATCGCTAAAATGACACCACCAAAAACGCCACACGAAATTAGTACGATTTCAAAAAAAGACATGGGATAAGGTACTTCCGGTTATTCCAAGAATGACTCCATGGCGGGATTGGGGGTCCACCGAAGTTGATCATTGATCCGTGTGATTAACAGTGTGGCAAATGGTTGGTCGTGCTTATTAGCTATATCATAGGCTCGTTGGGGGCCTAATACCAATAGGGCGGTAGCCCAGGCATCCGCCGCAGCACAAGTGTCGGTAATCACCACCGTCGAGGCTAATTGATGCTGTACAGGTTTAGCCGTGGTTGGGTCGATCGTATGTGAATAGCGAATTCCTTCGATTTCGTAATAGTTTACATAATCACCAGATGTTGCGATTGCTTGATTGTTAACAGCAATGATTCGCTTGGCAACGCCTGTTTCTCCAGATGGGTCTTGGATTCCTAATCGCCATGTGCGTCGATTATTGTGATTTTGGGGATAACTTACGGTCCGAATTTCTCCACCTATTTCAACCATGTATTGTATGTCAAGCTGCAAGGTTGCGAGCAATTGAATAATCTGGTCGACGGCATATCCTTTGGCGATTGCGGACAAATCGATTTCTAACTGAGGATTATCTTTCTTGAGCCCAGGGGGGGTTTCACGTGTATGCAGTCGTTGATAGCCAATATGCTTAAGCACTTTAGCGATATCATCTGCAGTAGGAATGCTGCTGATATCAGTGTTATTCATGTCGGTTTGGGGGCCAAACTTCCAAAGATTTACTGCGGGGCCGACGGTGATATCAAATGCGCCTTGAGATTGTTCGCTGATGGATTGCGCTAGCAGTACAATTTCCAATAGTTCTCTTGAAACGGTGTACCATTCGGTGGTGTGCGCACGGTTGAATTGCGAAATTTCTGACTCTGGAATATAGGTTGACATGGTCTGATTGATATTGACCAGCCGTTGCTTAATGGTGGATTCAATTTCTGGTAAACGCTGAGCGTCGGTGAGACCTTCAATCGTGATTGCAAAGGTTGTTCCCATCGTCTTACCGCGTAGGATCACTTTAGCGGTTTGTTGTCCAGATTTATCAGCGTTTGTTGGTGTTGTCGGCTCGCTCGTAAGTTGTTCAGGTTGGAGGATTCGTATCAGTAACAACACCGTACAAAACAACACCAAGGCGATGGTAAGTTTCATGAACGGAGATATTCGTTTCATAAATCACCTGAATGGTTATTCGCATCGTTGCGCATGTGATGATGCTGCTTGATCTGCGTCAGTAAGTTATAACTAGCCGCCAAAATCATCGAAGGCGACATTTTCAGGTTCAACGCCAAGGTTGTCGAGCATGGAACGTACGGCCTGCAGCATGGGCGGCGGTCCACATGTATAGTATTCGATATCTTCTGGTGCGGAATGAGATGTTAGATATTCATCGAGTACGACTTGGTGAATAAAACCGGTAGAGCCTGTCCAGTTGTCTTCGGGTAGAGCATCTGAAAGAGCGACGTGAAATGAAAAATTAGGAAACTGTTTTTCAAGTTCGCGGAATTCCTCGACATAGAATAATTCTCGAGCGCTACGACCGCCGTACCAGTACGATATTTTTCGATTTGTAGACAGTGACTTGAGTAATTCAAAAATATGGCTTCGCAAAGGGGCCATGCCTGCACCACCGCCAATATAAACCATTTCCGATTCTGTTTCTTTAATGAAAAATTCACCATAAGGTCCAGAAATGGTAACTTGATCACCTGGCTTGAGGTTGAAAATGTACGAGGACATTTTTCCCGGAGGAGTGCCTTCTGGTGCTTTGGGGTGTGGCGAGGCAACCCGCACGTTGAGCATGATAACACCTGTTTCACCCGGATAATTTGCCATGGAATAGGCGCGGACGACGTCAGCGGTCACAACAGATTTATAACGCCATACATTATACTGGTCCCAATCACCGTGATATTCTTCCTCGATATCGAAATCTTTGTATTCAACGGTGTGCGGTGGACATTCGATCTGGATATACCCACCGGCTTTAAAACCGACATCCTCGCCCGCGGGTAATTCCAATACGAGTTCTTTGATGAATGTTGCAACGTTGCGATTCGAGCGGACAGAGCAGACCCACTGTTTTGTATCAAAGACCTCGGGCGGAACCTCAATATCCATATCTTGTTTAACAGCAACTTGGCATGCGAGTCGCTGCCCAGCTTGGGCTTCACGCTTGTTAATATGACCACATTCCGTCGGCAGGATATCGCCACCTCCTGCATGGATAACAACTTTGCACTGAGCACAAGTGCCACCGCCTCCACATGCAGATGAGACAAAAATATCGTTAGAGGCGAGCGCACTGAGGAGCTTTCCACCCGCGGGGATTTCGATAGTTTTTTGATCATTGATTTTGATTTGTACTGGACCGGAGGCGACGAGTTTTGATTTTGCAAACAGAATAATGACGACAAGCGTCATCACCACAGTGGTGAACATTAGGACGCCCATGATAATTGTTTGCGTTTCGTGCATTATTTTGCTGCGTTTAAGTTGTTGAGCTAAGGTTTAAAGTTGAATACCGCCAAAAGACATAAAAGCTAATGCCATTAAGCCAACGATGATAAAGGTAATTCCTAGGCCGCGGAGGCCATTAGGCACGTTAGAGTATTTTAGTTTTTCGCGAATCCCAGCCAATGCGGCGATTGCCATAGCCCAGCCAAAACCGCTTCCTACGCCAAATTCAATACTCTCAATAAATGTAAAATCGCGTTCAACCATTAATAACGAACCACCGAGAATGGCACAATTGACGGTGATTAATGGTAAGAATATTCCTAGTGCGTTATAGAGGGGAGGAAAATAACGATCGAGTGTCATTTCCAGTATTTGAACCATCCCGGCAATGACGCCAATGTAACTAATAAGCCCGAGGAATTCTAAATTTACTTCTGGATATCCCGCCCAGCTTAGGGCTCCGTCGGATAGTAGATATTGGTAAATCAAATAGTTTACCGGCACCGTGATGCCTTGAATCACGATGACTGCCACACCGAGTCCGAGTGCCGTTTTGACGTTTTGCGATACAGCCAAAAATGTACACATACCTAAAAAGAAGGCCAACGCTAGGTTTTCGATGAAAATCGCTTTAACGATAATACTCAAATGGTCTGCCATTGCTTATGCCTCCTCCATTTGTTCTGGACGTAATGTTCGTACAATCCAAATGATGATAGCAATCAGAAAAAACGCACTAGGTGATAGCAGCATTAATCCATTGGTGGGATATATGTCAGGCAGAACTTGAAGCCCAAAAAGTGTACCGCTTCCAAGCAGTTCCCGGAAAAAAGCCACAATTAACAGGATGCAACTGTAACCGAGGCCGTTACCAATACCGTCTAGAAAGCTATCCCACGGATTGTTCTTCATGGCAAAGCCTTCGGCACGCCCCATTACAATACAGTTAGTGATGATCAATCCAACAAATACGGACAGTTGTTTGCTGGCATCGTAAGCGTAAGCTTTGAGAAACTGATCTACGATAATGACCAAAGAGGCAATGATGGTCATTTGCACAATGATGCGAATACTTGAGGGGATGTGATTTCGAATTAAGCTAACCGCAGCACTAGAAAATGCGATCACGACGATAACAGCGATACACATTGTCAATGAGGTATCGAGCTTGGTGGTGACTGCCAGCGCAGAACAAACGCCAAGCACTTGTACTGTGATGGGATTATCTTTCAAGACGGGATCAAAGAGTACGTCTTTGGCTTTGTTGCTAGCCATTGTTGATTCCTTAGTTCCTTAACTACGCTGTAGCGTGAGTGCTGAGAACAAGTGGTTGGTTGTATAATGATTACGTTGTTATTGTTGTTGTACGGCGGTTTGTGTTTTATGGGGTCGAGCGAGGTATTTTCCAAAGCCCTGTGCGCCTAGCCAAAAGCGAACGAGACGATGGACACCTTGGGTGGTAATTGTGGCACCGGCCATGCCGTCAACTTGACGACTTGAATCTGTGACTTGTCCTTGTTTTGTGACTTCGATAACGACTTGACCATCTTTGATGGCTCCCTTGCCAGTCCATTGAGCCTTCCAGTCAGGATTATCCACTTCGCCCCCTAATCCAGGTGTCTCTCGGTGATCATAAAATGTAATACCAGAAACCGTACTCGCATCTTCGGCAAGCGAAATATAGCCAAATAATGTGGACCATAAGCCACGGCCGCGAATAGGAATAATAACCTGATTTTTTTCGGGATACAGAAAAACAACCGCATGATTTTCACGAATCCCACCTAAGCCAGCGGGGTCTATCTCTAAAATAGTATTGTCTGTTTGTAAAACCTTTTTGAGAGAATAGGTGTCAACGGTTAAGTTTCCATTTTCGGTTTTATCGACATATTGGCCTGTCCGCAGATCGACCAAGCGACTTTGGATATTGTCTTCAAAAAGAGTGTCAATAGAATTAGGCGTATACGGGATTTCACAGACCTCTAAAATGTTCTTTTTTTGATTCAACTCTTTATTGAGTGTTTGTTTTTGTTTTAAGCCGACAGCAGCAGCCGATACGAGGACTGAGCAAATAATGCAAAGTAAGCCTGAGACGACAAATGTATTTGTGATGGAGTCGCGGTTCATTAGCTGTCTCCCTCAACGGAGGTCTGTGTAGCCCATCGCTTTTTGCGTCGGCCTATATTTTGTTGGACGACAAAGTAATCGATCAATGGCGCGAACACATTACCAAATAAAATAGCTAACATGATTCCCTCTGGATAAGCGGGGTTGACCACTCGAATTAAAATAGCCATGACCCCGATAAGCGATCCGTAGAAATACTTACCGACTGTTGTCATTGCTGCGGAGACGGGGTCTGTTGCCATAAAGACTAGTCCAAAAGCGAAACCGCCGACGACTAAGTGTTGTAGTGGGTTCATGGCAAACATGGCGGCGCTGTTATCCCCGCCTAAGATATTTAAGAGGCATGCTGTTGCCAGGCCACCAAGTAGAACGGAAAGCATGATGCGCCACGAACCGATTCCCATTGCTATTAAGAGGACGGCCCCCATTAGGCAGCACAGAGTAGAAGTTTCCCCCATTGAGCCTAAAGTGAATCCTAGGAAGTGTTCAGAGAGGTTAAAGTCGCTAAGAATCTTTAGTCCATCGTTTAGATTACCGCTAGCGGCGACGTCGCCTAGAATTGTCGCGCCACTAATACCGTCAGTTGCTCCTAAGGCATTCCAAACTTTATCCCCAGAGATTTGTGCCGGGTAGGCAAAGTACAGAAAGGCTCGGGCAGTGAGTGCTGGATTAAGAAAGTTTCGACCCGTTCCGCCAAAAACTTCCTTGCCGATGACAACACCAAAGATGATGCCGACCGCAACTTGCCATAGAGGAATTGAAGCAGGTAAGGTCAAGGGAAACAATAGACCCGTCACCAGAAAACCTTCATTGATTTCATGGCCTCGGATGATTGCAAAAATGGCTTCACAGCATCCGCCGACAGCCATGCAGACCAAGTAAATTGGCAGGAAGTATGTGGCACCATGTAGAAAGTTGCTGATAAATGAAGTTTCATCGGGTTCACCTACAATCAAATATCGCCAGCCTAATAACGTCATCGCGGGTGGTGCTGAAGAAATAGGGTTGTTGAGTTCTGTATTAGTTGGACTAGTCGGTGTTGGGGCCGTATCAGAACCTAATAGAAGTGCATCGGGTTGCGAATTTATTTGTTCAGACTGAACGTATTGCGAATAACCAAGATTTGCTTGGTACCCCGTGTTGTAACAGGCCATAAAGACACATGGTGCGAGCGCCAATACGACCAGTCCCATCAATCGCTTGGTGTCGAGTCCATCTCGCACGTGACTAGCGCTGGAGGTGACAATGCCTGGGGTAAACAAGAATGTGTCCGTAGCTTCGTACAGCGGGCGCAGTTTTTTCAACTTGCCTTCATCGAAGCGAGGTGCTTGTTTATCAAGTAGTTGTCTTAGCCAACGCATGGATTATTTCGTTTTATCGTGTCGCGTGAATTTGGATTAATAGTAACGGTAGTTGAAAAGCAGTTAACCTTCTTTTTGAATCATGTGCAGGTTGTCACGAAGAATGCTGCCATATTCGTACTTGCTAGGACAGACAAAAGTACATAAAGCGAGATCTTCTTCTGCTAATTCAAGACATCCTAATAGTTGTGACTCTTCCGTGTCTTGCGTAATCAATGCCCGCAATAATTGGGTGGGTA
>Ga0315315_10006123_pt1 | contig 11103 bp, 8 predicted proteins | sample M140m3416metaG_FD_203699 | JGI IMG/M metagenome (GOLD analysis project Ga0315315, IMG submission 203699) | Ammonia-oxidizing marine archaeal communities from Monterey Bay, California, United States - M1 40m 3416 | ecosystem: Environmental > Aquatic > Marine > Intertidal zone | place: USA... | reverse complement strand
TATATTACTGCATCCCAAAGAAATTTCGCAGGAAAATCATAAAATAAGAAATCAGAATGCTAAAATGGGAATTTTATTGCATCTTCGAGTTCCTCACCTGTTGGGGGGAATAGCCTGTTGATAGCGGACGAGGCTAACAGGTCGATCGACAGTACTGACGGCCGATCTAGAGGTCAGGAAGGCGGCCAACCTGCAACTCCTATCCTGTTATTTAGGCAAGCGACGCGCAAGGATTGCATTCGAGATGAAAAACCGATCTATTCTACAACTTTGCAAGGACTCACAGAGGATGCCAAGGTCACGAAAGCGCCCGTTTTGGTGGGATCAAGACCTGAGGGCCCCGAGGAAGAGGAGTGGAGTGACGAGGACGATAGCAGTGGGCCTTCAATCGCCCCGAAGGAAGACACACCTTTTCGATTCACGAGAGAGCGTCCCTCAATGCATGGACTCGAACTCGAAGGATTTTATCAACCTGGCGGAGTATACGATCGGCAATTTGCATAGATTTAGTGAGTTTCTTAGTAGGGAGGCGCCTAGGGCTTCCCTCCTCCCTGGCCTAGATATATCCACCCGGTTTATCCCTGCGGAATCATCGTGCATTGGCAAAGGAGGCGGGACCCTGAGGCCGATTACACAACACAACATAAAAGAAATGTTGTCTACGAGTACAATGAAATATTACAGGATTATCAGATTTTCATGTTAAGAGAAAGTGTGTATGTAGTGGACTCACCCCGCTAATTCATGAGTCGGTCAACATAACTAAGTCTTCGTAAAACTCTGGCTCTTCATCGCCATGCTCATTCTGGCATCGTCTATTTAGCCTGCCTCCGCTGACTCTATCAACTCCATTGAGCAAAAGGCCAGCGACCGTTCCACAAGAAGCCAACAATACAAAAAGCCATTCGACATTGGGAATATATCCCCCGCTGCGATTGTGGACGTAGGCGATTACAATTGGAATCAGCGCCAATCCTATATTTTGCCCAACAACAACTATGCCGTAGGCTCTTCCGACAACGTTCGATTGCACGGTCAGTGGTACACTAGGCCAAATCACAGCAGCGTATAGCGAGTAGGAGATGCCCTGAAAGATCAACGGAATCACAGGCGAATCTCTTCTCAAAGCCAATGCACTATGAACGCAAACAAGCATTGCGCTGGCAAGAGTCGCAATGAGTCCACTGAAACCCAATCGGTCAACAAATCCACCCAAAAATGGTGACAATAAGGCTGATATCGAGTATGGAATGGACATTATTCGAGCTGCCTTTTCAGTTGATCGAGCACGAGCAGCACAGTAATCAGCAACACATGCAGCGGACCAGAAAGGGTCTTCGCAATCGACATCAGAAGGATGTACGTACTCATATACGTAAGATCTGTGCTTCCAAGAGGCTTCATTGCCACCGCTCACATTCAAACTTGTTGGCAAGATGGGCGAGTGGTTCGGCAAAGGGCAGGAGTTCCCATTCATATCAGTCGACGGGTTTTCTGTTGCATTGTGTACTAAGGTCCCGCTGGTGCACAAATTAGGGAAGAGAAGCGTACATGAGCTATCGTCGCTTGGTAAGAAGTAATTGCGCTCTGTCAAGAGACCGGAGGCAACGTTGTTAAAGGGTATCACACATCCGTAAACGACGAGACATTGAAACGCGAGCAAATAGAAAAGATGCGAGAACGATCCCAGAGCGGAAGAGCCTTGCTGTGACTCCTCTTCCTGATTCGAATTTGAAGTCTGTCCATCGCTCTCATCTTCGCCTGACTTATCATAGAATGACGACAAGCTCTGGGATATGCTTTGATCCTCTTCTGATGGCGAGAAAAAATCGACATGCGGATCCTCGTCGTCTTGGGCGTTGGCGATTAGCGACTCCGTCAGCATATCTTGTATAGTGGCATTACGCGTAAGCCTCTGATGTTCCCTCATTTCAATGTATCCAACGCATGCTGCGGCCACTAATGCGAGGGAATTGAGGGCGGCGCCTAATCCCAGTGCCCAAGTGATGGACGCAGCGTTGGCAACGGAGGGGGACACAAAATTATTGAAAACGCTCCCCAGGCGCCCGGTAGCAAGAGAGAGAGAAAAGGCAAGGGCAACCTCCCTGCCCTCAAACCATATCGATAGTATGCTAGAATACGCAACGCAGATATTTTCGCCTCCGAGACCGTACACAAATCGGCCAATGAGCAAGAGTGGCCAGTTCTTCGTAAGGCCACCCAGCGTGACCAAGACCTGGCCCATGAACGCCAACACGCCATATCCGATGAGTGTCGACGATGCGCCGTGCCGATCCACACAACCCCCTCCGAAGAAAGGGAGGATGGTGTTCGGAATTGAATACAACGAGAACAGCAAATTGAACTTCGTTTCAAATGAATGGGATGGCATGGCTGTAGCCAGCTGGGAGTGAAGCGCTGCAGGTAAGTCGAGACTGTAATATGTGCAACTGCTCGTGATGCACACCATCAGCAGGACAACCCAACGCACTCGAGCAGACGACCGCGGTCGGTTGTGATACGCCACCATGTCTCTCCTAGTCGGGGACGAGGGCAAGTCCATGGTTCTTGTGCACTCGATACTCAATACTCGACACTCGATATCCAGCTCGTAAAACTTAACTTGTAATTCGTAACTACTGGATTCAATAACTCGTCATGTATTTTTGCATACTAGAGTAGTACAAAGCATTTTTCCGGAGTTTCTAGCTAAATTCAAAAAATAAGATGTACGACTATACTACGAGCTGGGAGTAATACGTGTGTACATGTTGTGTTGCGTACTAGCTCGTTCTCTTTGTAATCGGCCTCCGGGCTCCCGTCGCCTCTGCCAATTCACGATGATTCCGCCCGGATAAACCGGGTGGGTGCATCTAAGCCAGTGGGCGCCTCCCTACTCTACTAGCTATTACTACGAGCTCGTAAGAAATTAACTACTACTCTAGAGTAGCTTGTACGAGAGTAGTAATACTACTATGCATACTCTAGCTAGAGTATACAGAAGTATAGCACGCACTGAAATTCCGTCCCATTCTTCTTCTTCGATGTTGAGTCCCTGAAGAAAGGGAAGCTGTCTCGGTTCAAGTAGTACTAGCTATGCATAGCTAGCCCACAATCGCCCCGAGCGACGACACACCTTTTCGATTCACAAGAGAGCGTCCCTCACTGCAGGGACTCGAACTCGAAGGATTTGATCAACCTGGCGGAGTAAAATATGATCAGCAATTTGCATAAATTTAGTGAATTTCATAGTAGGGAGGCGCCTATGGCTTCCCGTCCCATTGGCATATGCAGGTATTCTTTAATAGTTTAGGAAATCATTTTTTCTTTGAGGTGACATCCTCTAGCTTGCTTTCCTCCCCACAAACGTCTTTCTTGTCGAACACGAACGGCGGCAGATGGTCCTGAATGATGTGCTCTATGGTCAGGTCCATCCCCGCCCTTCTCCCGTCCCAAGACCCAACGACGTAAAAGAACTCTTCCGCCCCCGTCCGGATGTCGACCTCCTCAATTCCGTCCGCGAAGCGAAGGGCAATGAAATATGACTGCACGGCCACCTGCAGCTGCCGCTGCATGGCATCGGCATCGGCATCGGCATCGGCATCGGCATCGGCATCGGCATCGGCATCGACATCGACATCGACATCGACATCGGCATCGGCATCCGCATCCGCATCCGCATCGCTATTCCCATCCCCATCCTGATCGACCCGAACCCGGAAGTGGTGAAAGCCCCTAGCGAAGGGATGGGCCTCGACGCCGGGGATGGCGTCGACACCGGCGATGAGAAGGCGGAGGCGGGACTCGCAGAACCCGAGCCACGGTCCAAGGTCGGCGTCCGCCTGCGTCCTCGCATCTTCGTCGAGACCCTTGCCCTTGCCCTTGCCCTTGCCCTTGCCCTTGCCCTTGCCCTTGCCCTTGCCCTGGACCTGGACCTGCGAGTCCGCCGCCGCGGTCGCGCTTATGTCAACCCGGAGGAAGTGACGGTGCTGCCGGAAAAAGGAGGGATTTCCGCCACTTCCCCCTTCGCCGGCGTCCCCGAACAAATCGGTCCAGGGCCGCTCCCCGCTTGCGATCCTCCCGAGCAACTTCTCTGCCGCTCGAAACTCCCCCGTCATCCGGCGAAGCTGGGCCCTCCCCACATTGTAGGAGGAATTCATTCTGGGGTAGGCCGGGGTTAGGATGGGCATGAGGTGGGCCCTTTCGCGGGGATTGGTTCGTGGATCCCACTCGGGCAGGTTCCTTGGTACAGTGTCAGCGGCGGTACCGTCATGGCTGCCGTCGTGGCCGTTGCTGTCCTTGTAGTCGGCCTGGGAGTGAGAGGTCCGCCTCCGCTTGCGCTGTCGCTCGGTCCTCCCCTGCTCCGACTCCTGACTAAGGCGCAGCCCCCGGTGGATCTGAACCGGCCAGGGCCACCTCCAGCCGGCGTAGGTCCGCATGAATATACGGAGCAGGTCCGTGGCCGTGGCCATGGGGCCGTGGTCCAGGCAAACCCTGGCGACAAGGATGGCCCAGTTGACCCCGCCCAGGAATCCAAGGACGTTGGCGTCGAGTCCGTGGACGAGGGCCCACCTCTTTACGGCTGTCAGGACGAGCCTAAACTGGTCACGATCCGGGACTACGTCCAGTAGGATCTGCGCCACCCTCACCCCGTTGAGGGATCGCACCCCGGCGTCGTCAAGACCTAGGAGGTCGGCGTCCTCCAGCTCGATCTGCGAGGGAGCGCCCCGGTCCTCCCCCCCTCCCCCTCCCCCTCCCTCAGCCTTCGCGGGGGGGGGGAAGTAGAAGCAGTTCGCCTCCCTCCGGAGCCTGTGCGCCCTCGTCCTGTCGAGGCGGGCAAAGACGAGGTCGACGGCTATTCCCTCCAGGAAAAACTTGAGGACGGGGGTGTAGGCCGTGGGGATGGGCCGGATCCGCGCCGCGCCTCCCTCCGCCAGCAGCGCGACGAGGGAGCGGAAGAATTCCTCCCTGGCGCAGTGGGGTGGGCAGAGGGCAAGCGCGTCGATGTCCGACGTTGGCCGGTGAACGCCCAGCCGGTACGAGCCGAAGCAGACCAGGGCGACGCGGGCCGGCGGCGATGGCGGCGGCGATGGCGGCGACCACAGGGAGTCACCCCAGCGGCAGAGGAGCCGCTCCAGCCGGTGGAGGACTGACCGACGCCTCACCGAGCCCTCCAACCCCTCGAAGGCCCCGGCCCGCCGGAGAGCGGCCGCCATGGGATCCTCCGGGGCGGCAGCCATAGTAGTAGCTAGAATAGCTCGTATCCACATATATATATAGTAAATCTCGAATAGCTAGCGCTAGTTTTGCATATGCATACGAGCTCGTACTATACTCCTAGCTAGAGACATTGTATTATTCTTCATCTTCTTATATATATATATATAATGCATACGCGCTCGTACACCGGACACATACTATGCATATTACTCTAGCTAGAGTATGCATACTACTACTAGAGTACAGTCGTACACGTCACATATGTGGTATGCATACTAGCTAGTATGCACAACACTCGCAGGTCGCAGCCACACAGCCGCACAACCAATCGACCACAATACCTGCACCGCCCACCGCCGCGGCACGCGATACCAACGAGATTACAGCCAAAGCCGGGGAAACGCCACACATCCGACCCAAGCCACATCCCTGCAAAGAGAAATGACGACGACGGCGTCGAGGATCAAGCTGACGCAACTCCTGATGGAGGGGAGGAGGAAGGCCAAGCCCCAGCTTGCCGAGGCCGCGAAGAAGAAGCGATGGAACGTCCACCGGGGGGACACCGTGCAGGTGATATCCCACCGTCATCCGGAGAAGGGGAAGCAGGGGACCGTCCTCAAGGTGGATCGCAAGGCCGATCGGGTCGTCGTGTCGGGGGTAAGCCTGCACCCCTCCACGATCCCGGCCGACCAGTCCATGGGACAGACCAGGGACCAGACGGTGATGAGGGAGCGGTCCATGCACCGCTCCAACGTCAACCTCGTCGATCCGGTCACGGGGCTTCCCACGCGAGTTCGAATCAGGGTGCTGGAGGACGGCACCAAGGTCAGGGTGGCGAAGCGGTCCGGGGCCGTCATTCCCTGGCAGAAACCGCCGCACCCGCTCAGGACCGCAACGGACGATGTTGGTGACATGGACACCGCAATGGACGACGTTTGGGAGGTTACCTACGACCCTGACGACGACCAGAGCGCGCACCACAATGCCTAGTGGTGGGTACAATACCCGGAGTCCGCACACATGTCAAATTCGCTACTCGTACTACCATTACAGTCTAGTTAGTAACGCAAGGGCAACTATTTCGACATACTGTACGCTTGCCTTGTCCTAATTTGTGGCCAGCCAGGTGCATCGCTCGTTGCCGCACTGCAGAGAGCCCCCCCCCCCATGGCATGCGGACAAGTTCTGCCTTCTGCCTTTGCGCGGATTTGCGAGCATAGGTACCATATCCACGCACACCTCTTCCCGTCGTCCGTAATTTACTACTACAGCTCGCCCCGGTCCCCGAACTGCCCATTGCAGTGCTCGGTCTGGTACCGGGCGTTCATCTCAGGCTGGTAGTAAACCCAAAGATAGATCGCCAAAGCGAAGATCGATGCCGCTACAGTAGTCCCTGCCAGGCCACGGCACGCACCGCTGGTCCTCGTAGTAGATTTAGCAGCGCTGCTGCCGTCATTACCGGTGGTGCCGCCCGCAGAGTTGAGAGCATCGACCCCTTCCCCCCTCCCCCCCTCTATGTTTTCCCCCGCAACTACCCTCCACGTCGGAAGGGATTCTCGAACGTATGCACCGAGCCTCAGGGTGTGCGCCAGGAGAATGGCGAGACCGGCTATTTCCCTCCCCTCCTCGTGCTCCAGCACGGACCAAGCCAGGGACCGCCAATCCAGGCCAAAGTCGAGCAGGGGTAGAAGGGACAGGGCCAAACGGATCGCAGCGGCGGCGGTGACCATGGCGAACAGCATCACCGCGTGGTTGAGGCGCAACGGATCCCGGAGTCGCTCGACAGCGTTGTAACCAGAACGATGACTGCACGCAGTTGCTACCAAAGCGTTCAAAAACGGTCCGCCGCACAGATATCCCAGAACCCACCAAAGCGGATCTGGATCGTTGAGCTGGGCGAACGCGCAGGCGGCGAAGAAGAGGCCTGATAGGACGCAGTATGCGTAGATCGCTGCCACCGGCGTCATGGTTGGCTCAATGCCTTGACGGAGATTGCTATAGATTTACATCATGTATGTACAGGAGACTGCTTCATTAAATTTTTTGCACTCGGATGATGATACACCTACTCTCTGGAGTAGTCGTCTGAATCGTCCGAGTCGTCGTGCCGCCAACATCTACGCGCTCGTATCTCCTACTAGCTAGTACGAGTAGCTAGAGTATGCATACTGGCTGGTATGCATACCAGCTATGCATTGTATTCATATGCATACTCTAGTACTAGAGTAGTATTATGCATAATATGGATATTACGACTAGCTAGTACGCATATACATTATACGAGCTCGTATATATATATATATATATATTATAATGAATAACCTTTTAATACATCTACCTCCATGTGTACCTACATACATACATACATGTGTTTTGTAGTGGGGGTTTTGCCCACCTTTGACCTCCTTTTTTCCGGAGATTATACTCTAGCTAGTATTATGGATATGTGTTCCCTCTTCTACGCTCTTGAACTTGCTCAGTCTGAATCTGAGGTCATTTTGGCTGTTAAGCGACTGGTAGGATATCTTGGGCTGAAGGAAAGCAAGCAAAATGCGACAGGGCGCTGCGCAAGACATACATGCATGAACAACAAATATTCTTTCGTGGACTGTATTTAGGACATATCCTCCTAGTAGAGTACATACATGCTGGACTCGTGTTCGGATCAGCCTGGAGTCGTCTACATTCAGTCGTCTGAGTTGTCATGCAGTCACCATGAACATATTGTCAATATTATACTATTAGGGTTGAGGTTTAGTTGCAAACATATTTTTCAAATATAAGAAAAATCATATGCACAGTATACTTACCTGATAAATATGTAAAAAAATACACATCCTAAATATATTAATGTATATATACCTTTTTGTTAGATAATTCTTCGTGAGAGGCAGGCTTCTGGTTTCGTGTAAACCATTATATACATTAAAATATATGTCTTTGAAGAGAGAATTAACCCATCCCTTAGAAAATGGCGAAATCTAACGCTTGCCCAACTGGCTCATGACCCTGACCTGGGACTGATGATAAGGGCGAGAGACATGGAGAGGACTATCCAACGCTTGTTTCTTGATATTTAATCAAGTGAGGGACATAACATTCACTTTATTATCCATCCCGCGGGAAATCTCTTCCTGATCGCCCATCTAAAGTTAATCTTTGTAGCTAGAACTAACATCTTCGGCCGCAAGTTACTTTCTTCTTCCTCCATTGCCGTCATCCCACTACTCCGCGTCTCGCTCTTGGGATTACGATGAAGGTGGCGCTATTGGGGCGAACTCATTCTCTAGTTCTTTTCTTCCTAGTCCTATTATCTGCATCCTCAACTGCCTTCTCCAACAGAGAGCTTGAGGATGAAGGAGAATTTCCAGATTCAGACTCATACCCAGAGAGCCGCGTAGGCAGTCGTTTTGGTCAGCTCCTTGGAGCCGACTTTGTCGGAGACGACGGGCATTTCCAGCTCGATTTGTTCAATGATTTGGCATATTCATTCCAGCTCGCAGACGCAAAGGGAAGCGCCCCGGAATCACTCGCCAAGACTGGACAGGAAGGTGGCACCTCCATTGTCATGGTTCCCGTTACGAACACATTTGGCTCTTTCGCTGTGGCAGGTGGTGCCTCGGGAGGACTCGAAGGCGAGGACGTGGTGTTCGCCGAAAACATTGTTCCCTCTAACAGAGCCTCTAACAGAGGTCCAGAAGAAATTGTGATTTTTGAAGAAACGCCAGGCCCGCTTGGCTCCCTCGGCTACGACTCTAACAACCGCGACTCCAACGGTAACCTACGCTTACGCGCCAAAATATCTGATGCGGACAGCGGAATGATCTACGAGATCAAGCCAGACGCAGACGGAGAAATGTTTGTTATTGAGAGAAATCAAGCCGATTTCCCCCCTGAGCTCGACGGCTGGCATCCAGACGACCACGAGCATTCCATGACGGATGGCGATTCAGCAGGGAAACGTCGTCTCAGTGCCGTTTCGAATCGCACTGCCAGTACTAACTGGGCATTTGATTCTGAAGAAAGAGTCGATTCCATTACAGCCCGCTCTACTGAATCCAATCAGATGTTGCGAGGCCAGTCGCAGCGAATGGTTTTGGCAGGCACCCCTGATGATTCTGGTAAAAACCTCGACCTTATGGTCGTATGGACGAAAAAGGCCGAGTGCAACAACGCACGCCAGGGCACCGGCTGCAATGTGAACGCTGGAACCGAGGCTGCGATGAGTGCGACCATTGCCCTTGCCATTGCTGAAACCAACCAAGCATATGCTGACAGCGGAATCAATACCGAGCTTCGTTTAGTCCATGAATATCGTGACGAGACGTATGTAGAGTCTTCTGCTAGTGCTTTCTCCCGTGCCCTCAATGACATCACCGGAACGACTGATGGTGTCATGGACGACGTACATACTAAACGAGAATTTTGGGGCGCTGACATTGTTGCCCTCATTATTGACGATAGTCAGTACTGCGGCATCGCTTGGGTCGGGCCCCGAAAGCAGAACATGTTCTCTGTCACAGATTGGGGATGTGCGACGGGGTATTACTCGTTTGGTCATGAGATCGGTCATAATCAGGTAAGAACACGGAAATTAGGGCTTTGCACAGTATGCTTACTTATGCCTGTATCCTTACTACGCAGTCTTGCAACGACAACTTTGATGAGTCTAACGTTAACATTTACCATCGAATCCCTGTGTCTATGCATTGATGTCTTGTTCGTGAACACAGGGTTGTTTGCACGATCGAGGAACATCGAATCAGTGCGTAAGCAGCCATCCAAATAGCTACAACTTCGGCTACAGAGACCCAACGGGCACATATAGAACCATCCTCTCCTACAATTGCGTAAGTGGACAATGTGATAATAATCCAGGAGGCGGATGCGGTCGCGCTCCGGTGTTCTCTGGACCTGATAATACATTCAACGGATACCAAATGGGGGATGCTCAGAATGATAATAGACGTCAAATCAATGAAGTAAGTGCAGAGATCGCTGGATATTTCCCAGTCTCCTCCTCAACTATCTCCTGCGAGGACTATACAGACTGCAAGTTTCAGCCTCTGTGTTCAAGACAGTGCATTGAGAAAAAATGCAATTACTCTTGCAGCACAGAAGCGCCAACAGAATCGCCCTCCATGGCCCCATCAATATCAATGTCGCCCACTGTCTCGCCTTCTTCAATGCGCGAACTTGAGACAACGAAGAGAGGAGGAAATGGATCCTGGGGAAACCTTTTCAATATCGAGGCTCTTAAGGACGCTTTCATCGATACATTTTATGTTCATGATGGAGCCACTAACGAGCAGGTGTCATACGAAGTGTGGATGAAGAATGATGCAAGTGGGTACAATTTGAGTGGGGAATCCTCCGAATGGACGAAAGTGTGCGATAGCACCTTCGTCTCATCAGGTAGGGGTCAATTGTCGCAAATTCCCGTCGCAGATTGCGATACAATTGAAATGGAGAAAGGAAATACTTACGGCTTCTACGTCACAAAGACGGGGTCTATTGGGCGAGCTTTGGGTATTCGTTATACGAACGGGAGCAGAGAAGGAAATGTTTTCACAGAGAATGCTGATATGAAAATCTATGAGGGAAGGGGGGTCGGTGGATCTTTTTTCGGTGGTCACTCCACCTTCTCACCGCGAGTTTGGAATGGTATAGTAAGGTACAGGCTTGCACCCGAGATTGTACCAACCCATGCTCCCAGTCACAGTCCATCAATCCAGGCTTCCGCGGCTCCAAGTATCAAAAAGACCTTATCGCCTACTGTTGCTCCTAGTAACACAAGGAGCGAAAAGCCTTCGGCTGCCCCGTCTGCTGCCCCCACAGTAGAGCATTCCGCCACGCCTTCAACAGAGTCTTCCTCCACACCTA
>Ga0315315_10006120_pt1 | contig 11104 bp, 9 predicted proteins | sample M140m3416metaG_FD_203699 | JGI IMG/M metagenome (GOLD analysis project Ga0315315, IMG submission 203699) | Ammonia-oxidizing marine archaeal communities from Monterey Bay, California, United States - M1 40m 3416 | ecosystem: Environmental > Aquatic > Marine > Intertidal zone | place: USA... | reverse complement strand
TTTGTCTTGTAATAGAAATGAGTTACCCAAAAATCTCAACGACGAACTTTTACTCTCTTTAATCTTAGAGATATCGATTAATCTCATGTTTTTTTTCTTTTTTAACAATTTAAGTGCATTTTTGTCAAACCCTTTGGCCAAAACAACCTCAAAAAAAGTCTTGTAAATTTCTGACGCAATTTTTTGATTCACTTTATAATTACAAGCAACAACACCTCCAAATGCACTTATTGGATCACTAGCTTTCGAGTTCATGAAAGACACGATGGGTGATTTATTTGAAGCAACACCGCATGGGTTTGCGTGTTTAATTATTACAGTAGTAGGTAATTTTTCTTCAGCAAATAGTATATCTAGACCAGCATAAATATCATTATAATTATTATAACTGAGATTTTTTCCATTTATTTTTTGGAGACCTAGACTTTCTTCCTTCAAGTCATTGATGTAAATAGAACTTTCTTGATGTGGATTTTCACCATATCTTAGTGAATTAATTTTTTCTCCAAAAAGTGTTTTATATTTTGGAAATTTTATATCAAGGTTTTCGTTAAACCACTCTGCGATTATTGAGTCGTAGTAAGCAATTAAGTTAAATGCTTTACTTGCCATTCTTTCACGAAATTGAATACTTGTTTTTCCTTTATACTTTTTTAACTCATTAATTAATTCAATATAATCATCCTTATCAGTAATAGTTGTAACATCTTTGAAATTTTTGGCTGCAGCCCTAACCATCGCTGGTCCACCAATATCGATATTTTCAATTATTTTTTTTTTGTTATTTGTTTCAATTAAAGTTTTTTTAAATGGATAAAAGTTTACAATTACTAAATCTATTGGTTCGAAATTTCTACTTTTAATTTGATACTTATGTTTTTTTTTAGATCTATCAAAAAGAATACCAGAATGAATTTTAGGATGAAGAGTTTTTACTCTTCCATCAAGAATTTCATTAAAACCAGTAAATTCAGATATCTCTTTACAATCAAACCCAGAATTTTTGATAAATTTATAAGTCCCACCCGAGCTAATAATATTAATTTTAAACTTCTTTAAAATTTTGATAATTGAAATTAATTCAGATTTGTTTGAAACAGATATTAAGGCGTTCAGGACTTTTTTTTTCATGTTTTATATATTTCGTTTAATTTCCCATTGAATAACCTTATCTCTATTAACTAAATTACCAGAGACCGTTACACAAGTGTTATCTAATATTTTATTCCCGCCTAAAAATATACTTTTTTCTAGTAAAATTGATTCATCTTTTATAGTAAAGATCAGTGATTTATTTTTAGATAATTGAATCAACACACTATTTCCACTTATAGTTTTTACAGCAGTTAATCCTGGGTACAGATGAAACCTAAGGCTATAATTTATTGGTTTTCCATCTCTTTTTTTAATTATTTTATCAATTCCTATTAAATTTTTTGAATATTTATCTATGGAAATTTCTCTTTTATATGTGCATCCAAAGTTTTTTTCATAACCATTATGTGACGCTATAGTTCCAACGCTTTCTTCTGTATCAAAAAAATCAAGGTCTGCTATTTTAAAAGAATCTTTTATAGAATTCCCAAATGACCTGTTAAAAAGTTTATTTCTTTCAAATTTTGTTACAGATGTATCATTTAATGTCAAAGTTGATTGAGCAGACGTAAGGCGACTTAAAAGTTCTGCTTTAGGAGAAATATTACACCCAAACCCACAATTAGTTATAATTTTAATTCCGTCTAGATAATACTCAAATGATAATGGACCAGATTGGTAGCTTTTTGAAAATTTTTTACTAGGAGGCATACCCACATCAAAAAAAACATGATTAGTTTTAAATTTAAATACTTGAATACCACCTACGATATTTTTTTTATCCTTTGATATATTTTTTAAATTACCAATATATTTATCAAATTGCTGTAAATCCTCTTCTACACCTCCGTTAAAAAAAGGAATTTGATCATTAGGTGTAGTAATTTTTTTTATACAAATTAGGTTTTGATTTATTATTTCATTAAGGAATTCAGGAATATGTTTTTGAGCATCTTTTATGGATTCTCTACAAAGTATAAGGTGTTTTGAAAAAAAAATTAGATCACTAGGATTTCTAGATAATGGAAAACCATCTTGATCAAAAAAATCTTTTACTAATTTTTCTATCTCCTTGATTGCAACATTATAATTTTCCTCATACTCTTTAAAAACTAAGCCGGTCAATAGTAGCGCAGTTAATATTTCCACTTTTTTTGAGAAGTTTTTTTCGAATTTGATATTTTTTTTAAGATGATTGGTTTGAAGAATAATGCTGGTAAGAAAATTTCTTTTAAATTCAAACAAACTGTTGCTTAGTATGATATCTGAATTAAGTACCCAGCTTATAATTCTCTTGCTTAAAACAGAACTCTCCCAAATATTTTTTCTATATTTAGAATGTTTTAGAATCCAAAGATTTATTATCTTTTGCAATGTTTTGCCGTCATTTTTTCTATCAATCAAATTTAACCATAAAAAATTATGTAATTCTTTTAGTCCTCTAGTATTTTTATGTCTAACCCAAAGTATATTTGGATCAATTTCACTAATTTTAAATGAATATTTTTTATAATTAGTAATAAATGATAGTAAGAAGGGGTTAGGGTGAAAATAAAATTGTTGCGGAGTTTTAGAAATTAATGATTTATTGTAATAACTAGTAGAAAAATATATTTTTTTTAAAAATTTAATTAGACTTATTTGGATTGCTAAAAAGTAAAAATAGATACTTTTTAATTTAAACATCTATTAATTTGTTCTAAGAATTCCTATATTCTTTTTTAAATCGCCTCGGTTTTCTTTAAAAATAGTAGAGCCAGAAACTAAAACATTAGCCCCAGCTTTTTTTGCCTGTATACAATTATCAAAATTTATTCCACCGTCTATTTCTATTTCTGTCTGTAATTTTTTTTCATCAACAAGGTTCTTAATTTTTTTAGTTTTTTCTAAAACTTCTGGCATAAATTTTTGACCTCCAAAACCTGGTTCGACACTCATTATTAAAATTAGGTCCACTTGATCAATATATTTTTCAATTAAATCTATCTTAGATTTAGGTTTTAGTGATATGCCGACTTTTTTACCTTCTTTCCTTATTAAATTAATTGTATCAGAAATGTTTGGAGTTGCTTCGGGATGAAAAGTGATTATATCTGCCCCGGCTTTAGCAAAATCATGAATAAACTTGTCTACAGGAGATATCATTAGATGAACATCGAATGTTTTCTTTGTAAGTGGTCTTAATTTTTTAATCACTTCTGGTCCTATTGTTAAGTTTGGAACAAAATGACCGTCCATTACGTCGATGTGTATATAGTCTGCCCCAGCTTTTTCGAGCGCAATAACTTCTTCGCCTAATTTACTAAAATCTGCAGAGAGAATCGAAGGAGATATTTTTATCTGGGCACTCATAATTTACTTATATTTTAATCAGTAAATTTGTCAAAAAAATAAACTGTTAATTAAAAAGTTGGTAAAGTTGTTTCGAAAAATCACTCTCTAACGGAAAAGCTAACATACCCCAAACATCGTAGCCAAGTAGGTAAGGCATAGCATAAAACCTGAATAAGTAAAAAAACCAAGCTACGTAGAGCGCTATAAATCCTCCAAATAAGAAACTTGGAGTAATAGGTTTAAACAGTTTAATTATTGGATTGGTATACTTCACAAAAACTTTCATGAAGAAAAATGTAGAGTCTTCTCTTTGAAAGATGTTCATTGCAGCTCTTCCTATCAAAGTCCACATTATCATTCCTAGTATGTAATCTAAAAAAATTGCCCAAGTAGGTATCATAGTTAAACAATATCATTATTTAGGTAAAAAAAAAGGGGCGAAAAAATCGCCCCTTTTAATTTTTAAAGTTCTTAAACTAGTGTTGTTTACCTAAGATTGCTTTACCTGTAGGTATTCTAGTATCGTCTACCATTTTTTGAGTAGCTGCATCTGGTTCTTTAGTCATTAAACTAACGACTATCATTACAACTAAACAAATTGGTGCACCGATTAAACCAAATCTTAAGTGGTCAATACCCAAGAAAGGAGTATTTACACCACCGAAAATTGGAACTGAAAACTTAGGATATACCCATAACAAGTATAATAATCCTGAAAGTATTCCAGACATTATTCCGGCAATTGCACCAGCTCTAGTAGCTCTCTTCCACCATACACCAAGTACAAGTGGGAAGAATAGACCAGACATTGCAAAGTCGAATGCCCAAGCAACCGATCCTAAGATACTTGTTAACCTAAATGAGGCTATATAAGCACCAGCGGCACCGATTATTACTAGAAGTACACGAGCAACTAATAGTCTCTTAGCTGTATCAGCTTTTGGATCAATGATTTTGTAGTAAATATCATGTGATAAAGCATTTGATATCGCTAGAACTAATCCATCAGCAGTTGACATAGCAGCAGCCATACCACCAGCAAACACAAGTCCAGAGATTACAAACGGTAGCCCTGCTACTTCTGGAGTAGCTAATACTACAACGTCACCTCTCATGAACCATTCGTTCAACTGAAGTATACCGTCACCATTAAAGTCTGCGATGAATACTTGTTTTACAGAAGACCAGTTTTTAACCCACTCTATATTTTGAACTTCAGAAATAGATTTTCCGATAATTCCAGTAGGTAAGTTTGGATCCATTAAAGCAAGTTTAGACAAAGTTGCTAACATTGGAGCTGATGAGTAAAGCAAGAAGATAAAGAATAGCGACCATGCTACTGATTTTCTCGCTGCTCTAACAGAAGGAGTAGTAAAGTATCTCATTAAAATATGAGGTAACGATGCAGTTCCTACCATCATACAAATCGCTAACGATAAGTATTTCCATACAGCCATTCCACCTTCAGGTACTCCAGAGTGAGTTCCAGAGATATATTTCAATCCTCCTGGTACCCCAGCTGCTTTCATATCTGCGGCGCTGTTTTTAACTAGTCCAAATTGTTGTTCAAGTTCACCCAATCTTGCAACTTCATCACCTAACATTAAGTGAGGGAATACTCCTCCACCTACTTTAGAACTAATCCAGAATACTGGAAGTAGATATGCGATGATTAATACAATGTATTGAGCTACCTGTGTCCATGTAACGGCTCTCATTCCGCCTAACATAGAACAGATTAAGATACTAATTAGACCAACCCAAACTCCTAGTTCGAATGGAATACCTAGTGCTCTTGAAGCAATTGTTCCCGTAGCGTTAATTTGTGCAGTTACATAAGTAAATGAAGCTATGAAAAGCACGAACACAGAGCAAGCTCTTACGAGATTACCACCATATCGTGTTCCGATAAAATCAGGAACTGTGTAACATCCAAATTTTCTTAAGTACGGAGCCATTAAAGTTGCTACAAGTACATAACCACCTGTCCAACCAACTAAGAAAGCCATATAAGTATAGCCTCCAAAGTATACTCCTCCTGCTAATGCTACGAATGATGCACCTGACATCCAGTCAGCTGCAGTTGCCATCCCGTTAAATACGGTTGGCACTTGTCTTCCAGCAACATAGTAAGCATCTACTTGGATCGTTCTTGATAAATAACCAATAAAGGCATAAATCAATACGGTGAATGCAACAAACATCACTCCGATGTTTTTCGCAGATACACCCGCTTGCTCAGCAATAGCCATTATCAAAATGAATACTGCGAAACCTCCAGTGTAGAGACCATATATTTTTGGAAGATTTTTTATAAATCCACCTTTCATGTCCATCATTTAGTCCTCCTCTCTTTCTGAGAACCCATGTTCTTCGTCGATCTTCTCTTGTTTATTGGCAGTCCAAAACAACATTACTACGAAAGCAAGAAGTGATCCTTGTGCCGTCATATAATATGCTAATGGGTACCCAAGAAAAGACATCGTGTTCAGTTCAGAACCAAACATGAAAATGACTAATGAGAAGAAAGCCCAAAGAACCAATGTTACTATCATATGGTTTTTGGTTTTCGCCCAATATGCGTCTTTGTTTGACATATTTCCCCCTTTTTTAACTTTTTACGTAAAAAGTATTAATTAATGACGGAGATCATACCCATATGTTCATTAATTAAAAGAGAAAAAAGGCCACCAAAAACCATTATGAAATGCTACAAAGTACTAAAATAAAGGACTTTTTGAATACAACGTGAAATTGAATCTTAGAAAATTTTTAGAAACCCTCAAAATAGTGGGTGAATACTTTTTTCCCGTAAAAAAGATTACTAGTAAATTTAAAACAATAAGTTCAAAGAAAGATCTGCAAAATTTTGTTCAAGAAAGATCTGCGCACGTAACACAGACTACACTTTACGGCTATTTGAAAACCAGAATTGGAACTAGATACGTTGCAATGCTCGAAGATGAAAAATTTGCAGAGTCCATAAATATAGCAAAGTGGAATATCTATGTTGTAGCAATTTCTGATTTAACTTTTTATGTATTTTCGTTTTTAACTGACCAAAAAAATTTAAAGCAAAACGATGCTCAAGAAATATTTGATAATATAATTAAGGAAGAAATTAATAATGGCCTAAAAGAAAAAATTTATAAAAATGCTAAAGAGAATTTTATTAAAAAATTTCAAACTATTAATTGGCAGAAATATTATAAAGACAATCCATTTAAAGACAGTGGATTAGCTTTATATGAGTGGTCTCCTATTGCTGATGAGCTAAAAATTTTAGACAAAGAAATAGTTTTAAACTCTATAAAATTAAAATGGAATCTTGTAGAAAACGATTTTAAAGAATTAACAAAAAATCTTAATTTTAATTAACCTTTATTTTGTCTATTTTGAATTAGCGACTCAACTACGCTCGGATCTGCCAATGTTGTAGTGTCACCTAAATTATCAGGTTCATTAGCTGCAATTTTTCTTAGTATTCTCCTCATGATTTTGCCAGATCGAGTTTTAGGCAAACCCGGAGCAAATTGTACGACATCAGGTGTTGCTATAGGACCAATTTGTTTTCTTACCCAAAGTTTAAGATCTCTCTCTAAATCTCCGGTAGCTTGTTCTCCAGCATTTAAAGTTACGTAACAATATAAACCATTTCCTTTTATGCTATGAGGAAAACCAACAACTGCTGCTTCTGCAACTTTTGAATGTGCAACAAACGCACTTTCTATTTCAGCTGTTCCTAAATTATGTCCAGAAACAATAATTACATCATCTACTCTTCCAGTAATCCAGTAGTAGCCATCTTTATCTCTTCTACACCCATCTCCTGTAAAATATTTACCATCATACTGAGAAAAATATGTATCAATAAATCTTTGATGATCACCGTAAACAGTTCTCATTTGTCCAGGCCAAGACGTTGCCATACATAGTCTACCTTTACCCTCTTTTTTAATGATCTTACCGTCTTGATCGACTAAGACAGGTTTAATTCCATAAAACGGTTTTGTTGCTGAACCTGGCTTTAAATCTATAGCGCCAGGTTGAGGAGCAATTAGTATTCCACCAGTCTCAGTTTGCCACCAAGTGTCAACTATTGGGCATTTACTGTCTCCAACAACTTTATAATACCACATCCAAGCTTCGGGGTTGATTGGCTCCCCAACAGTTCCTAATAATTTTAAAGACTTTCTGCTTGTTTTTTTTACTGGCTTATCTCCTTCTCTCATTAAAGCTCTGATGGCAGTTGGAGCTGTATAAAATATATTAACCTTAAATTTATCTACTATTTGCCACCAACGTGAGTTGTCGGGATAGTTTGGAACTCCTTCAAACATTATTGTTGTAGCTCCGTTGGCTAAAGGGCCGTAGATGATGTAACTATGTCCTGTGACCCATCCTATATCAGCAGTGCACCAGTAAATGTCATTACTTTTGTAATCAAATATATATTGATGAGTCATTGATGCATAAACCATATACCCACCTGTTGTATGTAAAACACCTTTTGGTTTTCCTGTAGATCCAGAGGTATAAAGTATAAATAAAGGATCTTCTGCATTCATTTCTTCTGGGTCACATTTGTTTGAAGCTGATGAAATCATAGACTTATAAGAAACATCTCTCTCATTATCCCAATCAACTTGATTACCAGTTCTCTCAACTACAACGCATTTTTTAATATCTGGGCATTGAGTAAGGGCTTCGTCAGCTATTTTTTTTAAAGGAATTATTTTTCCTCCTCTTACCCCCTCATCAGCAGTAATTAAATATTCAGATTCACAATCATTAATTCTAGTGGCTATAGAGTCTGGAGAGAAACCTCCAAAAATAATTGAATGAATAGCCCCAATCCTTGCACAAGCTAACATTACATAAGCCAACTCAGGTATCATAGTGAGATAAATCGTAACTCTGTCACCTTTTTGAACACCAATACTTTTAAGTCCATTAGCAACTTTACAGACATTTTGATGTAGTTCTTTATAAGAAATTTTCTTGGTATCAGCTGGATCGTCTCCAACCCAAATTATAGCAGTTTTTTTTGCATTCTTTTTTAAATGTCGGTCAATACAATTTGCAGAAGCATTTAATGTACCATCATAATACCATTTAATTTTTACTTCCTCTTTACTGTATTTTACATCTTTTATTTTTGTATATTTTTTTATCCAAGAAATTCTTTTACCTTCCTTAGCCCAAAACTTTTCATTTTCTTTTATAGAAAGCCTATATTTTTTTTTATATTTTGACTCATTAACGTATGCATGATTGGCCCAATTGTCTGAAACTTTAATTATAGTATTTCCATCACTATCTTTTGATTGAATTGGTGTTTTAGCTATACGTTTTTTCTTTGAGCTTGTTTTTCTTCTAGGCTTTTTTACTTTTCTGTTTTTTCTTTTAGGCCTTTTTACTTTTCTAATTCTTCTTCTAGGTCTTTTTACTCTTCTAGTTTTTCTTCTAGATTTTTTTGATTTCTTTCTTTTTCTTTTTTTTGACACTAGGCCCTCCGAATATATTTATTTAATCTTACCCATCTTACATATAATTTTCCAGCTTTTATAGTCTATAGGCATAACAGATAATCTGCTTTGTTTTATTAAAGGTAGATGAGAAATATCCTTGTTTTTTTTAATTTTTTCTAATGATATTGGTGTGCTAAATTCCTCATCAAACCTAACCTGAACAGCTACAAATCTCTTTTTTTTGTCAGTTTTATCTATGAATGCTTCTTTGATAATCTTAACTACACCCACAATTTCTTTTCCGATGTTAGAGTGATAAAAAAAACATAAGTCCCCAAACTTCATTTTTTTAAGATTATTTCTTGCTTGATAATTTCTAACCCCATCCCAAGCCGCACCTTTTTTTCCAGCTTTTTTTTGCTGTGTGATAGACCAAACATCTGGTTCTGATTTTAATAGCCAATAATTTTTCAAAGCTTTAATCCTGGTCCTTTCATATACGGAGCTTTAATATCAAGGGGCCACCTAGATCTAGCAGAGACATCCATGTCATCAATTAATTTTTTTTTAAATCTTTTTATCCCAGCCCAAGCAATCATAGCGGCATTGTCACCACAAAATTTTAAATTAGGATAAAAGATTTTACAATTTACCTCCTTTGAAAGAATCTCTAGATTTTCTCTAATAGACTTATTAGCTGCTACACCACCAGCAACAACTAGTTTCACTTCTTTTTTTTTAGTTTTATTTTTAAATTCTTTAATAGCTATTTTCGTTTTTTTATATAAAATTTTATTAATCGTAAATTGAAAGGATGCTGCCAAACTATATTTTAACTTATCGTTACTAATTTTTTTTGACTCTCTTAAAACTGCAGTTTTTAAACCAGCAAAAGATAAATTACATCCTGCTCTATTTATTATTGGTTCAGGCAACTTAAATAAATTTTTATCTCCAAACTTTGAAAATTTTTCTACAGCAGGCCCGCCAGGGAAACCTAATCCTAACATTTTAGCTGTTTTATCAAACGCCTCGCCTAGAGCATCATCTATGGTAGTGCCTAATTGTTCATATTGATTTACATCCTTTACGATTAAATATTGAGAGTGACCACCTGAGATTAAAAGAAGTAAATAAGGAAATTCAATTTTAGTTTCTAAACCAGGACTTAAAGCATGCCCCTCCAGGTGATTAATTCCTAAAAACGGTTTTTTTGAAAAAGCAGCAATTGATTTACCTATATTCAATCCTACGGTCAAACAAACTATTAATCCAGGCCCAGCAGTTGCAGCAATTCCATCAATTTCTTCCAATGAAACTTTGCTATCTCTTAATGCTTTATCTACAATATATTCAATATTCTCCATATGTGCCCTTGCGGCTAATTCTGGAACTACGCCCCCATAAACTTCATGTTCTTTAATTTGACTTGAAACCACATTCGATAATACGTCAGCAGTCTCTGTTTTATTCTCTCTAATAACCGCTGCTGCTGTTTCGTCACAACTAGTTTCAATTCCTAAAAAAGTAATTTCTTTTTTCATTATTTAAGCCTAAAAATTAAAAGTATTATAAAATAAATTGATTAAATATATAAACTAATAATGAAAAAAATTACAATAGGAGCCAGAGGAAGCAAATTATCCCTTGCTTACGTAAAACGTGTTAAAGATCTCATTTTACAAAGTTCTAAAAATATAGGTATTGAGATAAAAACTATAAAAACCTCTGGTGACATTCATAAAGATAAAAAGCTTTCTGAAATAGGTGGAAAGAATTTGTTCTGTAAAGAGATTGAAGAAAATTTATTAGAAAATAATATTGATATTGCCTTGCACTCCCTTAAAGATATGGAGTCCGTAGAACATAATGATTTAATAATTGGCGCTTACATTGAAAGAAACGATCATCGAGATATTTTAATAGGCAGTAAAATAAAAAAGATAACTGATTTAAAAAAAAGAATAATTATCGGCTCGAGTTCGAAGAGAAGAGAATTGCAGCTTAAAAAGATCAGTAGAAATATTGATGTAGTTAATATTAGAGGAAATGTCGATACAAGAATTAAAAAGTTGGAGGATAAAGAATTTGATGCAATTATTTTAGCTGCGGCAGGAGTCAAAAGCTTGAACTTAAAAAATAAGATAAGTCTATTTTTTAAAACCAGCGAGATATTACCAGCGGTTGGGCAGGGTATTGTAGCT
>Ga0315315_10006119_pt1 | contig 11105 bp, 12 predicted proteins | sample M140m3416metaG_FD_203699 | JGI IMG/M metagenome (GOLD analysis project Ga0315315, IMG submission 203699) | Ammonia-oxidizing marine archaeal communities from Monterey Bay, California, United States - M1 40m 3416 | ecosystem: Environmental > Aquatic > Marine > Intertidal zone | place: USA... | reverse complement strand
GGGCATTTCGCTAGGCGTCTGTGTCACCGCTGTAGATGTCGAAAGCAATCACAAGCCCACGCTCGGAGAGTGCTTCGGCGATACGGGGAGAGAGTTCGAAGCCCTCGTTGTACTGGTCTAGGAAGAGGGTGCACAAAATCGACGCAGAGTAGGTATCCGTGAGACGCGCCCATTCGTCGCTGTCATTGCTGAGGGAAGCGACGAGAACCTCGATATGTTCCTCGAGTTCGTCCCGCTCAGACAAACCACTGTCCAGGATCCACGCGCCCGTCGGCTCGACCCCATCGCCTCCGCCTTCGAGCCTATCTCCCTTGCGATGTTGTCGCGAAGGCGGACGACCGAGCAGCGCCGAAACCTCATCGGGCTCAAGGCTGTCTCCGAAGACTCGGAGAGAAGCGCGGACGCGGGCTATCGCTGCCATTCGACTCGTTCCTTTTTTGTTTCGAATGATCAGCGCCGAACACACGGCAGCAGACACTCGCTAGGCCCGCTCAGATCCCTCGGTGCTTTCCGAAGACTTTGAGGACGGGAGGTGAAGCGTATCACAGTGACGCGATCACTCCGCTGGCTTCCGCCTCGTCGTCTTCTTCACGCAACGCTCAAAGCAAGCAGCTCCGATCGGAATCGTGCCAGCGCGAGACAGGCAATCGAGAATGCACTCTTCAAGATTCGACAAATGCTCACATCGGTCGCCGTCCCAAATGTCGTAGTCGTACCCAGAGACTTGGTGGCGCGTATCCACGACTCGATTACAGAGCATCATTTTCTCTCCGACCGTGAAATCATTGAGTTCGTGATACGGAGTCTCAACTGTCCCGGCAAGCCACGCGCCGATCCAGAAAACTAAAAAGGTTACGACGACCGCGAAAGCGAGAGCGATTAGGAAACGCATTTCGAACTAGCACCCTTCAACGAAAAAAATGGAAGACAGGATTGCTCGACCATCGGTCTGTCGCTGAATCTGAAATTCGTAGCGCCCGCTAATTTTCTCGTCCGGGTGTTCCAAATTCCAAAGTGCCCTCCCTTCGAGACTCGACTCGCGCCAACCAATCTCAGGGTTCGATTGCCGCGCGGGCGTTTCTGCTCCCCACAACTTGCTCGATGGAACGGCCAATTCGGGATGCACCCAACGAAACTCGACAGGAATCCTGCCGTAGCCTCCGCCGGTCACGTCGATTCGGTAGTCAGCGCCAAACATGACACCGTCTGCGCATGCGATCCTGTCTGTCTCTTCGATGCGGGTCGGGAGGCCATCCCGGATTTCATATAGCCCGTATTGCACGACGGTCGCCGTAACCGTCGTCGGGTCGATCTCCGAGGGGCAACCGAGCATCAGGAAAAGGCCGCAGAGGCTAAAAGCAGCACGTAATTTCGCGACCCGGGTCGAAGAGCACACCTTCTGCGACCTCATAGCGCGCGCTCGAACCATGCGACGTCCCAGTAGCGACCGAACTTGAACCCAACTTCGCTGAACGTGCCGACGCGCTTGAATCCAAATTTTTGGTGGAGTGCCAAGGAGGCCTCATTCGGGATTGCGACGCCGCCGTAGGCGCGGTGCACATTCCCTTCATTTGCGAGTGTCGTCAGTAAACGCTCGTAGAGCGCACTTCCAAGCCCTTTGGAGCTTGCCTCGTGTGCCAAATAGATCGAGGTCTCAACGGATCGATCGTAGGCCGGCCTAATTCGGAACGTCCCGCTCGACGCGTATCCCATAACCTCCCCGCCCTCTTCGATCACAAAGAGCCGATGCGAACCACGTAGGCCGAATTTACCAAACCACGCACGCCCCGGTTCCAGACTCATAGGTTCGATATCGAAGGTGATATGAGTGTGATCGACGTAGTAGTTGTAGATGTCGAGTAGGCGCGGGAGATCTTGTTCTCGTCCGTCCCTGATCAGCATCTACTACTCCTTGCTCTTCTGCAGGGGAGTCTAGAACTTCTCGCCTCCGCGCTCACGGTGTGCGTCGGGAAAGTCGCGATTAGAGAGCGAAATCTACACGCACTGCATGTCGATTGACCGCGTCATGAAGGGACTCGATCGGCCCTTCTCGCCGCGACACTTCGCCATCCAATTGCGCCAGGTCTTCGACCTCGATTTGAATATGAAACTCGCCGAGCTCTCGCGGGCCCAGACCGAGCTTTCGCCGCGTGAGGCGATGGCCCTGAATGCGACCTTCCTCGCGCAGGCGATTGGGATAGTCAGCTATGGCATCAGCGAATTCTACGTCCGAGCTGTCAGGCCTAGGGTCACACCAGATGCGAGAGAAGTTCACGATTCGCGACCCGCTTTCTCTTCGAAAAAACTTCGCATCATCTAAGGAACGCGTCGCCGCCCGCGCCGAGTATGGTCGAGCGGATTCGATCGCGATCTAGATCGGCAGATCCTCACGGTGGAAGAGCGCCTCGAGCTCGACGCCTCGCTTAGCGAAGGCTTCCTGCGCACCTTCCCCGCGGTCTACCAAACAAATCACCCGCGCAACGGTGCCGCCCGCTGCTTCGACGATGTCGAGCGCATCGAGGGTCGAGCCCCCGGTCGTCGTCGTGTCCTCGACCAAGGCGATCGATTGCCCTGCCCGAAAGCCACCCTCGAGCTGCTTTCCCATTCCGTGTTTCTTCGCCTCTTTGCGCACGAAGAAGCCCAAGAGCCCATCCGTCGCCGGATCATTCGCGGCAGCCGCTAGGACTGCAGACACGAGCGGAACCGCCCCCACCGCCATGCCACCGACTGCCTCGATCGTCGACCCCGACTGCAAGCGATCCAGCACGAGCCGGCCCGCGAGCGAAACACCCTTCGGCCGCATCAACGTCTGGCGCAGATCGAGATAGAAATTGCTCTTCTTGCCACTCGCGAGCGTGACTTCCTTGCGCTCGAAAGACACATCGAGAATCAAGTTGAGCAGTGCCTGTCGATCGGCGGGGGTGACTTGGGTCATCGTCGGAATCAACTCCTGGTGCGAATGGGGTGCCGTGAATTGGGCTGGGTGCGGATCGTTTCGCGAAGCATCCTGCTCCGCTCTCGTTAAATACTACGGATTCCGAGAGCAAACTCGGCGACCATTTTCTGATGAAGGTCCGAAGTGCCCTCTCCAAATTCGAGCGCTTTCGCCTCCAGCAAAAGGCGGCCGATCTCGTACTCGGCGGTCACTGAATAGCCGCCAAACACCGCCATGCCATCCAGCGCGTTCTGCGTGGCAGCCTGGCTGGATTTGAGTTTCGCGAGCGAGGACTCAAGCGAGCAGCGCTCGAGGCCGGCATCTTTCATGCGACCGAGGCGGTAAACGAGCAGTCGCGCCTGCTCCGTCCGCGCGACCATGTCAGCGAGTTTGTTCTGAACGAGTTGGAATTCGCCGATAGGCTGGCCGAAGGCTTCGCGTTCCATGGCGTACGGCCCGGCCAGATCGATGGCGCGCTGTGATTGCCCGACACATCGCGCAGCCACCGAGAAACGGCCCATATCGAGGGCGTTGCCCAGAATAGGGAAACCGCGACCGGGTTCGCCTAGCACTGCCTCATCCGGCACGAAGCAATCTTTGAAGTGGACTTCGGACAAATTGTCTCGCTTAAGCGTCCGCATCGGAAACTCGCTGATCGTCATCCCCTTCATCTCACGAGGATCTGCAACGAAGGCTGTCACGCCCTTGTGCTTCTTGCTGCGATCGATCGAGGCGACGATAAAGAAGAGTCCCGCGTGCTCTGCGTGGGAGATGAAGACCTTCGTGCCGTTCAGCAAAAAGCCACCGTCTACCTTGGTCGCGGTCGTCTCCATATTGCCGAGGTCGGTTCCGCCGCGCGGCTCCGTCAGGCACGCCGAGCAAATAATCTCGCCGGCGGCGATCCCCGGGAGATAGCGCTGCTTCTGTTCTTCGGTCCCGAACTTGAGCAGCGAGCCGCCGCATAGCGAATTGGCGACCGAGACGACCGAGGCCACAACCCAATCGACTCGCGCGAGCTCTTCGCAAATCACGCCGTAGGTGAGAACATCCGAGAAGGAACCGCCGTATTCCTCGGGAATCATGGGGCCCATCAATCCGAGCTCGGGCAGCTTCGCCACGAGCTCCATCGGGTAGCGCTCCTCTCGTTCATACTTCTCGACGTGCGGCAAAATTTCGCTCTCGGCGAATTCGCGCACGGTTTTTCGAACGAGGCGCTGCTCCTCACTCAGGTCGAAATCCATCATCCGGTCGAGAGCGGCGTTCATCGTGTGGGCATTCCTTCATGAGTAGGTTCGTCGCTCGTCCGTCGACGAGCACGCTGATTTGCCGTGGACATCGCATTCGCCCAAATTGAGATTTGAGAGGTGGCTTGATGTACGCAGAGCAAAAGTAGATTGCGAGATACACGCGATGGGACCGGCCGGATCAATTTCGGCGCTCAACCGGCGGACCGGTAAGCCGGAGATTCTGGCGAGAGCCGGACGATCTCAGGGAGGACGCCCGCATCTTTGACGCTTCGGCCTGTCCGATCTTAGCCGCTCGACCGACTTGCGTCCGAAAACCATAAAAAATCGGTCGACCCGCACACTCTTTTCCCGAGGGGACGTGGAAATTCGCTTCAACGTCCCCTAAATTCGGCGCCCTCGCGCATCACCCCCCCGCGCGATCCACCCAAACATTCGACGCTCAAAGCCGACTCGCGCATTCGCTGCGGGGCTGTGCTGCGGGCGAGAGGCAATCCCCGATGAGTGCATCAAAGAAATCCCGCGGACATATCAAGCGTAACAAGAGCAGCCGTTACCGCGCCAAGCTGAAGGCCAAGCATCGCCGAGTCCGCAAGCGAGTGACCGGCGGCGAGCGTAAGTACTACCGCTGAGCCCTGTTTGCGGGTGCATGCGCACCTGGGCCGCAGGCGCTTTCGGTTTAGCCGTGGGCGCTGGCTTAGAGATCGCTGCGTTCGCAGCTCGGCGTTTCCGTGGGGGGGGGCGCCTAACGTTATCGTTGTACGGCATTGCCGAGTTCGTTGATGGCTTGGTCTAATGCGGCGTCGATCGCGGCGTCCCAGGTTCGGGCGTCGCTTGCTGCCCTCGCTGCGGGTGGGAAGAGCACGCCGCGCGAGGAATTGACGAGGCCGCCTTCGAGGCCTTTCGGTCCGGGGACGAAGCCTTGGACCGCCGCGGCAGCCGAGCCACCCTGCGCTCCGTAGCCCGGCACCAGGAAAAGTGCGTTCGGCAGCGCTTCTCGTACTCGACGTGCCTGCTCTGGCCAAGTCGCTCCGACGACGACGCCGAGGGACGACCACGGAGTTGTGTTTCCCGAGAGAGATTTCTCGAAGCGTACGAGGCCATCAGCGACGAGGCCGAAGAGCGGTTCGCCGGCGATGTCCCGGTCCTGTAGATCGGCGCTGCCTGGATTGCTTGTGCGGACGAGCACGAAGAGTCCTCGACCCGCATCGCCCGCGATCCGTGCGAAGGGCTCGATCGTGTCGAAGCCCAGATACGGATTCAGCGTTAGCGCGTCCGCGGGCATGACTGCATCCTTCGCGAGATAGGCCGATGCATAACCTTCTGCGGTCGAGCCTATATCGCCTCTCTTGGCGTCCAGCACCACCAGCAGGTCCGCTTCTTTGGCTCGACGCATCAGCCCGTCGAGCACGCGAATCCCGCGCCAGCCGAGCTGCTCGAAGAACGCGATCTGCGGCTTAATCGCGGCGACGCGGCCAGCGAGCCGATCGATCATGGCCCCAAGAAACGCTTCGATTGCATCCGCCGTCTGCTCCTCGTTCGGAGCCATGCTTCCCTTGCGAAAGAGATCCGAGATCGGCGCGAGGTGCGGGTCGAGGCCAACGCAAAGCGGATGCCCGAGGTCGCGCACGCGAGTGATCAATTGATCCGCGAAATGCGGGGTAGGACCCGACGAAGCGGTGGGCGGGTTTGGGGGTCGGACGTCGGTCGCGGCCAAGCAGCACTCCTCACGAGGACCGGCGCGAGGGACCCGCTGCGGCCGGCGACGATCCTACCGGAACGATCCGTTGGGCGCCCGAATGAAAGCCCTCCGCGCCTCGACGGGACGCGCCACTAATCGCGGCGTGTAGTCCAGGCGCACCGTCGCATCGCCATCCCCTTCACTTTCGCACGCCGCTTGCGGGTGGCTCATGGCGGATCAGGGCTACGATGCGCCGCATGACTGATATGGATTCGAATGAGGCACGCCAAGGAGCGATGCGATTCACGCTCGAGCGTACGAGCGATCGCGCGCGCGCTGGCCGCGTCGAGACGCCCCACGGCGCGATCGAGACCCCGGCTTTCATGCCCGTCGGGACCCATGGCGCGCTCAAGGCGCTCACCCCCGCACAGGTCGCCGACAGCGGCGCGGAAATCGTCCTCGCGAATACCTATCACCTCGCCTTGCGCCCCGGGGAAGCCCTCGTCGAAAAACTCGGCGGCTTGCATTCATTCATGCAGTGGCCCGGCCCGATTCTGACCGACTCAGGCGGCTTCCAGGTCTTTTCGCTCCCGGGTGTCGAGATTACGGATAAGTCCGCCCGCTTCAAGAATGAAGTCACGGGCAAGGTGATGGATCTGACTCCGGAGCGGTCGATCGAGATCCAGAATAAGCTCGGCGCCGATATCATCATGGCCTTCGACGAGTGCACGCCTTATCCCGCGACTCGCGCCGAGGCGGGGCAAGGTGTTCGTCGCACGCTGCAGTGGATGGAGCGGTGTCTCAAGGCCCATTCGCGGCCGGATGATCAGGCACTCTTCGGAATTGTTCAGGGATCGACGTTTCCCGAGCTCCGTGAAGCGTGCGCCACCTCGCTCATAGCGATGGATTGCCCGGGTTATGCGATCGGCGGTGTGTCCGTCGGCGAAGGCCACGAACTCCTCTGCCAAGTGACGGACCACGCGGCACCGCTGCTGCCCGAAGACAAGCCGCGCTATCTGATGGGCGTCGGCCTGCCCGAAGACTTGATCGCGTGTATCGGATTCGGCATCGACATGTTCGACTGCGTGATTCCCACGCGTTATGCGCGCTCGGCCACCGTGTTCACCGCCCGCGGCCGCATCCGCCTCACAAACCGAAAGTTCCGGCGCGACGCGTTCCCGGTCGATGCGTCGTGCGATTGCTACACCTGCACCGGTGGATTCACCCGCGCGTACATCCATCACCTTTTTGCAGCGAACGAAGTGCTCTCCGCCGTGCTCTGCTCGATCCACAACGTCCGCTTCTATCAACGCCTCGTTTCCGATGCGCGAGCGGCGATCCTCGCAGGCGACTACAAAGCCTTCGCAATGGACTTCATGGCGAGGTACCAAAACGAGCCAGACGCCGCGGATTAGAATACTCTCACCGCATGACTTCAATTAGCGTCCCTACGACCTCGGCCTCTGCAACTTTCTGCTCGACGCTCCGCACCGCCTCAACTCCCCGGGCCCTTGCGCCCGCTTTGGCGTGGATGCTTCTCGCAGGCTTGTCGTTTTGCCTCACCGGCTGCGGCGCTCTCGGCGAGCCTGGCGGCGAAGCAGGCGCATCAACCGTCGCACGCGAAGGCGATGACACGATCGTCCTCGTCCTCGACGGACGCGACGTGACCCAGGCCGAGCTCCACGTACACATGCAGGAGCAATTCCTCGACGAGTTGCTGCGACAGTCCGAGAGCGAACTCTTCACGATTCGCGAGCAGGCAGCCCGCGACCTGGTGCGGCGCTACGTGATCGACGCCGCCGCCGCCGAACGTGGAACGACCGCCGAAGCCCTCTTCGACGAAATCTCCGCATCCGCCGCACCCGCAACCCTCGAAGACGTGAAGAACTGGTACGCCGAAAACCAGGGACGCCTACGCGGTGCACCTCTCGAAGACGTCGCCGAACGGGTCAAAGAACTCCTCGACAACGAAGCCCGATACAGCGCCTGGGGAGAATTCGTGGGCCCACGCCTCGAGGCGCTCGAATGGGAGCTGCTGATCGACCCGCCGCGCGCTGAACTAACAGCCACTAGCCTGATCCGCGGCAATCCCGAAGCGCCGATCACGCTCATGTCCTTCAGCGACTACCAATGCCCCTACTGCATCCGCTCTGAGCTGGTTCTTAACGAGGTTCTCGCTCGCTATCCGGATCGCGTTCGCCTGATCCATCGCCACTTCCCCCTCGACAGCATCCACCCCTTCGCACGCTCGGCCTCCGAAGCCTCGATGTGCGCAGAGGAGCAGGGACGCTTCTGGGATTTCCATGACGCAATCTTCGCGCGCGAAGGACGTCTCTCAAGCGCTAGCTTTGGCGAGATTGCAGCGGAACTCGATCTCGACGCCACAGCACTCACCGATTGCATCGACGAAGGCCGCTACCGCGAAGCCGTGCAGGCCGACTTGGTCGACGGCAAGGAGGCCGGCGTGACCGGCACCCCCGCCTACTTCGTAAACGGAATAGCGCTCAAGGGCGCCCAGGATGCCGACGAAATCAGCCGCCTCATCGATGCCGAACTGATGCGGCTACAGGCGAACTAGCCAGCGCCAGAAAGCAGCTCGGCGGCACGCAAGCGTCCGACAAAATACTTGAGACCCGTCGAAATCGCTTATGCTGATTGGCCGTCTGTGGAGCGTTCAGATCACGTTTCGATGATCGACGCCCGCTGATTGGTCTTCTCAGATGGGCACCTGTGAAAGCGCGGGAGAAAGACGTAAGAGCAGAAACTAAAGCCCCGTTAGATAAGGGTTTTTTTTAATTTCTGATTGGCGTGGCGCGATTCGAGCTACGGATCCGCTTGCGATGTCAGATTACTCTCGCAGCGCACGCACGCGGATACCGGCCCGTCGCTTTGTGTAATCGCGACCTCATCTGCATCAAAATGAACGTCCGATACAACACATGAAGACATGACAGAGCCCAGTGGATTCGGGAACATGCGCCGCTTATGGGACTCACCTGCGGAATAGTCGGCCTCCCCAACGTCGGTAAGAGCACGATCTTCAATGCTCTGACCGCCGCTGGCATTCAGGCCGAGAACTACCCTTTTTGCACCATCGAACCCAACACGGGGATCGTCACGGTGCCTGACTTGCGACTCGGCGAGCTCGATGGATTGATCCATTCGAAATCCGTCGTCCCCACCACGGTCGAATTCGTGGACATCGCCGGCCTCGTAAAAGGCGCTTCGCAGGGCGAAGGCCTGGGCAACCAGTTCCTCGGCAATATCCGCGAGACGAGCGCAATCATTCACGTCGTACGCTGCTTCGACGACGAGAACGTCGTGCACGTCGACGGCAGCACGGATCCCATCCGCGACGTCGAGACGATCGATATCGAACTCGGCCTCGCCGATCTCGACACGGTCGAGAAGCGTATCGACCGTGTCCGTAAGGTCACCAAGTCCGGGGACAAGCAGGCCAAGATCGAACTCGCTTTCTTCGAATCTCTGCGCGATCACATTTCGGCGGATCAGCCCGCTCGCACCTTCAACGTCCCCGACGCACTCGCGGGACCCTTTAAAGAAATCTGCCTGCTGACGGCAAAGCCGGTGCTCTACGTCGCGAATGTCGACGAAGATGCACTCGCCACAGGCAACGACTACAGCGCGACCCTCGAGGCCCACGCAAACACAGCGGGCGCCGAAGTTGTCCGCATCTGCGGCAAGGTCGAGGCTGAACTCTCGGAGCTCGATGACGCAGATAAGCGCGAGTTCTTGGCGGATCTCGGCGCGGAAGAACCTGGCCTGAATCGATTGATTCGTGCGGCCTATGACCTGCTCAAACTCCTCACGTTCTTTACGGCTGGGCCGCAAGAGATCCGGGCGTGGACCATTCGTGAGGGAACCGCGGCACCTCAAGCCGCTGCAGAAATTCACTCGGACTTCGAGAAGCATTTCATTCGCGCCGAAGTGATTCCCTACGCGACGTACGTGGAGTGCGAAGGTGAGGCCGGAGCGAAGGCCAAGGGCGTCATGCAGGTCGAGGGCAAGGAATACATCGTCTCCGACGGCGATGTGATTTTCTTCCGGACGAGCGCCTAGCTCGTTTTTCTGCTCCGCCTCGCTTCGCGCACCCTGCGCGCAACTACACGACTTGGATTGCCCGTCAGTCTCGGGCTCGTGCTCCCTAGCTAAACGGGAGATAGTCTTAGCCCCACACGGTTTAACCTCAGGAGATCGAAACGATGAGTGACGAAACGAATCATGGCCTCGGAACCCTTGCTGTCCACGCGGGTCAAGCGCCCGACCCGACCACGAACGCGCGTGCCGTCCCGATCTACGCGACGACCTCCTATGTTTTCGACAGCACGGAACATGCCGCCAATCTCTTCGGCCTCTCCGAGTTCGGCAACATCTATAGCCGGCTGATGAACCCGACGAACGATGTTCTCGAAAAGCGCCTGGCTGCGATGGACGGCGGCGCGGCTGGTCTCTCCTTCGCCTCTGGACAAGCGGCGATCACAGCGGCCCTTCAGACGATCTGTCACGTGGGCCAAAACTTCGTCTCCGCGACGAGTCTTTACGGCGGAACCTGGACGCTCTTCACCCAGACCTTCAAGAATATGGGCGTCGAAGTTCGCTTCTTCGATCCGAATCATCCCGAAGAAATTCACGACCTCGTCGACGAGAACACGCGCTGCGTCTATTTCGAAAGCATTGGCAATCCGAAGAACGATGTCCCGGACTTCAATAAAATTACGGAAATCGCTCACGAGCACGGGCTACCGGCGTTATGCGACAACACGGTCATGACGCCTGCCCTGCTTCGGCCGATCGAACACGGCGTCGACATCGTGATCTACTCCACCACCAAGTTTATCGGCGGCCACGGCGTGCATATCGGCGGCGCGATCATCGACAGCGCGAACTTCCCCTGGGCCGACAATCCCGAGAAGTGGCCTGAGTTCTGCGCACCCTCGCCCTCTTATCACGGAGCGGTTTTCGAAGAAGCGCTTCGACCCATGGGCAACATCGCGTACATCATGCACATCCGAACGCATTGGCTGCGAGACACGGGAGCGGCCATGAGTCCCTTCGCCGGATTCCTCACGCTCCAAGGTCTTGAGACGCTCCATCTGCGCATGCCGCGACATTGCGAGAACGCCTTAGCAGTCGCGCAATTCCTAGAAGCGCACGAGCTCGTCGAGTGGGTCAATTATCCCGGGCTTCCGAGCCATCCGCATCACGAGTCCGCAAATAAGCTTCT
>Ga0315315_10006118_pt1 | contig 11105 bp, 10 predicted proteins | sample M140m3416metaG_FD_203699 | JGI IMG/M metagenome (GOLD analysis project Ga0315315, IMG submission 203699) | Ammonia-oxidizing marine archaeal communities from Monterey Bay, California, United States - M1 40m 3416 | ecosystem: Environmental > Aquatic > Marine > Intertidal zone | place: USA... | reverse complement strand
CACTTTCTGAGACGTTTGACGTCTGCAAGGAATCATCGGAAATGGTTGTATCGTTATCTTTCTCAGGCGTTCTCAAGGGAGCCTTTTCACGCTGGTCAAGAAAATATCTGCGAACCAGGTTTTGCAACCAAGGTTCAAGTTCAGGATGATGGATAGGCCCCACAGGCCCATTCAATGCTGTTCGATCTTGTGCCTCCACGGGATCACTCTCTTCAATTTCCGGAGTGATTCGTTGTTGTGTGATCCGAATGCGGCCCTTATTGGGTTGGCCATTCACGCGGTCAGGGATAGGCACGCCCAGAACTAGCGACGCAACGCCGCGGGACTTCTTCTGTCCCCCCGGCCCTCCGCGACCGTTAGCATCGGGATTCGGTCTTGCACTGCCAAAGCCAATTTGCAGGTCACGATTCACGGGTGTCCGACGATCACGCATGTTGGGCTGCACGCCGCCGCGGGACTCCTGCTCCTCTTCTTCATCATCAACATCATCTTCTTCTTCGACATTGTCATCTTCGGGCGTTGCGGCTTGGCTTGTGCTAGCCCAGTCACTCGGGGCAGCATTGTTGTCGGAGCCTTTCGATGATCCTTGTCCAGAGCTTGCTCCTGAAGGCTTTTCATCTTGCTCGCGTTCTTTCTTTTCGCGTTCACGCTCAGGCTTACTCTTTTTCTTCTTTTTCTTGCGTGGCTTCGGCGTCTCGTCAGATTTTGACGGTTGCCCAGAGGCAGACGGCGCGCCACGAGCACTCGAGGGATTGGACGCCTGCTGGCTCTCTCGCGTCTCACCTTCATTCAGCTTGCCATCGGACTCTTCTGCGTTATCAGGAATCGCAGCATTAGCATCGCCCTGACGGTTCACCGCCTTTTGCTTCTGAGGCTTCTTCGATGACTCTTTTCGAACCTCTTCCTCCGTTTCTTCTGGGGCGTCCTCCCGCTGTTCCTCGGTATCCGGATCTGTCACAGCTGCAGACTCCTGGAGTTGCAGATTTGTGTCAGATAACCCGACGTCTGCCAGCGTTGCTGGCCGGGCGAATTGACCAACAAAAAAGACCAACGCAAGAAGAATCGCACTTCCGGGTATAGCGAACCACGCAGCCCGGCTGTCGGGCCTGCTAGTGTTCGAATGCTCTAATTTTGCAGCACGTCCGCGTTTGGCCCATTCCGACGCGTCATCAACCGCTGCCTTCATGAATCCATCAGCTGACGAGCGCCTCATGAAGTCATCTGCAGTAGTGATCCGTTCTGCTGAGCCGATCTGCTTGTCGGCAGCGAGCAGAGCACGCTGTCGATCGATACTGATTTGTAAGGTCGCAGCTTTGTAGAACAACCATGCAAGCGGCACCGATACAGTCAAGCCGATCCAAAGCCACAGGGGAAAAATCGATCCCGACTCAAACCCACCCAAGTACCGAACACCCTGTAACAGCAACCCGACCGTTGGGATGACGAGCAACAAAGTGAAGGCGACGGGAATATTCGCCGCAATGGCGGCGCGCTGATCCACCGCCTGGATCTGATTTGACGAGTTCCAAACAACCGTCTTGATATCTTCTTCGATCTGATCGGGTTCGTGACTACTCATTTCACCGACTCCTGACGTACCAGATCACATTGCCGAGACTGCACTACTTCGCCGGTTTCAGCATCGCGAACCAAAACGATTACCTCGACACTTTTAGGCTCAATCCGCAGCCCCATACGTGACCCTCCCTTGGTCTCCCCCTCTTCAAGCTTTTCGATAAACGCTCGATTCTCCTGCTCCAACTCTGACAGGTCTCTCGAGAAACTGAAGCTCAGTGTTCCCTCCTCATCAGGCAAAAAAGCAACTCCTGCCAGTGATCCCCGTGTTGCCAACCCCCGCGCCAGCATTCGGTGAATCACAACGCCACTGGAACCATGAAACACAACCCCGCGTTCAGCGATCACTACTTGGACTACCAATGGCTTCATGGCAACATCCTGCGGCGAGCCGATCTTCGGTCCAACAACCTGCACGTTTCCAGTTAGCTGTGTCCCATTAAGAACTGCATCAGCCTTCAGTTCAACGGCGCTGGTCTGTGACAAACGGCTAACCACTGCATCTCGCGTCACCTTATAAATCTCTTCGGCATCTCTGAATTTCCCGGCACCAGGCGCGTTGCGTTTCCCATCAACCACCTGCACCACAGGCCCCCTTACCCCCAGCCAGCCCGCCATGTATTGCCCGAGTGGTGTGACTAACGGTTCGATTCTCGGCACAGGAAGATGGTACGAAAGAAACACGCACTCACTATTGCCGAAGTGCGACTGGACACCTTGATTTCCTAAAGCGCCGCCAATCGCACCGCCACGACGCTCCGTGCCGATGTACGCATTGGTAAAGAATTCAACCAGACACGTACGATTGGTCCGGATGGATGAATCAACAATGAATTGTTCTGGGGCCGAGAAATTCCGAACGCGACCACTGATCATCCGATCAATCGATTCGATGGTCATACGATCTTCAGGTGGTAAGTCCTTGTCCATTCGAACCAACGATTCCATCGCCAACTCGCTGCTCTCTTCTTTGACCAACGCCTGAATGTATCGACTGAACGCACGTTTTGTTTTCCCGTCCGCTTCATAAACTCGTGCGAGGTTCAGATTGATCATGCCATCATCAGGCAGACCGAATGCAGCGGATAACAGGTGCCGCCACGCTTCGCGATTATCCCTGGGCAACAGCAGTTCGCCGAGACGGCCATGCAGTTTGTAGTTCGCTTCGGGATAACGGTCTTTCCTGGCGCTCTTAACGCCAATTTCGCCTGCCGCAATCCCAAGATCAACTTCCCCTTCATTGACCAGTTCTTCCATCAAGTCAAACAGCCGCGTCGCTCGCAGATCTGCCTTCATGGTGTCATTGATCCATTGAATGGCCGCAGCGAGCTCATCGGTCTCTGCTCCTTCGTCCAGCATCAATGTCAACAGGAACTCAGCTGCCTCTCTCGCCAATCGATTGTCACCATGCTCTTCAAGCCATGCGATTACGAGGTCACGATCTTCAGCCACCATCGCCTGAAACCATTCCAATTCCTCTGTCGGGAACTGTGGTGAGCGTGCAGCTCGCACCGAGGCAAGCAGAGACCGGCGATCGATATGAATCCTGAACTTTTCAAGCAAGTTAATTCCCATCACACCGGCAACGCCATCTGGATGCACCTGCACCACTTCCGTAGGACGAAAAGCTACATAGGGCGCGAAATCTACCGTCTCGCATCGTAGTGGCCCAACATTGCCGGCCGGGCGACGCAAAGAATTGCATAGCCGCCGCTCAAGGCAGGTGTCGTAACGCGACGACCCAATCGCAAGAGCACGCGTGAGCGTTTTTCCCTCATCTTCGGCCTCGTCTGATTGCGTGGCGTTGGGACCTGGCAAACTCACGGGTAGCCAGACCAAATCATTCTGTAAGGTGATGGGCGTGATAAGCTCTGCGTCACCTTCGGCCGGTTGATAATCTGCCAACTGGCCGGCGGGTGCTAAAGTAATTTTGTTTTGAGGCAAGTCAAAAATCACGTCAAAGTGCTTCAACACGTGTGCCCCAATGGCACCCGTCAGAGCGTTTTCACCGATTTCAGTTGAGTGATACTTCGTGAACTCCTCAAAGTCTTCCTCAGGCCCCAACTCTCGTCTTGCCACCTCAAGTGTGAAGTCCGTGAAGTGCAGGGTGAGTGGGTTGGGTTTGCCAGCAGGAGTCTCAGCAGGCAAAGGCGCCGCCGCACGGTTGTGCAATTGCAACCCATAGGCACCATCGAAGTCCAACCACAAATTCACGGGAACCCGCAACTTGGGACCGGAAATGTCACAACCGACGATCAAACGACCGTCGACAACCCTCACCGGAATGGATCCACCCTCGTTGCTGATCACAGGTGGGCGATCAACCGTCTCACTCGACTGTGCCGCAAGCGACAAAGGCAACAGAAGACATCCTGCAACCACAAGAAGGCAGGTTTGGACGCAGCGTTTCAAAGATTCATTCCGGAGCATCAAATAACCAAATTTCGAAAACCGCATATTAGCTGAGACGCGCCGTAAATGCACAAAGAAACCTGTAGTTTCCGCAACATGCCGCCACGAATCTCTCCCCGTTGACCCCACAGGTGTACAGAGTCTGAACAGCGTTTACGATGGGGCGTGCAAATGCACCCAAGGCCATCAATTTGGTTGATGCCCAATTCGACTTCAAACCCACAAGACGTCAAATACTCAGCACAGCCTGGCCGTATTGGATTGCCAGCCTCGGCCCGTCACCCGGACTGAGCGAGAAGGCGATTCCCATTAGCGTGAAGTCATTCGACCCAGACCTTGCCCTGTACCAGGACCCGCCCTCAACACGGGAAGCAGCTCAGCAGGCCCTGCCCTAATCAGAGCATGCCGTAATCGCATGGTGTGCTTATCTAACTCAGCAGTTATCTGGCCCCGTGCTAATAGCCCAGCGGATTGAGCATGCGTGTCAGGACGGGAGTGGGCTCACAACGAAAATCCGCACCTCAGCTGCCGTGGTCAACGGTAGCGAGGCAGCAGGTTTCCGGAAAGAAATCATTTCAACGGGGCATGTCCCATGAACACTGAAAGCTTAAGGCTTAGCAACCAGCTTCCGCGTGCATGCTGCCAACGCGTCAGTTCTTGGGCTTGCCCTCGATTTTACCGAACGCGAAAGTGTCGGCGATCATTTCAACATTGATTTTAGCAGTGGATGGTACGCTCACGGCGACCGGGTCAAAGCCGCGTCCTCAGCAGGATCCCGGTAAGATCGCGACCTCAAGCACCACCTGGGTTTCGGCGTCCACCACTTTAAATTCCGGCGACTTTCCAATCGGCAGCCATCCGGTGTATTGCTCACCTGCTTTCCCGAAGTACCAGATTGCTTTCGGAGAGAACTGGATTTGGTCGCCCACCCTGGCAAACTTGAACTCTGAAGAAACAGGTCCGCCCCAATCGAACTTCTTGGATCGATCTGCCATCAGGTTCAGCGGCTTCATCTTGCCCGCTTTGATTGTCACACGATGCTGACCAAGCCCAACGACTCCAGATACAACGGTGTATTTTCCCGCTGGCACACGTACCGGTCCATCGATGGCTCCGATATCAAAGGAATGCTTTCGATCAGAAGACAGGATCACCGATGAAAGCAGGACTGCTTTCGAGTTGAACGACGTTGACATGTCGATTTCCGAAGTTGCTCCGGTGTACGGCGACAAGGTGAATGCCGCACCATCGTCTGTGACGTCAAGCTGCTGCAACTTGTCGTCAACAAACACAGTTGTCGACAGCATCATTGCATGATCGGTATTTCCAACAATCATCGCATCACTGCCAATGTCGTTGAATTTTCCGTTTCCATCTTGATCGATCAGTTTGACTGGCACCGGTCCGGATGCCGTTGGTATCAATCCGGCCATTGCACCGCCCGGTGCCCACTCCCAACCATCAGCATCGTTCCGAAGACGTGCCGCGTAGCGGAAAGCCTTGCCAGACGAATCTTCGCCACTCAAGATCACGCGCGTCGTAGAGACCTGAGTCTTAGGATCAACCAACGCTTTGATGGTCCGATCAAGCTCCCCGTCACCATTGGTATCCACCTTCAGGTTGGTTCCCGAAAACTCAAAGGCAAACAAGGCATCGCCGGCATGAGCCAGTCGAATCCCCTCTTTGACTGGGAACCATTTTTCGGTGGGTAACTTCAGCGACCAGTTTCGATAACTTCGATATTTCAGTGCAACTGAATCTGTATCTTCTGCTTCGCACAACGGCATCATCGCCGCAAATGCTAGCAGCCCCGAGAGCAAACGTAACATTGAACACTCCATGGCTTGTTGTAGTTCACAGAAAATCTTAAGCGACACGCATCCCTTAGGATACGGCGAAACGCGTGTTTTAGACCCTTTGAGGTTGAAAACGACCGTTTTCAACCCGCGAATGTCGGATAACCAAGACCAAATTGCCTGTTTTGATACATCGCTCACATTTTGCCCCACATCGCCTCCCACCGGAGCGTCTAAAAAAATCACCCCAGAACCGCTGCCATTGCACGAACACACTTTCTGACCAGTGAGCTTCAGCCAGCCTGTGCGGACCATTGGCTCAAGACCAAAAACGAGCAGTCTCCATACCACCGCTCAGAACTAGCCGATGCTTTCCAGAACGCCGCGCGGCAGCACACCCGAAATCATGTTTCGATGAAACACACGGGGCCAATGTTTTGATGCAACACCCACGCACGCCAACTCAAACACCCTGGTGACTACTCACTGGATACCGTCGTAGCATCAACGGCTAGTTTAAACGTCTCGATCATTTCAAGAAACTTTGAAACATCCCCGCCACCCACGCGACTGGTGACGGAGTTTCCATCCGATGAAAAACAAACGAAAGTCGGGTAGGCCTGAATTCCATTTTCGGTCGCTTTCTCCACTTCCACCTCTGAATCAACGTATACAGGCACCATGCCTTTCAACGCCGCCTTCACTTTTTCATCAGGAAAAACTTGTGCAATCATCATTTTGCAAGGCGCACACCATGATGCTGAAAACATCACTAACATCGGTTGACCTTTCTTCTTGGCTTCGGCACTTCCTTTTTCGAAACCACTGACCCAGTAACTCGGGAGTGAATGCCCTGTCTGAGCACGCTTTGGCTGCACTGTCTGAAAGATGTCTTGATAGACCTCGATTCGCCCAGCAAACTCCTTGTCAGAGACCTTGCCATCTCCATCGCTATCTACAGCTTCCGCAAATCTCGTTATCAGGGCCAAGTCCGATTTACCAATGCGCCGTGCTGAATATTCAGCGAATTCCTCAACACTCCTTTCCTCTGCAAACACTGAGGAAATGAAAAAAAGAAGAACAACAAACGGAGCAAAAGACAGATGACGGAACGGCATGACGCTAACCCGAGAAACGTGAAATGACGCTAGCAGCATAACCCATTGCCTCTTCCATGTCTCAGCATATTTGTGACCAACCAATCTCAAACACTGATGCTACGTCATTTCTCAGGTTTCGCGTTCAATACCCTCCTGCCCCGGATAGTCACAACCAGACCCTGAGGCCCAGACTCGAAACAGAATCACGAGAAATCACACGTCCCCCTCACAGAAGCATTGGAGTGCCGGATGCAGATTTCAGATATTGGCTGCAAGCTACCGAAGATGTTTCCCCATCAGGCCCGCAGGGGCTGAGTGGTTCGATCCCTGAGTTTTTTAGCAATCAGCAAGCCTCGGTTTCGTCAATTCCGCCAGCACTGCACCAGCACTGCACCAGCACTGCACCAACGATTGTCCGAGGTGTATCAGCTACGCGGGTTCTTGATAATCGATTTCCCACCGGAATCTGTGGGCAAACAGTCTCAGGTGTGCTTTGCCAATTAATCTGCAAGCGGGACATTGCCTCGTAAAGAGCGTAACCGCCAACACATCCAGCCGATCCGTTGTTCACGCGGAAAAAGACCTCAACGTGAGCATTGTTGTTCCACTTTCAATTCCCAATGATTCCCCTACCAGTTTCGCTTTCCGGTTCCTAAACCAAATTTGCTGCACCATGGAAACCTCGAACCAGTCCAACCCAGGCACGACAATCCCGCCGAATTTTGAACTGGGTGGCCAAAGCCATCATAAAAAATGTGGTATCCGGTGCCCCGCATGCCAGAAGGAGATGGAGTTTTGCGAGAATGGCAACCACGAGTTTGCTGGTTGCCCTAAGTGCAAAGGCATGCTCTTTCAGCAGAAAGTATTCGCTCAAGCAACCCAGCACCTCCGAAACCATGTGTCGCTTCCAAGGTTAGTGCCGGCTCCGATGAATCGAACTCAACTGGGAGTGAACCGTTTGTGCCCCACATGTGGCGGGTCGCTGGAAACCCACGCATTCTGTGGTCCTGGCAATGCCGTGATCGATACTTGCATGCCCTGTGGTGTCATATTCCTTGATGCTGGGGAACTTACAAAGCTTGTCCGCGCCCCTGGAAAGTGATCCGCGTATTTTCACTCACCTTTGGTACAAATTTATCCGAGCCTGAAACACTACTTTGCTAGACGTCGCTATTGCGCATGTGATCGGCCGTACGCTGAAAGTAGCTGACCAATGTTGCGCGAAGCGTATCGGACGCTACCAGCTCCTGCAGTGCCGTCTCCATGCACAGCAACCATTGATCACGTTCGCTTACGCCGATTGGAAAAGGCAGATGTCTCGCCCGCAATCGCGGGTGTCCGAATTCGTTGACATACAAAGGCGGACCACCGAGAAACCCACTCAGAAACTTGTAAAGTTTGTCGGCAGAACCAGTCAGGTCTACTGGGTGCAAATCACGGATTCCCTTTGCCTCTGGCAACTGGTCCATCAGCTCGTAGAAGCGGTCCACCAAAGCTCGTGCGCCTTCGGCACCTCCGAGTTGCTCATAAAGCGTCTTTTCGTCCATTGCTAAATCTGTATTCCGAGAAGAATATTCGGCCTAAGCGGTGAAAACCCATTGCTGTCCATTCCCATGATGCGTATCAACCACATCACACGCCCTTTTACCTGTCTGTAACATAGAACAAGTCAGCTGATCCCGAAACGGTAGCCACCGCTGAAACCACTTACGAATCAGCATTGAGTAAACTACCGTCAGGACGATTGAAAACCCGCGTAACCCAACTGGGACTCAAACACGAAATGATTGTTCATTCCTTATCAACGCTGGCAGTGATTGCGGCCTTCCTGATTGTGCCAAACTTAGCTGCCGCGGAGCCTCCAGTATTTACGAGCAAACCAGAATTAGTTCTCAGCTCTGGTGCTGGCGAGGGCCCCGTTTGGCACCCGAAACTTGGACTCTTAACCAGTGGAGAAGGGAACATCAATCGGCTCGACCTGTCTGGTAAAGCCTCGGTGCATCGCAAAGACGCGGGATCCAATGGCCTGCTGTTCGACCGTTCCGGTCGCCTCATCGTGTGCGAGAATCGCAAGCGAAGAATAACTCGCACAAATATGGATGGGACCATCACGGTGCTCGCAAATTCATACGACGGTAGCAAGTTCAACCAACCAAATGACATAACGATTGATTCCAGGAATCGGATCTACTTTTCGGATCCTCAATACGGCGACCGATCTGGAATGGAGATGCGTGACCCAACCGGCAAACACGTCGAAGGAGTTTATCGAATTGATCCCGACGGAACCGTGGCCCGCATTATCACACACGAGGTTGACCGTCCCAATGGCCTGATCATGACGCCGGACGACCGATACCTGTTTGTTGCAGACAACAACAACGGGCCTGGTGGCAGTCGCAAATTATGGCGGTTTGAGATGAGCCCTGACGGTACTGTCGTTTCCGCTTCCCAGACTCTGGTCCACGATTGGGGCACGACACGTGGCCCCGACGGCATGAAATTAGACCAAGCAGGACGCTTGTACGTGGCAGCAGGATTAAACAGGCCCAACCTACCTCAGGAAACAGCAACGAAACCAACCGCAGGAATCTATGTTTTCAGCCCCGCCGGAAAACTTCTAACGTTCGCACCGATCCCTCGTGACGAAACCACCAATTGCGCTTTTGGTGACAGTGACGGCAAGAGTCTGTTTGTCACCGCTGGTGGTACGCTTTGGAAGTTAAGAACGAGCAGCCCCGGGTTGCAAGTCAAATGAGGGATAACACACCTCATAAACACGTAAAAATCTTTGCTTTTCGGATAGCTTTCCTGCCTTCCCCAACCGTTGGCGTCTTAACAAGCCAGCATCATCTCCCATCACGCGTTTCCGAGGGGGTTCGCAGAATGCACTTCAGCAGAGACACTACGGTACCCACGTCACAAACTCCCAATCAGTTGTAGACCGTATGGCTATCCAATGGTTCCCCGGGCACATGCACAAAGCCCGTCTAGAAATGCAAGCCGCACTTCCCAAGGTTGACGTGCTGATTGAGGTGCTTGATGCACGAATTCCGTATTCCAGCGAGAATCCAATGCTGGAGGAACTTCGAGGTGATAAGCCCTGCTTGAAGGTTTTGGCCAAAAGCGACTTGGCCGACGAGACACGAACAGACCAGTGGGTTGATTTTCTTGGCCAGCAACCCAATATCCGCGCACGCTCAGTCACCACGGAAGATATCCCCACGATCCGGCGTCTCAAAAATGCAGCAGCACGCATGGTTCCCCACCGCGAGGGGCGGACAGTCACCGTCATGGTGGCTGGTATCCCCAATGTGGGCAAGTCGACCTTGATCAATGTGCTTGCTGGCAGAAAGCTTGCCAAAACTGGCAACACACCTGCGGTGACGAAACACCAACAGCGCGTTCCAATTGGGGACGGCGTCACTCTGCTGGACACACCCGGAGTGATGTGGCCCAACGTCGAGAACCACAACAGTGGCTATCGCTTAGCCATTCTGGGTTCCATCAAAGAGACCGCGATGGACTATAGCGATATCGGTTTCTTCGCAGCCAGAATCATGGCCAAGGAGTTTCCGGAACGCTTGCAGGAACGTTATCAACTCGACAACCTTCCAGGCTCGGAGCTGGAAATCATCGAGGCGATTGGTCGAAAACGTGGATGCCTTGGAAAAAACAACACGGTCGATCTGGACCGAGCGTGTCGAATTCTCGTCACAGAGTTACGCTCCGGCGGCATGGGTCGACTCACATTGGAAACCCCAGAATCGATGAAGCATGAGAAGCAACGCACCGCCATTGAAGTGGCAGAAAAAGCCGAGCGAACACGAGAAAAAGACGCAAAACGAAAGAAACGTTTCCGAGATAAACAACGGGCCGCTCGTAAAGCACGAGAACACGGTGGCTAATCCGCCCTTGAAAAAGGGTAATAATGTAGCGAGGTGGATTGCATCCCCAGAAAAGCCTTTCTGGCTTGCGTCGAATTTACATCAGAAATTACGGGACGGAGAATGCTTGCGTTGCAGGCACGCCCCGAAACAGCGTGGACTTTGGAATGGATAATATCTTTCAGTGGCTGATGCTGCTCTTCGTCATCGTCACCTCTATTCTGCGTTTTATCAAAGGACACAAGGTAAAGAAGGTACGCGAACAACTGGCAGCGCTGGCCCCCCTTATCAACGCATCGGTTGACCCGGGTCGGCGTAGCATCAGTGGAAAAGTC
>Ga0315315_10006117_pt1 | contig 11106 bp, 7 predicted proteins | sample M140m3416metaG_FD_203699 | JGI IMG/M metagenome (GOLD analysis project Ga0315315, IMG submission 203699) | Ammonia-oxidizing marine archaeal communities from Monterey Bay, California, United States - M1 40m 3416 | ecosystem: Environmental > Aquatic > Marine > Intertidal zone | place: USA... | reverse complement strand
ATCGATACGGTGCAAGCGTCGGCGAGCGGGTTAGGATTTAGAGATGTCGTATTCAGATCGAATCCCTGCCGCCGATGCCGCCCTCAAGAATTTCCTGACGCACGCGAACCTGCCTGCGCTACTGCCAGCGATCGTGCAGCTGACCGGCGACGCCAGTCTGCTGACCCGTTTTGCGCCGCCGACGACGCCGATGATGGGAGCGGTTGAAGGGAATCTCTCTCCGGTGGACCAGGCAGCGATTCGCGAGATCGCGTTCGATGCGCTCGTCGCTTATCGCGATGGCGATGGCACTCTTCCGTCGCTTCCGTCCGACGAGACACTCGTCGAGATGATGAACTGGTGCGCCGGGGAGCCGCTGCCCCCCGAGTATGTGCCGCTTGCAATCGAAGAAGCCGCGCTTGCCGAGGTCGACCCTCGGCATTTTGAATGGAACGCGCCGCCTGATGCGAAGGCCCTTGAGGACTATCACGTACTCGTGATCGGCGGAGGCTTTGGCGGGATCTGCGCGGGTATCCGTCTCGGCCAGGCCGGAATCGCGCATACGATCGTCGAGAAGAACGCTGAGCTCGGCGGGACCTGGCATGAGAACAGCTATCCGGACCTGCGAGTGGATGTCCCGAATCATTTCTACTCGTTCTCGTTTGAACATAATCCGCACTGGTCGAATTACTTTTCGATGCGCGACGAGATCAAGGGCTATGCAAACGATGTCGCGAAGAAGCATGGTGTCGACGGGCATGTTCGTTTCGGAACGGAAGTCCTACGCGCGGTCTACGACGATGCGAGTGCGATCTGGAAGGTTCGCGTCCGGCGCGCGGATGGACAGGAGGAAGTTCTCGAAGCGAACGCGGTGATTAGCGCGGTCGGCATGCTGAACCGACCGCAGACGCCGGACATTGAGGGCCTCGATTCGTTTGCGGGGCCGAGCTTTCACTCGTCCTCCTGGGACCATGATCTCGATTTCAAGGGAAAGAGGGTCGCGGTGGTCGGGACGGGCGCAAGCGCCATGCAGTTTGTGCCGCGAATCGCCGAGCAGGTCTCGGAGCTCACGATCTTTCAGCGTTCAGCGCATTGGACCTCCTTCAATGAGAAATATCGGGCGGAGATCGAAGACGAGTTTAAGTGGTGCCTCGCACATATTCCCTTCTACCACAGCTGGTACCGCTTCCTGCTTTTTTGGGCGGGTAGCGATCGTGCCTTCCCTGTCTTTCAGATCGATCCCGCCTGGGAACACCCAGAGCGTTCGACGAGCGAGGCCAACGACCTCTTCCGCATGGGCGCCTCCATGTACATCGAAGATCAGCTCGGTGGCGACGCGGAGCTCATGAAAAAGTGCCTGCCTGATTACCCGCCGCTCGGCAAGCGTCCGCTGATGGATAACGGTTGGTACTCGACGCTCGTTCAAGATCATGTCGAGCTGCATAACGACGGAATCGAGAAGATCGTTCCCGAAGGAGTCGTCACGAAAGACGGCCGAACGATCGAGGTCGATATCTTGATCCTGGCAACGGGCTTTCATGCTGGGAAGTTCTTATGGCCGATGGAGATCGAAGGCCGTGACGGTGCGATCCTGAATGAAAGGTGGGAGGGTGGCGAGAACCCGAAAGCGTATCTCGGGATCACGATGCCGGATTTTCCGAATCTATTCTGTCTCTACGGACCGAATACGAACCCGGTATTGGGCAGCGTTATCTACATGCTCGAGTGTCAGACGACCTACATCATGAGCTGTCTGCGTGAGATGCTCGAGAACGGACATCGGTCGATCGAGTGTCGCGCGGAGGTTCAGGACGAATACTACGAGCGTCTAGATACTGCGATGGACGGGATGGTCTGGCGCCATCCGAAGGTCAGTAGCTACTACAACAATAAGCATGGTCGTGTGATCACTAATATCCCCTGGACCATGTATGCCTATTGGGACATGACGAGGGCCGTCGACCTCAAGGATTACAAGGTCGTATGAGCTTGGGACGCGGTCGATGATCAAGAAGGTCATACTCGGGATCGTCTTGCCGATCGGTGTGTTAGTCATCGCAGTCTTGGCGATGACGATCTTTTATCGCGCGGCTTCCGGTCCCGAGCCACTGTTTACGATCGAGCATACGACGGAGATCGATGCGTCCCCGGCGCATGTCTGGTCGATCCTCTCCGACCTTGAGCGCTGGCCCGAGTGGAACACATACGCGATTGGGGTCGAAGTCGAGGGTGAGGTCGCGATTGGAACGCGGCTCGTCGTCACGATCGTGCAGGATGATTGGCCGGACGCGCTGGTCGTGACGCCCGTTCTGACGCGGCTCGATCCTGGCCGCGAGCTCGGTTGGCACGGTTCTCTCGGACTGGAAGGTGTCCATGAGACCGATCACTATTTTCAGCTAGAGCCTCTTGCTACAGGTGGAACCCGCTTCCATCATGCGGAAGAATTCCGGGGATGGCTCGCGGGATTGGTTCCTGAGGAGGCCGATCGAATTCATACCCTGCACGCCTTTGAACGGATGAACGCCGATCTTAAGGCCCGTGCCGAAAGCACCGACTGAACTAGTCTGAGTCTTTAGACGCTTAAAGAAGGAAAAATTCGCCATGGCCGCTGCCGCCGACCTCCCTCTCGACCAGCTCGATGTCATTAACCCCGAATCCTTTGAGGCTCATGGCTATCCCCATGAAGCCTGGGAGCGCTTACGCCGCGAATCGCCTGTCCACTATTTCGGCGACTCGCCGGTTCCGTTCTGGGCGATCACGAAGCATGCGGACATTACGGCAATCAGCAAGCAGCCCGACCTGTTCTTGAACGGCCCGCGCCTCTTCGTGCATCCGGAAGTCTCGAACATGCAGGAGGATCTCGAAGCGCAACAGGGTTTCGATCGACCCGCGACGCTCATCGAGATGGATAACCCGCAGCACAGCGCCTATCGCAAAATTATCAGCTCCCGATTTACACCGGCCGCTCTCAAGAAGATTCACGCGGAAGTCGACCGCATCGCGCGAAAGTTCGTCGACGAGATGCTCGACGAAGCGGATGGCGGAGAAGCGGAAGTCGACTTCGTCGAGAAAATTGCGGCTCCACTTCCGATCGCCGTCATCGGTTGGTTGCTCGGCGTGCCAGAGCCGGATTGGCCGCAGCTCTATGACTGGACAAATCGGATGATCGGCTTCGACGATCCTGAGTTCAACCCGTCGGAAGTCGAGAGCGACAGCATGACGGCGATGGTCGAACTATTTACCTACTTCTCTTCGATCGTGGAGGACCGAAAGAGCAATCCGCAGGACGACCTGATCACGCTCTTCGCCCACGCTGAGGTCGACGGGCAGAAGCTGCCGCCGATGGATGTGCTCGCGTGGTGCCAAATTATCGTGGGCGCCGGGAATGAGACGACGCGCAATGCGACGAGCGGCGGCATGCTTGCTTTGATCGACCATCCCGAAGAACGACGGCGTCTGCTCGCCCCGGGCAACATGCGGTCGGGCATAGAGGAGATTCTGCGTTGGAGCTCCCCCGTAATTCATTTCGCGCGGACGGTTGCGGAAGACACGGTTTTCAACGGTCACGCCTTCAAGAAGGGAGATACCCTCGCGCTCTACTACCCCTCAGCAAATCGGGATGAAGACGTGTTCGACGCACCGTATCGCTTCGATGTCGCACGGCGACCGAATCGACATCTCGCGTTCGGTGTGGGCGAACATTTCTGTGCGGGAGCCCACGTTGCGCGGCTCGAACTTGAGATGGCGTACAAGTATTTGCTGCCGCGGCTCAAAGAAGTCGAACTCGCGGGCGAACCGGATCGGCTCCGCTCGAACCTGATCGGAGGCATCAAACGACTTCCGATCCGGTTCAAGGTGCAGCCCGCCTAGCGGGTGCTCGGAGCGAACTGTCAGAGCATTTTTCTCAGGGAGGGACAGGAATAGCCCCTTCGGAGCCGGTTTTTCATAAGGCCTAATATCGGTGGTGCGAAAAATAGGGCATCTGCCTGGCTAGCGAACGTTCTGTTCCGGTGACGGGTCACCGCTTCACGGTGCTCTATGCGTTCAAGGACTAAGGCGACGATGACCGCGCCATGGATCGCTTCCTGATTCGAGGCGAGCCTCCCGCGTAGTATCGTATCGTCCGTGTGGTGACGTGCTGTGTGCTGCCGGCTCCTGCTTCGTCGAAGTAGTCTTCCGGTAGACTTCATGGCTTATCGCGCCACAAAACAAGGATCTCGTATGGCACTCGACTTCGCACCTTACACGGACGACTGGAAAACCGACCCCTTTCCGATCTATCGCGAGATGCGCGATGAAGCTCCGGTCTACTTCGCAAAGCATTCGTCGAGCTGGTGCGTCTTCCGCTATGACGACGTCGAGCACGTCCTGAAAACGCCAGACGCCTTCTCCTCCGACATCCGTCGAGCCAGCCGCAAGCTCGGCATGGAAACCCTGATCGAAATCCAAACAGGGATCCGGCTCTCGCTCGCCTTGCGCGTCATGCCAACCACCCTCGCGCGTTCTCGCATGCTGATCCTCGAAGGCGGCGCTCAGCATCGCGACATGCGCAAACTACTGAACCGCGGCTTTAAACCGAAGAACGTCCTCGACTGGGAGAAGCGCATCCAGGAACTCGTCGGGGAGTGCATCGCCGAGTTGGACCTGGGCGGCAGCTTCGACCTCGTTTCCCAGCTGGCTCTTCCCTTACCTACGATTGTGATCGCCGAGATGCTCGGCGTCGAGGCGGAACGGCGAGCCGACTTCAAACAATGGTGCGATTCCATTCTGATCGGCGTCGTCCCGCTCGCGAGTAGCGATCGAAGAACCGCGATGCTCCGATCCATGAAGAAGCTCAAGCGTTATTTGCTGCCACTCGTCGCGGAGCGGCGTGCCTCACCGAAAGAGGATCTGCTCAGTCTCCTTGTCGCAGAGCAGAAGGGCGAAGCTGCGCTTAGCGAGCACGAACTATTCATGTTCGCCCTCTTACTCTTGATCGGCGGAAACGAAACAACGACTAATTTGATCTCAAACGCGGTCGATGCGCTTCTCGCCAACCCGACTCAAGTGCAGCAATTCGCAGCGGAACCGGATCGCGTCAAAGGTCTTATCGAGGAGACGCTTCGCTTCGACTCACCGGTTCAGTATGTCGCACGTGTTGCGACGCAGGATGTTGAGTTGCGAGGCCAGAAAATTCCAAAGGGCAGTGAGGTGATTGCTTTCCTTGGATCTGCCAATCGGGACGAACGGCGGTTCGCAGATCCTGACCGCTTCGATCATGAGCGGGATTCGCGTGGGCACATGGGTTTTGGGCATGGGGCGCATTTTTGCTTGGGGGCTGCGCTGGCACGGCTTGAGGCGAAAGCAGCTCTAACGGCGCTCGCGAAGGAGTTACCGGGATTGAGTCGCGTTAAGCCCGACGTCGACTTGGTGTTAAATAATGCGGCTCGAGGGCGCGGAACATTAGAGCTTCGGCGCGAGGGCTGAAGGGCAGTCGCTGGCGCAAAGGCGGTGGCAGTAATTGGAAAGTTCGAAATCGGTCCCGTTTTCTTTCGGAGACGATGGGCTCTTCCGACCACGTCATTTCTCATGGGGGGCGATTTAACATTCCAAGCTCTTGCGATTGTGTCGGATCCGCCGACGGGGTTGTTTATTGAACTCGGGCTCGCGGGACTGAGGGCAAGGTGCCATAGGCGCAGGATCTAGGAAGACGGGCCCACGAAGGTACGACGGCCGAGCTTGATTCGGCCCTTGCTCTGGGCGGATCGAGAGCGAACATCCGGAGATCGTGAAACATCAGGCCGAGCCTTCTTACGGAGGTCGTCCGTCCCGGAGCGCCCTATGACCTCGCAATCAAAGTCAACCAATGCCGCAATTGATCCAAAAGTGGCCACGCGGATTCCGGCGTCCCGCTACACCTCGACCGAGTGGGCAGACCTCGAGACCCAGCGGCTTTGGTCTCGTGTCTGGCAGATCGCATGTACCGAAGACTGTGTTCCGGACTACGGCGACTACTGGGAATACGAGATCGGCCCGCTGTCCATCTTTGTGTTGCGAGACGACGAGGGCGCATTGCGCGCTTTCAAGAACGTCTGCCCCCATAGGGGGACATCGCTCGTTTCGGGCTCTGGAAGTGGTCTCAGTGAAATTCGATGCCCCTATCACCATTGGCGTTTCGACTCGAAGGGCCATTTTTGCGGAACCGAGGACGACGGCGTCCGGACCGGTCGGCCAGGATCGATGAGCCTGACGTCCGTCGCGGTCGATTCCTGGGGCGGCTTCGTCTTTGTTAACCCGGATTTCAATTGCGAACCGCTCAGCGAATTTCTCGAAGTGCTTCCGAAAGAACTCGAATGGGTCGGGATGGGGCAATTTGGCTGCTCCGACTTTATGACTCTCGAAGTTCCCTGTAATTGGAAGGTCGTCGTCGACGCCTTTATCGAGACATACCATCTGCATGCCGTCCATCCTCAGATGCTTGCGATCGCCGACGACGTCCATACGCCAATTACCCTCTACGACAAACACACGATGTTTATGCAGCCCTATGGTGTTCCGAGTCCCCGCCGAAACGGTGATGTCAGCAAGCAGGAGCTCTGGGAGGAATTCATTCGGAATCTTGGCCATCGTCTCGGCCTCAGCTTTGCTTCAGTCGAACGCCCAGGCCCCCATCCACCTGTTCCGGAAGGCCAAACACTTCGCGATGTACTCGTTACGAAGATCCGGGAACATCTAGCCACTCTGGGCAGTCGGTACGACCACCTCGACGACAATCACGTCATCGACGATTTTCATTATCACGTTTTCCCCAACTCGGTCTTCAACGTCTTTGCGGGATGGTGCGGACTGATTCGCGCGCGTCCCGGACGCACTCCCCACGAAAGCTACATCGATATGTGGAACTTCGATCTTCGGCCCGAAGACCACCCGGATAGACATCCGCGACCACAGGTGCGTCGCCTAACACCGGATAACGTCTCTTCTCTTGGATCAGTGCTTCCTCAAGATCTTGCGATTCTTGCACGGGCGCAGAAGGGGTTGCGCCAAGATGAGGATGGCTTGCTGAGGCTCGTTCCTGCCGAGGCTCGTATTGGGCGGATGCACGAGATTCTCGATCGGTACATTGATCCGCCGATCGACCGACGCCTGCCCTAAGAGCCGCCGCCCGACCAAAGTGAGACGGGGGGCTCCACGCGGAGCCCTCCAGCCGTGGTCCTATTCGAGGACCGGATCCAGCTTATGGAAGAGCGCGTTATGCCGGCTTTGTTGGATTGCGGATAACACATGACGTGCATATGAGGTTGCTGCTCGCTATCCGCAGCATTTCTTGTGTTTGCGCCCACTTCCACAAGGGCAGGGAGAGTTGCGACCAATCTTCGGGGTCTCGCGGACAAGCGGTCGCTGCGGTGGGCAGCAGCTTGTGTCGCTACAGCTCGGGCTTTCGCTTTCTTCGGGAGCTCCTGGCAGATTCTGGCTGTCGATCATGCTCGCTTCCTTCTGGTTAAAACTTCATCATAGCGGGTTGTCCAGCGGTGGTGAAAAGCGCGTCGGAGCACCTTGAATTGGAAATCCAGGTAACCGGACTCAGTTTTCACGAGCTGCGTGCCCTGATTCGCGAGTCCGGGAGAATAAAACTTTTAGAATGCAGGTTAGTTTTACCTTGCGTGACTTCAGTCGTCCAGCGTTTGGCTCACCCAGCATTCCGCCTGCAGCTCCGCTGCTGGACGACTTCAGCACGAAGCTCGGTCTCATGTTTTTTACTGATGGATAAAGCGACTCTTGACGAACCGCGCTTGCGGTCATCCGCCGTGTGATAATTCCCGAGCCTCCCACCGCGTCCTGATCGGTCTCGATCTTGCCGCGCTGGCCCTTAGTTGGCGCTAGGCGTCTACTCGACGAGATCGGTCAGATGCAAGGGAGGTCATTCCTAATTCCCAGAGAGTGCATCAGCTTTGCCAGCGAGCTATGAATCCACACTTAGAAGGGGGAGGGTTCTAACCTTGGGAATGTTCCTGAATGTGTTTACCTGCTCGAGTGGTGATGTCGGCCCTTTTCACGAAATCGGCTTTCGCCGCATCTCTTTGGATGAGCGTGACGGCATTTGGGTTGCCGAGAACACGGTGAAAAGATGAGCTCTGAAGCTAGTATGGAATCGATTCCTGAGCACATTTCCCCTGATCGATTCATTCCTTTCGATTTCCGTCTGGATCCGCAGGTGCGGACAGATCCGTGGGGCTTTTTTCATTCCGCAAATGAACTCCCCGATATCTTCTACTCCCCGAGCCTAGGCGGACATTGGGTCATCGCACGAGCGGCACTTTTGGCGGAAGCCTGGTCGCGTCCCGATCTCTTCTCGGCGGAGAGCGTTAGCGTTCCCAAGATCGAGAGCCCGTTTCGCCTAATTCCGAACAACTTGGATCCGCCAGAACATCGCCCCTATCAGCAGATCTTCACCCGCGAGATGTTCGGACCCCGGATTGTCCAGTCGCTCTCAGATGATTTCCGGCAGATGACTCGGGACCGAATCGATTCGTTCTTCGGGCAAGGAGGCTGCGACTTCAATGCGGAGTACGCACGACCCTTGCCCGTCCAGATCTTTCTGCAGATGATCGGTGTGCCGATCTCTCGGCGGGAAGACTTTGACGATTCGATCGAGCGGGTTTTTCGGGGGACGACGCCAGAAATGGTCTTCCAGGGGATGACGGGGGTTGCAGGACTCCTTGATGCCTGGCTGGATGAAGAGATGGCCGATCGCCACGCGCCCCGGAAGGCGCATATGCTCGCGGCGATGTTGACCGCGAAGGTCGAAGGACGACTTCTCGATAAGAATGAGCTTTCGAGTATGGCGACGATGTTGATGTTAGGGGGGCTAGACACGGTCTCGTCTGCAACTCTGCATCAGATGCTCTATCTGGCTCGGAATCCCGAAATGCGCCAGCAACTCATCGATGACCCTGGGCTCATACCGAACGCCGTAGAGGAATTGCTCCGGCGATTTAGTGCTCCAAATGTCGGGCGAATGGCGCGGAAGGACTTTGAATTTCATGGGGTGCGGATCAAACAGGGTGAGATGGTTCTCTTCTCGACTTCGATCGTGGGGCTCGATGAATCGCGATTCTCGAATGCCCTCGAAGTTGACTTCAATCGAAAGGGCCTGAAGAAGGATTCCCTCTCCTTTGGGACGGGAGTGCACATGTGCAGCGGCCATCATCTGGCCCGTGCAGAGCTTCGGATTACCTTGGAAGAAGTGCTGCCCCGACTTGAGAATCTTCGCGTCTCGGACGGAGCCGAAATCGAATATGCCTCAGGCGGCACCGTGACCATTACGGGAAGTCTGCCCCTGGAGTGGGACGTCTAGTTCGCCTGAATCATTCGATCCGGCTAGGCCGGGATCAGCCGGAACTCCTGGTGAGATTGAGCGGAGGCCGGGTCTGCGGCTCGCTCCGAAATCAAAAGCCAAATCGAGAGGCCATCTGATTGTGGAGTGAACGAAGCGAATTGATAATCGCCGTTATCAGCGGACCCTAAAGCGGACCGGAATGCGCCCCGGCACTCGGAACATCGACTTTCCCCACTCTGTGGTTTCGTCGACGAGTTCAAGTTCATCGAAGCGCTGGACCAGAGTATTGATGGCTATCTGCGTTTCGAAACGTGCCAGGTGTGCGCCTAGGCAGAAATGCGCGCCGCCGCCAAAGGAGAGATGGTCGGGAGTATTGTTCCCCTTCGCATAACGTGAGATGTCGAATCGCTCGGGATCCTCGAATACTTCAGGGTCTCGATTTGCGGCAGCCAACACCGCGAGTACTTCGGAATCCGTCGGAATCGTGTATCCGCCAAAATCCTGCGGCTCGTGGAGCACGCGGACACTTGCGAGAATCGGGCCTGAGAAGCGAAGGCATTCCTCGACCGCGCTCTCGGCCCACTCGGGATGCTCCCGAAGGCGCGCGAGTTCATCAGGGTGGCGGATCAAGGTCGTGAGACCGTTGCCGATTAAGCCGATCGTCGTTTCGAAGCCTGCAATCAAAAGCCCAACCGCGTTCGAGATCAACTCGATCGGATCGAGCTTATCGCCTTCTTCCTCGGCCGAGATCAGCACGCTCAAGAGGTCGACCCCGAGGTTTTCGCGGCGCTCCTCAATGAGCTTCATGAAGTAGCCGAGCAGTGCCGCGCTCGCCGCTTCGACCTTCTGCTTGACCGCGTCATCTCCGAAACCGCGCAGAGTAAGCAGTCCGTGGGTCGCGTCGGCGGTCCACGCGGTGAACATATCCTGGTCTTCGTTGGGGACGCCGAGGAGCTCGCAGATCAAGGTCGCGGGAACGGGGCGAGCGAGGTCGGCAACGAGATCCATCTCACCCTGCGGGCTTACGCGATCGAGCAGATCATTCGTGACCACTTCCATTCGCGGACGCCAGCTGTCAATCGCTCGCGGCGTAAAAGCCTTGCTGACGAGCTTGCGAATTCGGGTATGGGTCGGTGGGTCCTGCAAGAGCATGAAGCGACCCGCTTCGGGCGCGTCCTCCTCTTGTCCAGGCAAGAGGCCATTGGTGCGGCGCATGCCAGCCCACGAACCGCGCAAGAGTCGACGAACATCTTCGTAGCGAGTGAGTCGCCAATTGCCTTCTGGTGTTAGGTTGATGGGCTGCGTCTCGCGCAACTCTCGGAATCCGCTGTATGGATCCTCGATTTGTTGCTCTCTTGGCTCCACCCCGTACCACCCCGGGACGGGCGTTGCTTCGTCACCAGATTCAGTTGTCGACTGCGAATTCGAAATGACCGTTCTCCAAAAGGGCGGGTGAAGTGAAGCATACTAGCTTATGCGCGGTCGGGCCTCGTTACGTAGGGAACTGCTCGCGTCTCTGCGAAATTGCGTATCTCCAGCCAGGCTTTCTATTCCGGCAGCTTCAGGCGTTACGTTATACTCATGCAGGCACATGCTGAGCCACCTGGGGACCAGTCGGGTAAGGCCGAAATTGTTCGAGACGAGCGGGAGTGAGTGCCCAATTGCTTGCGCGCAACCCGTTGAGGCAAGGGTTCCGGGGCTGACCGAGAGTGTTAGGCCGCGTGAGAGATGTTTGCGAATTCGTGGTGCCGCTGCATTGTCAGCACGGTTATTAGTGCTCTGTTTTTTTCGATCCTGAGAGTGCTTGG
>Ga0315315_10006113_pt1 | contig 11109 bp, 6 predicted proteins | sample M140m3416metaG_FD_203699 | JGI IMG/M metagenome (GOLD analysis project Ga0315315, IMG submission 203699) | Ammonia-oxidizing marine archaeal communities from Monterey Bay, California, United States - M1 40m 3416 | ecosystem: Environmental > Aquatic > Marine > Intertidal zone | place: USA... | reverse complement strand
TATCTTTGGAGATATCTAAATCCCAAGCTATGGTTAAATCTTCAATATCATTTAGCGAATCAATAGTTGCTCTTGCATCAAGGATACATTTCTCATATGCGACACAACTAGACTTCTGAAGTCTAACCACCGGTGGGATATTAATCACTTCAATAGTCAAAACTTCGCTACTAGTAGCACCATCATCATCTGTAACATGGTAGACAATAGTATGGAAACCACTTCGATTCCAAGCATAGTTCAATTCATCTCCAACTATGTCACAGTCATCACTTGCACCGCCCTGTGAATCGCTATCAATACCAGGGTCGATATCCCAGCATTTCACTAGTGAAGAAATATCACTAATTGTATCGGTAGAATTGCCTATGATAGTAATCGATTGTCCTTCAGCCAAGGGCAGTACTGAATCTAGAGGCTGAATTACTGGAGGTACATTTCGAATATTTACCCAGCGTTCATTTGTATTGCTAGTTGCACCATCAGAGTCGGTAACATCTAATCTAATCGTGTGAAGTCCAGATGTTTGCCAACTCATTTCGTATTGAGTTACCCGTCCTTCTAGGAAGTAGATTAGCGAGCCCTGCTTATCATCAGGCCACCATGTGTGTGATAGAGTTTCAATATCATCGATTGAGTCTTCTGCTTGACCCTTGACTAAGACCACTTGATCTTCATCTAGTTGCCAAATTTTTTGTTCATCGCTAAGAATAGTCCCCGAATCATTGTAGAGATTTATTATGGTACTGTGCGGGGCAATATTGGTAAATTTGATATCGATTGTTGCAGTGGTTGATGAACTGTCATCATCAGTTCCTATTGCAGTAAATGTATGCCAGCCTTCTGTTGGTGCAGTAGTTGTGCAGACACGTGTATAGTATCCTTCTTGGCATTGTGCAGTTGGCCAAAATACGTCCACTACACCCGGCCAAACATCTTCAGAATCAGAGTCATTAGCGAATGCGTATAGAGTGATTGGATGTTCAACCATTGCTTCACTCCTCAAACTTTGTAATTCAAGTTTAGGTGCACGGTTCTGGATTTCAGCAAATAGGGTGACCTGTATTTCATCGCGTTCTTCATCAGTAATTGTAACAATAATCGGGTATGAACCATCATCAGTCCAAGTCCAATTAGTCATACAACTATCTGAAAGAACCTTTTCCCAAGCCCATGTTCTAGTCCCATCATCATATGGTATCTCAAACTGACAAGTGACGTTTCCACCATCTTCGTCAAAACTAGAACTCGCATTAATGAATACTTCTTCGAGAGTTTTTGCATTGGCATCAACAACAATAGGCGTAGGGAGCCTTCCGACAAACAAACCTATGATTGCATAATCATTATCGCCGTCCACATCTGCTGAATTAATGCCATTAGGGTCTGCTTCCCATGAAACTGGTACGACTCCTATTGCCTGTGATTCTGGAACTGTCCAGGTAAAGTTAGTTTTGAATGTCTCATATGTATTAAGTGAAGGGAGTGGCAAATCAAAACTTTGTCCACTAGGTGGATAAATTCTAAGATCTGTGGCTTGACTTGAGGTGATTCCTTTATTTTGAATAGTGACTTCGATTTCCAAGTCATCACCGGGTAGGACATTATATCCGGAGAGAGTGTTCAATTCCTTATCCACTCCATCTCTTGTTCGAGTAATCACTGCTCTTTCAAAGTCAGCAAACAAGTCCAAAACAACCAGTTCTTCATCCAAAGTAATGGTATTAGAGCCTACCAAAGCAGTTCCCGATGTGCTCCTTGCGACAATCCCATGGCTGGCCCAATCAATTGAAGTTGAAGACCCATCAATTTCGCTTCCAATGTCGAATTGAGTCCATGCACTGCCATTATTTGCAGTGGTTATTTGTTGAGTGAAGCCAGTTGCTTCGTGACGTAATTCCAAGACATTTCCAACTGAACTCGAGAAGCATCCCTGTGATGAAGAAGCATTTACCCAGACATCAATAGGTGTATCAAGTGCAGTAATATCATTGATAAAATCTACTTCTATACATTCATCACGTGTCCCTGGATTTGAATAAATATCAACTCCAGTAGCATCTTTTGGAATATATTCTTTCAATTTGAAGTCAATAGTCAACCCGACATCGTCTTCAGTATGTTTCCAAGCAAAGTTCTTTGCAGCAGGACAATACCATGTATATCCTTCTTCATCTCCAGCCGAATTGAAAGATGTGATTTCATATGAATCGCTACATCCAGCATAATTTATTCCTTGTCCATAATCATTAACCGGAGCCCCGGCATTGGTTACCTCATAGATAGTAGAATTTGTATCTGAAGTCGGTACTGGGAATGGTGTGATGTAGTCACTAGAGCCTGACCATTGCGACGACGAGGTTACCACATTCGTCCATCTTTCATCTGCTCTAATGGGGAAATCATAATCCTCGCTTGAAGGGCTGTAAGTATTGGATATTGTGATGTCACCTAGGACCATTTTTAGGAAACTAATCCCACTAGGAGTAAATTCGATAAATAGGTCAAGATCGCTTGAGATAATAGATAAGTCACTGACTCGTCGAACTTCTGTCTGGGAAAATTGAATCTCTGCAGTACCGGTATAGCCGTCTAGTGAAACACCGGATTTATCGAAATTTGCAGAAGTTCTTAGGGTGTAGACCAATATATTTTGTCCGTCAACATTTTTTTCAGAGATAGATAACACTTCTGACATAGCATCGCCATTAATTTCTCCAACGGTGGCTGAAACTCCAGCATCAACCACTAATTTGGTTGGGTCGAAAGTGCCTGCGTACTTCCATTTATCACCAACACGCCATGTCGGCACATCAGCTACATTTGGAGAATTCTTGCTAGTTTCTTGCTTTTGTGGCTCAAAATCTAGTGAATTTACCGCTGGCGAGACCGAGGTCAAAAACAGAAACACAACAAGTGTGACCGCGACCAAATGACGCGTGAAGGTCTCCCGCATGAATTGGCTAGTCTATAACTAGAACATGAACACTTCTCTTATGAAAATCGTTAGAGAAGTGAAATTAATCTCACAGAAGGTCTGCAAGCTCGTCCTTGATAATTTCTACAGCTTCTAAGATTTCATCCTTAGCACGTGCACCAGTAATTACCATCTTTCCACTTCCGAAAATCAGACAGACAACCTTAGGGTAGTCTAATCGATAAATTAGACCAGGGAATTGCTCTGGCTCATATTCAACCTTGTCGAAAGGAAGGTGGAATGTAAGATTGTTTAGATTCAATTTACGTGGAACTCCGGCGAGAGGCTCTCCTGTGAACTTGTCGTTTCCATCATAGTCTTCAGGGTAGTGAAGAGCATAGGTAGCGACCATGTTTTGTACTTCAATTTCTACATCCTTCAAATCCCAAGTCTTGATTCCAGCACCACGGAGGTCGGAAATCATTCTATCAATACCGGTGTGAATATTATCTTCATCTTTACCACCAGTACAGACAGCACGGCCAGAACGGAACATTAGGATTGCTAGTTTAGGGTCTGTTACACGGTAAACTACACCAGGGAATTGTTCTGGTTCGTACTCACAATTCAACTGAATTGCGATATCGGGAAGATCGAGTTCTTCTGCGACACGTGTGCTTGCTACTACATTTACTACTGTTAGACGTTCTTCATCTGTTGTCATATTATAAGCGACTTATTAAAGGTATATAAAGAAAAGGATTGAGAAAAATACAATTATCAATCATCAATTGTCCAAAATGGCTTTTCAGTCTCCGCTTCAATAGTTAATCCTTGAGAACCAAAACTCGAAATTATTGTTCTTCCGCCTGCCAATTCGATCGCATCGCTTGTTGTTTTTGGGTCTCTTGTCAAAGCGACCATACATCCTCCGCCACCTGCGCCAGTTAGTTTAGCGCCTAGGGATGATGGTGCTGCTGCGCGGATTAGATTTTCTAACTCTGGGCTGGAGACACCGATACTTTGGAGCATCAGTTGGTTTTCAGACATCGCCCGACCCACCGCTTCATAATCACCTGTAAGTAGCGATTTTATCCCTCTCCTAGCAATCATACCAATCGTTTCAATCTCCTTGATTCGTTTTGGATTATTTTTTAACATATCTGCAACTTTTTCCACTTGCTTTGATGTCGGAGCATGAACTCCTGTATTGCCTATTACTAGATACAGCTCATTGGTAGGTGGCTTGACGGTGTGAATGTGCCACATCCTCTCTCCTTCGGGCGTAGTTAATTTTCTAGTATACTGCCATTCGATGCCTTCTTCTATGCAGTCACTCAAGACTACAATATCACCATGGCTACATGTTGATGAGTCCATAGGAGACGCCCTTCCTCCCTGAGCAATTGCCTCAACTGCATGAGCCAGCAAAGCACATTCGTCAATATCAATAGATTGACTTCCAGATATGAATTTCACTTTATTTCCAAGTTTACCAGGCCTTATTGAATCTTCGGGCTGATTTTTGGAGTGAACATCTGTATCGCTCAGTTTACTTGAGAAACCTTCTGACCAGTTCTCTGGCGAATTGATAGTAGCATTCAACCATCGCCCTCTAGCAGCACGTAAGGCAGCACTAGCAGCTACTGAAAGCGCTGCAGAAGAGCCAAGTCCAGAAGCGGTGGGGATTTCACCTCCGATATGGATTGATAGCGGAGGGGCGCCAAGTTCGCCTGGCCATAACCTTTGTTTTAGTGCTTCAATGTGAGGGTGTCTTTTAGGGTCGAAAACCAATCCATCAAGCTTCCAGTCATGTGAGTTTGATTTGGTTAATTCAATTTTAACATTTATTCTTTGATCTATCGCTACAGCAACGGCTGGATGGCCATAGACGACAGCATGTTCGCCAAATAGAATACATTTGCCAGGAGCACTTGCGGTAATATGTTGCATCTCTCCCCCTCATGCAGACCACGGGTCAATGCTTCATATCCCTTGTCTTTTTTTTACTAAAATATCAAATTTAGACGGTGCTTTCAATACCTTGTGACCAGTGGGCGAGTTAGGCACAGCCTAGGTGATATCATGGAACACCCACTTTTGATGGACTATGGACCATTACCAGGATGGTTATTGCTGGCTATTCTTGGGCTGATATCAGGGAGTTTCTTTGGTTACCAAGTTTACAAGGCTACTCGATTGGTAATGAAAGGTTCATCAGATAACCGATTTGATAATTGGGGCAAGAGAATATATGAGGTTATCACAGGGTGGCTAGGGCAAAAGAGAGTCCTCGAAGATAAAATCGCAGGTGGGATACACGTTCTCATGTTTTGGGGATTCCTAATGCTTTCAACTGATATGTTTGACCTTGCCACTGCTAACTGGTTTTCTCATAATGTACTTCCAGATTTCGCTCGCGGTCCTTGGAACTTAGTTGTTGAAACAGGATATACAATTGCTCTAATTGGATGTATGGCTGCTTTACTTCGAAGAATAGTATTCACTCCCGAGAAGCTGAAAGGAAAATCGCAATTAGAAGGAAATATCATTCTATTGTTGATTATGACTATCACTGTAACTTCATTCTTTGTTGAAGCCGGAGAAGAAGGTGTTTCATCGACATGGGAGCCAATTGGTGCATGGGTTGCTAATACAATCATTCCAACAACAACTTTGGTAGTTTGGGCTTATTGGATGCACATGCTGGCAATTTCTACATTCTTGTTTTTGATACCGGTTTCAAAGCATATGCATCTAGTCATGGCTTTCCCGAATGTTTTCTTCCACGACATGAGGCCAATGGCAACTATGGAACCTCTACAAATGGGAGATGATGGAAAAGCAGTTCTATTAGACGAATTAGACATAGAATCATTTGGTTCAGTAAATTATACTGACTTTTCATGGCGCAGCCTTATCGATGGCTGGGCTTGTACATCTTGTGCTCGTTGTCAAGACGTCTGCCCTGCATATGCTTCGGGTAAATCGTTGAACCCGATGCAAATAATTCACGATGTTAGAAACTATGCTAATGAGAACTATACTACTTTGATGGCTGGAGAAACCCCAGACGAAGATATGATTGCTAGATTTGGTGAAGACTCCATTTGGGCTTGTACTACTTGCCATGCATGTGTTGAAGCCTGTCCAATTTACATTGACCATGTGCCTAAATTAACTGATTCTAGAAGACATCTAATGATGGAGAGAATGGAATTTGATGAGAAGGTCGAAGATACGATCATGCCATTGATGGCTACAATTGAAAACTTAGAATCCGACTCCAATCCATATGGATTGCCATCTCACGAGCGTGGCGATTGGGCTTCTGACCTTGATATCAAGGTCGGAGAGCCGGCGGAGTACATTTACTTCGCAGGTTGTGCAGCATCCTTTGACGAGCGAAACAAGAAGGTCGCAAGAGATACCATCAGCGTCATGAAAGAAGCAGGTCTAGATGTTGGTATTCTTGGAATGCAAGAAGGATGCAGTGGAGATGCTGCTAGAAGAGCAGGTAATGAATATCTTTTCCAAATGCTAGCAGAGACTAATCTAGCGACATTCGAAGAAATCGGAGTCAAAAAGATCGTAGCGTCTTGTCCTCATTGTTTCCATACTCTTGGAAAGGAATACAAAGACTATGGTGGAGAAGACATAGAAGTCATGCATCACTCTCAACTAATCAATCACTTACAGGTCGAAGGAAAACTTCCAGACCCGTCTCATGATGGTAAAGTAACATACCACGACCCTTGTTATTTGGGCCGTATAGGTGGTGAATTAGAAGCGCCAAGAAATGCGATTGGTGGAGTCGATATCGAAACTGAGAGAACCGGAAAGAGTTCGTTCTGTTGTGGCGCAGGTGGCGCTCAAATGTGGATGGAAGAACATGTCGATGACGGATATGACCGAGTCAATGTAATTCGTTCCAAAGAACTAGCACAAACTGGTGCTGACACTGTAGCAGTGGGATGTCCATTCTGTTCAACAATGATTACCGATGGCCTTTCAGCGATTGGTTCTGAAATGGAAGTCAAAGATATAGCAGAATTAGTTTGGGAGCAAATCAAAGCAAATGATGCGGTGATAGAGGCTAAGAAGTCAAAACCTGCTGAGGTCAATGAAGCGGTTTGAGTGATTTAATGAAGCTCCTAATCGTTGATCTATTGGCAGAGAGAAAGGCATTTGGCCAAGAAGGAGTTAGGGAGATTATCTCTCATTTTAATGAACCAGAAGTCTATCTTTGGTCACCTCATACCAGTGAGAGAATCAAGTATGATTTTGGTGAAGTAGTCGACAAGCCAATAGATGCTGATTTTATTGTAATAACCGGGTCGCGACGTAATGTTAGTCAGTGGGAACCTTGGATGGATGATGTTGCCAAACTCATCAAAGAGGTTGAAGTCCCTTTGGTTGGAATTTGTTTTGGCCATCAAATAATAGCAGCAGCATTAGGCGGAAAAGTAATTCGAGCAGATAATCAAAGTCAGTTCGTAAGTTCAGTCAAATATAATGACGGTAAACAGATTGACGCACTATTCACTCACCAAGATCATGTTGTAGATGCTGGTGAAATGGAAGTTATCGCATCTTCTGAACACTGTGCTATTGTAGCCTGTAAACATCCGACAAGAAATATCAGGACGGTACAATATCACCCAGAAGCAACATCAGAAGTAATCTCTAAGGCTATTGAATTTGGTGATATGACAACTGAAGAGTCAAGTGTTTTTGACATGTCAAAGAAATTAATATCTCTCAAAGATGCATTACTCTGATTCATCATTTCTATTTTTAATATCATATTCAAATGAGTATAACGCCATAATCAAGCCTATGAACAAACCATATTCTGCATATGCCGCTATATCTACAGTACCTTGAATGGAGTTTAATGTAAACATAGTATCCTGTTCAAGACCAAAATTTTCTAAATCTTTGATTGCTCGAATAATACTTTGAGTCATTATTATGAATGACACTAGAGAAATCACCATGCCCCAAACACGAATTTTCTTTCCTCTTACATTGGCATTAGGAAGTGAAAAATGGGCAAGTAGTGCCCAAACCATTCCTCCTTGAAATACATTGGAGGCCGTTAAAACGTGTAACGTAAGGTGGTCATACATATCTGCAAAAGACATTACTACCAAATTTCCACCCGTAAATAAGCCACAAATTAACGAGATATGCATTAATTTCTTCCGACTCCTATTTTTCATAGAATACCACATTCTATATGCAAATAACATCTGAACAAGTCCTGCGCAAGAAAGCCCAATTGTGAAAATCCACCGTTCTAATCCGGGGTAATCTGATTCAGAAATAAAAATTGGAAATGCCCTAGAATTTCCTGAAACGATATGTACAATCATTGCCATTGGGGCTATAATTGCGGGTAATAGCCATCCGATTCGAGCAATTGTCAAATCACTTAATTCATTAGAACCAATCTTAATCCCATTGGAAAGATTCTTCATAGTCATCCCCTTAAGTCATTCCAAGGTTCGCTCATGTATAACCTTCAAGTGAGGCGACCAACACCGCGGATTGAGTCCCATGCCGTTACGCTTACACGACACGCGTCGCAGAGACAAAGTTGCATTCACTACCATGCAACCGGGAAAAGTGTCGATGTATGTGTGTGGAGTTACGGTTTATGATAGATGTCACCTCGGGCATGCTCGCTGTTATCTAGCCTTTGATTTGATTCATAGATGGCTAGAATTTTCTGGGTTCGATGTTCACTATGTTCAGAATTTTACCGACATAGATGATAAAATTATCAATCGTGCAAATGAAATCGGTGGAGATTGGCGTCAATTAGTTGAAGAAAATATTGCTGCTTATTATGAAGATATGGATGCTCTAAATATTCTTAGGGCCGATGACTATCCAAGATGTACAGAATATGTTGATGATATGATTCGAATAACCCAAGATTTAATCGACAAAGGAAATGCCTACCAAGCAGATGATGGAGTTTACTTCAACATTGAATCAGCCCCTGAAAAGTATGGAGCCCTAACCGGGCAAAATATCGAGGCAGTTCGTTCTGGAGCAGGAGGGAGAGTTGAAGGGACAGGTTCGGGAAAGAGGGATCACAAGGATTTCGCACTATGGAAATCAGCCAAGCCAGGCGAGCCTACTTGGGATTCTCCATGGGGTCCTGGCAGGCCGGGTTGGCACATTGAATGTACGGCTATGTCGATGGATTATTTCGGCGACCAGTTCGATATTCATGGCGGTGGACATGACCTTAGATTCCCACATCATGAAGCGGAGATTTTCCAAGGAGAATGTCATACAGGTTGTAGCCCTGTAGTTCACCATTGGCTGCACAACGGTTTTGTCAACATAGACGGTGAGAAAATGAGTAAATCTCTTGGTAATTTTTGGACTATCAGTGAGATTCTAAAGTCAGTTGATGCTATGGTACTAAGATTTGCCCTCATCAATGCACATTATCGCTCTCCAATCGATATGAATGAAGCACTACTGAAAGATGCAGATAGAAATTATAATCGCGTATTAGAATGCTATATCAGTTCTCTAAAATCTATGACTTCTAAATCTCCAGTCTCTCTTCCAACCCCTGATATTACCTCATCACAACCATTGACTAAATCACTTGCAATGCTAGAGAAGATGGGCGAAGGTTTTGCTAAGGCTATGGATGATGATTTCAACTCTAGAGAAGCGGTAGCTAAAGTACTTGGAGCAGTCCGGGAGATTTCCAAAACATTGTCTAGTGGACTTGATGAAAGAGACAAAGATGCCTTTGCGCACTATAGCGTAGGTTGGTTGGAAGAGACAGCAGGTTTAGTTCTTGGAATTCTTCCAACAAGGGAGTTCGCTTTACTAGAGCCGGAAGAAGACCCGCGAAAAGAGCAAATCGCTTCACAAGTTGAAGACTTATTAGTCGAAAGAGCACGAGCACGTGAGTCTAAAGATTGGGCCAAGGCAGACCAAATCAGAGACCAACTCACAGAAATGGGAGTCGTCGTAGTAGACTCAGCAGACGGTCCAACTTGGGACTTAGTTTGATTAATCCTACTTTTTCTTTGGCGGTGGAGCTAATTCTGGAAGTTTAGGGACAAATGATTGCTTTTCTTCCATCTCTGCTAGGAACTCATCAAGACTGATTACGCCATCACCGTTGGCATCAAACGTAGTCATCATTGCATCGATATCCTTTACCTTGACATTTCCTTTTAGTATTCCAGAAATTGCTGTTCTAAGTTCACGTCTAGAGACAAAACCATCTGAGGTTTGGTCGATCTTTGCAAACATTCGTACCGCAGAGAGTCCAGCACTCTTCATTGCATTGGCAACCTTTTGCTTTGTCTCATCACTTTGACTGGTATCTACAGTTTCACTACTGGTTGAATCTTCCTCAACTGAAGCGGCTGAATCATTTACATTCTCTTCTGCTTCAGGTTCTGGATTTTCATCATCCCACATCTTCTCAATTAGTGCTTCTCCAGATTCTAGTAATTCATCTCCTCCGGTCTTACTAATGATGAATAATGCAAACATCATTGCGATTACAATAATTAACAAAATTAGAGTTAGTTGACGTTTGGTATCATCATCTGCTTTGGCTTCATCGATAAATTCATCATCGTCTTGACTACTAGGTGCCCCTGGTTCTTGGTTAGAACCAGAATTATCTGTATTGTCTGTATTGCCAGTGTTATCGGTTCCACTGTTATCATCAGGACCTGGGAGGACCGTATTTCCACCACCATTGTTGGAGTCGCCGTTATTGTTGTTTGAAGAGGTATCATCAGGAAGTTGAACATTTACATCCACTCTGTCACCATTGACCATTTCTATATCATAGTAATTTTCGTATAATAATTTACCCAAGTCGATATGGTAATTAGCATGACTTGATCTGTTGATGACATCGAAGTAACGGTCATCACCTGTGGTGTAAATCGGGTCTAATGTGATATTTTTCAAGTGATTTACTTCATCTCGATAATCACCATCAAAGGTAGTCCCTAGCCAAGTATTGATTTCTGTATCAGTCATTCCATCAACGTCCGCCCAAGTTGCCTTGATGTCTTCAAATTCATTACGCATTGCCATAGCAAGTCCAGATTCGATTTCTTGGAAGGTTTGAGTGCCATCAACTTCAGTCATTGAGGTAATATCTATTGCCTTTTGGAAATCCATTCCAT